>Ga0207414_1000331_pt1 | contig 21818 bp, 22 predicted proteins | sample PonA231FremontCA_2_FD_187269 | JGI IMG/M metagenome (GOLD analysis project Ga0207414, IMG submission 187269) | Marine sediment microbial community from Fremont, CA, USA - Pond A23 Sediment 1 (SPAdes) | ecosystem: Environmental > Aquatic > Marine > Unclassified | place: USA: Fremont, California...
CGCTACATCGAGTTGCCGAAGATGTCCGGCGTGCTGACCATCGCCATCCTGCTGCGGTTCATGGACAGCTTCAAGATCTACACCGAACCCTTCGTTCTGACCGGCGGCGGGCCCGGCAACGCCACCACCTTCCTGTCCATCGACCTGGTGAAGATGGCGCTGGGGCAATTCGATCTTGGCCCCGCGGCGGCGTTCTCGATCATGTATTTCCTCGTGATCCTGCTGATCTCGTGGGTGTTCTACACCGTGATGACCAACCTCGACAAAAAGGATGGCGTGTGATGGCCGATGCAACCGTGACCCCCGCAGCCCCCCGTCGCGCGCGCAGCCTGCCGCGCATCAAGGGCCGCGTCGTCGTGATGACGCTCTACCTGGTGTTCCTGATGCTGCCGATCTACTGGCTGGTCAACATGAGCCTGAAGACCAACGCCGAGATCCTCGGCACCTTCTCGCTGTGGCCCCGGGATCTGACGTTTCAGAACTACCTCACCATCCTGACCGATCCGTCCTGGTACATGGGCTATGTCAACTCGATCATCTACGTCACGCTGAACACCGTGATCTCGGTCGCGGTGGCGCTGCCGGCGGCCTACGCCTTCAGCCGCTACAGCTTCGTCGGGGACAAGCACCTGTTCTTCTGGCTGCTGACCAACCGCATGGCGCCGCCGGCGGTGTTCGCGCTGCCGTTCTTCCAGCTCTATTCGTCGGTCGGCCTGTTCGACACCCACATCGCCGTGGCGCTGGCGCATACGCTGTTCAACGTGCCGCTGGCGGTCTGGATCCTGGAGGGGTTCATGCGCGGCGTGCCCAAGGAAATAGACGAGACCGCCTATATCGACGGCTACAGCTTCGGGCGGTTCTTCGTGAAGATATTCATGCCCCTGATCTCCAGCGGCATCGGCGTGGCGGCGTTCTTCTGCTTCATGTTCTCGTGGGTGGAACTGCTGCTGTCGCGGACGCTGACCTCGACCGAGGCCAAGCCGATCGCGGCGACCATGACCCGCACCGTGGGCGCCTCGGGCGTGGATTGGGGCGTGCTGGCCGCGGCCGGGGTGCTGACCATCGTGCCCGGTGCGCTGGTGATCTACTTCGTGCGCAACTACATCGCCAAGGGCTTTGCCCTGGGTCGCGTGTGACCTGAAAAAAGGGAGGAATTCCAATGAGCTGGATGGCATGGACATGGCCCACGACGATCTTCTTCGTCACCATCGCGGCGCTGCTGGTGATCTTCACGATCCTGGCGCTGCGCTACCCCGAAACGCCGCGCGTGGGCATCCTGCGCATCGAAACCACGCGCGGTGACCGCCTGTTCATGACGCTTCTGGGGTCGGCCTTCATCAACCTGGCCTGGCTCGGACTTGTCGGCGCGCATCAACCTTACGCGCTGATCGCCTGCCTGGTCTATGCCGCAGCGGTGTTCCGCTGGGTATAGGGCAGGCCCCACCACCGGGGCGCGCCAATGCACCCCGTTCAACCACCAACCAACGGTTCCAAGGGAGGAAACCAATGAACCTGAATTTCAAATCCACCACAGCCGTGGGCATGGCACTGGCGATATTCGCCGGCCCGGCCTTCGCCGACATGGACGCCGCCCGCGCGTTCCTGGACGAGGAGATCGGCGACATGTCCGCGATTTCGCGCGCCGATCAGGAAGCCGAGATGCAGTGGTTCATCGATGCGGCCGAGCCCTTCTCGGGCATGGATATCCGCGTCGTGTCGGAAACCATCACCACCCACGAATACGAGGCCAAGGTGCTGGCGCCGGCGTTCACCGCGATCACCGGCATCAACATCACCCATGACCTGATCGGCGAGGGCGATGTCGTCGAGAAGCTGCAAACGCAGATGCAGTCGGGCGAGAACATCTACGACGCCTATGTCAACGACTCCGACCTGATCGGCACGCACTGGCGCTATCAGCAGGTGCGCAACCTGACCGACTGGATGGCGGGCGAGGGCGCCGATGTCACCAGCCCGACGCTGGACCTCGACGATTTCATCGGAACCGATTTCACCACCGGCCCCGATGGCAAGCTGTATCAGTTGCCGACGCAGCAGTTCGCCAACCTTTACTGGTTCCGCTACGATTGGTTCAACGACCCCGAGATCCAGGCCGAATTCAAGGATGAATACGGCTATGACCTCGGCGTGCCGGTGAACTGGTCCGCCTACGAGGACATCGCCGAATTCTTCACCGGCAAGACCATCGACGGCAAGGAAGTCTATGGCAACATGGACTACGGCAAGAAAGACCCCTCGCTTGGCTGGCGCTTCACCGATGCGTGGATGTCGATGGCCGGCATGGGCGACAAGGGCGAGCCGAACGGCCTGCCCGTGGATGAATGGGGCATCCGCGTCAACGAGAACAGCCAGCCGGTTGGCTCCTGCGTGGATCGCGGCGGCGCCACCAACAGCCCCGCGGCGGTCTATGCGATCGAGAAATACACCCACTGGCTGAACAACTACACGCCGCCAGCGGCCGCCGGCATGACCTTTGGCGAGGCCGGCCCGGTCCCCGCGCAGGGTCACATCGCGCAGCAGATGTTCTGGTACACCACGTTTACTGCCGACATGGTGGGTGACGGGGCCGAGGCCGTGCTGAACGAGGATGGCACCCCCAAGTGGCGCATGGCACCCAGCCCCCACGGCGCCTATTGGCAGGAGGGCATCAAGGTCGGCTACCAGGACGCGGGTTCGTGGACGCTGATGAAATCCACGCCCAGCGATCGCGCCAAGGCCGCGTGGCTCTATGCGCAGTTCGTGATCTCCAAGACCGTGGACGTGAAGAAAAGCCATACCGGCCTGACCTTCATCCGCGATTCCTCGATCAACCACGAGAGCTTCACCGAGCGCGCGCCGAAACTGGGCGGTCTGGTGGAATTCTACCGCTCGCCGGCCCGGACCCGCTGGTCGCCCACCGGCACCAACATCCCCGACTACCCCAAGCTGGCACAGTTGTGGTGGCAGAACATCGGCGATGCCTCCTCGGGCGCGAAAACCGCCAAGGAAGCTCTCGACAGCCTGTGCGCCCAACAGGAACGTGTTCTTCAGCGTCTTGAACGCGCGGGCGTTCAGGGTGATCTTGGTCCCCAGCTGAACGACGAGCGCGATCCCGATTACTGGCTGAGCCAGCCCGGCGCTCCCAAGCCCGCGCTGGGCAACGAGAAGCCCGAGCCGAAGACCGTCAAGTATGACGATCTGCTGGCGTCGTGGCAGTAAGATGATCCCCGGCCCGTCCCCCCGCCACGCGCGGCGGGGGCGGGCCACACCGAACACCATTTACCCCGCCGGGGGCCGCAGGCGCGGCGCTTGCCCCGGCATTTCGCGGAAAGGCTGGACATGAGCACGCATATCCTCGCCATCGACCAGGGCACGACATCAAGCCGCGCGATCCTGTTCGACGGCCAGATGAAGCTTGTCGCCACCGCCCAGGAAGAATTCGAACAGTATTACCCCGATTCCGGCTGGGTCGAACACGACCCTTCCGATATCTGGTCCTCGACCGCCGGAACCTGCCGCAACGTGATCGAACGTGCGCGCCTTTCGGCCCGCGACGTGGCCGCCATCGGCATCACCAACCAGCGCGAAACCACCATCGTCTGGGATCGTGAAACCGGCCAGGCCGTCCATAACGCCATTGTCTGGCAGGACCGCCGCACCGCCCCGATGTGCCGCGCCCTGCGCGATGCCGGGCACGAGGACATGGTGCGTGATCGCACCGGCCTGCTGCTGGACCCGTATTTCTCCGGCACCAAGCTGAAATGGATTCTCGACAATGTCGAAGGCGCCCGCGCCCGCGCCGAGCGGGGCGAACTGCTGTTCGGCACGGTCGATTGCTTTCTGATCTGGCACCTGACCGGCGGCAAGGTGCACGCCACCGATGCGACCAATGCCGCGCGCACGCTGCTCTATGACATCCGCAAGGGCCGCTGGAGCAACACCATGTGCGAGTTGCTGGACATCCCCACCGCCATGCTGCCGGAGGTGCGCGACAGCGCCGCCGATTACGGCGTCACCCGCGCCGATCTGTTCGGCCGTGAAATTCCCATCCTCGGTGTCGCGGGCGATCAGCAGGCCGCGACCGTGGGACAGGCGTGTTTCACGCCCGGCATGATGAAATCCACCTACGGAACGGGCTGTTTCGCGTTGCTCAATACCGGCATCACGCCGGTGGTGTCGCAAAACCGGCTTCTGACCACCATCGCCTATCAACTGGACGGCCGGCCCACCTATGCGCTGGAGGGGTCGATCTTCATCGCCGGGGCGGTGGTGCAATGGCTGCGCGACGGGCTCAAGATCATCCGCGAGGCGCGCGAGACGCAGCCGCTGGCCGAACGCGCCGATCCGCATCAGGACGTGGTGCTGGTGCCCGCCTTCACCGGGCTGGGCGCGCCGTACTGGAACGCCGAATGCCGCGGCGCGATCTACGGGCTGACCCGCAGCTCCGGCCCCGAGGAACTGGCCCGCGCCGCGCTGGAAAGCGTGGGCTACCAGACCCGCGATCTGCTGGCGGCAATGCATTCGGACTGGAACGACGCCGCCAGCGAGGGCGTCTTGCGCGTCGATGGCGGCATGTCCGCCTCGGACTGGACGATGCAGTTCCTGTCCGACATCATCGACGCCCCCGTCGACCGGCCCGAAGTGCTGGAGACCACGGCGCTGGGCGCGGCATGGCTGGCGGGAATGCGGGCCGGGGTTTACCCGGACATGGACGGCTTCGCCGAGCAATGGGCGCTGGAGCGGCGCTTCGTGCCGCAGATGGACGAAGCCACCCGCGCCGCCAAGACAGACCAGTGGAAACGGGCGGTCGCGGCCACGCTCAGCGTGTGATCGCGCCGCCGCAATGACGGGCGCCACCGCGCCCGCCTTTCGAAATCGCCCGGTGTTGTTAGCGCTAGCAGCGCCGCACCGGAAAAACCAAGGGAGACACCAAATGACCATCAAGCTGGCAATCAACGGGTTCGGGCGCATCGGTCGCGGCGCCCTGCGCGCCTGGGTGGAATCGGGCCGCGACGATATCGAGATCGTCGCCATCAACGATCTCGGCCCGGTGGAAACCAACGCGCATCTGCTGGAATTCGACAGCGTCCATGGCCACCTGAACGCCGATATCGCGGTCGAGGGTGGCAGCCTGGTCGTCAACGGCCATGCCATCCGCGTCACCTCCGAGCGCGACCCCGCCGCCCTGCCATGGCACGATATCGACGTCGTGCTGGAATGTACCGGGGTGTTCACCACCCGCGACAAGGCCGCCGCGCACCTGCAATCGGGTGCGGGTCGGGTGCTGATCTCGGCGCCCTCCGCGGACGCGGACCGCACCATCGTGGTGGGCGTCAACGACGACACGCTGTCCGCCGACGACCTCGTCGTGTCGAACGCGTCGTGCACCACCAACTGCCTCGCGCCGGTGGCGCAGGTGCTGCACGATGCCTTCGGCATCGAGACCGGCTACATGACCACCGTGCACAGCTACACCGGCGATCAGCCGACCCTGGATACCATGCACAAGGATCTCTACCGCGCGCGCGGTGCGGCGATGTCGATGATCCCCACCTCGACCGGGGCGGCGCGCGCCGTGGGGCTGGTCCTGCCCGACCTGGAGGGGCGGCTTGACGGCTCGGCCATCCGCGTGCCCACGCCCAACGTGTCGATGGTGGACCTGACCTTCATGCCCACGCGCACGGCCAGCGCCGAGGCGGTCAACGACGCCGTCACCCGCGCCGCCAAGGGCCGCCTGCGCGGCATCCTGTCGGTCAGTGACAAGCCGCTGGTGTCATCCGATTTCAACCACAACCCCCACAGCTCGGTCTTTGCGCTGGCGCAGACCCATGTCACCGCCGGCGGCATGGTGCGGGTGGTGTCGTGGTATGACAACGAATGGGGCTTTTCCAACCGCATGCTGGACGGCGCGGTGGCGATGATGCGCGCGGCGCAATCCGCGCCCGAGCGCCTGCGCGCCTGATGCGCGCCTGACTTGATCCCGGCGCGCGGGGCGGGCAGACTGCACCACCGCACCGCCAGGAACCTCGCCCATGCCCACGCCAGATGCCGCCCCCCGCCCGCCTGCCGTGATCCTTGCCGGCGGGCAGGGCCGGCGCATGGGCCACGCCGACAAGGCGCTGTGCCCGCTGGCCGGCAGGCCGCTGCTCGATCACGTCATCGCGCGGCTTGGCCCCCAATGCGGCGCCCTCGCGCTCAGCGCCAATGGCGATGCCGGCCGCTTTGCCCGTTTCGGCCTGCCCGTGCTGGCCGATCCCACACCCGATCACCCCGGCCCGTTGGCCGGGCTGCTGGCCGGGATGGACTGGGCCGCCGCGCGCGGGGCCGCGATGATCCTCAGCGCGGCGGTCGATACCCCGTTCCTGCCGCCGGACATGGCCGCGCGCCTCATGGCCGCGGCCGGGCAGGGCGCCGCCATCGCCGTCAGCCCCGATGACACCGGCCGGATGCGCGCCCACCCGACCGCCGGGCTGTGGCCGGTCGACGCGCGCGACGACCTGCGCGCCGCGCTCGCCGCGGGCGACCGCCGCCTGATGGCCTGGGCCGAGGCGCAGAACGCCGCGCATGTGCCGTTCGCGGCGCAGCCGGTGGACCCGTTCTTCAACCTGAACACGCCCGCCGACGTGGCCATGGCCGAGCGGCTGATCGCGCCCTGACGTCGCGCGGCGAAAAAAAATCGCCCGATGGTGAAACTCTTTGCCCGCGCCACCCGTGTCTGCCCCTGACCGTCGCCGGAAGGTGGCGGATAAACGCAACCGGAGGAAAGAAAATGACCATCAAGACAATGATCCCCATGATCGCAGCCCTCGGCCTGAGCGCCGGAACCGCCCTGGCGGAGAACCCCATGGTCGGTGGCGCGCCGATGTATGCGGACAAGAACATCGTGGAAAACGCCGTGAACTCGGCCGACCACGAAACGCTGGTCGCCGCGGTCAAGGCCGCCGGGCTGGTCGAAACCCTGCAAGGCGAAGGACCGTTCACCGTCTTCGCCCCCACCGACGAGGCGTTCTCGATGCTTCAGGGCGGCACCGTCGAAACCCTGCTCAAGCCCGAGAACAAGGCGACCCTGCAAAAGGTGCTGACATGCCATGTTGTCGCCGCTGACGCGATGTCGGATGCGATCATGGGCATGGTCGACGATGACGGCGGCATGCACCCCGTGCCGACGGTCGGCGGCTGCACGCTGCAGGCGCGCTATAGCGGTGACACCATCATGCTCGAAGACGAGCGCGGCCGCTCCGCCACGGTCACGATTGCCGATGTCCAGCAGTCGAACGGGGTCATTCACGTGATCGACACGGTTCTGTTGCCCGCGATGTAAGGGGTCAGGGCGCCTCCGGCCACCCCCGGCCGGCGGGCAGCCCGGGTCACGTGAATGTGTGCCGCCCGTGCTTGCGCAACAGCGGGCGGCACACCATCCTTTTCGATCGGACACAGGAGGCGAAAGATGCAACGACGATCCTTCATCACTACGGCCATGGCGCTTGTGGGCGCTGGCGGATTTGCCGGCGTCCGGTGGACCGGCCATGGCAACGCGGCGGAAAGCTTCGAGGTCACCCGCACCGAGGCCGAGTGGCAGGAGATGCTGACCGACCTGGAATATCACGTCATGCGCGAAGAGGGCACCGAACGCGCCTTCACCTCGCCGCTCGACAAGATCTACGATCCCGGCCTCTTTCATTGCAAGGGCTGCGATCTGGCGCTGTATTCTTCCGAACACAAGTTCGATAGCGGCACCGGCTGGCCCAGCTTCTGGAAGGCGCTGCCGAACGCCATCGGCACCAAGGAAGACAACACCCTGTTCACCACGCGCACCGAATGCCACTGCCGCCGCTGCGGCAGCCACCTCGGCCACCTCTTCGACGACGGGCCCGAGCCCACGGGCAAACGGCACTGCATCAACGGCGTGTCGCTGGTGTTCAAGCCGGCCTGACGGCCGCCCGCTGCATCAGCAGCATCGATCTGCGCAAAACGCGTCCCTCGCCGGGTGCTGAACACGTCTCGAAATATTCCCGCGCCGGGTTCGAATTCGGGAATGTTATGCGCGGGACGCTTGCCAATGACTTGGCCCGGTTTGAAAACGCTGATCCGCCCCGCGCATCACGCGGCCTTGGCGCAATGTGTCCACCTGGGGTTGGTCGCGGAGCTTTGCGCACTCACTACTCTTCACTCTCGCGCATGCCCGCGATGATCCGCTCCATATCGTGCAAGAAGCGGGCGCGCTCTGCCTCCGATAGTGACGCCATTGCTGTGTCGTTCTGTTCTTCGGCGGCGGCATGGGCGGGGGCGCGCAGCGCGCGCGCGCGCTCGGTCAGCCACACGCGCTGCTCTCTCGCATCACGTCCTTCGCGCGTCCGTCGGATCAGGCCGTCGCGCTCCATTCGGCTCAAGGTGTTGGCGATCGTCGCCTGTTCGATATCGAGCCGGACGCGCAATTGCTTCTGCGTCAGGCCGTCGCCCTCCCACAATTCCAGCAGGACGGGAAATTGCCCCACCGTCAGCCCCAGCTTCCCGATCCGGGCGCGCAGGCGGCGTGCGAACAGCCGCGCCATGTGGTTGGCCAGATATCCGGCGGATGTGGATTTATCGAATGTCATGAGGTGATATTGCATAAATATAGCAAGCTATGCTACACAATATAGCAAGCTATATAAATTGAAGGAACCCCGTCATGCTTGTCCGCCTCCACGCCATCGCCGCGTCCATCGCGTTCCTGACTATCCTGACTTTCTGGGTCTCTACCGTGCTGGCCGAAGCGTTCATGCCCGCCGCCGCCGTTGTGGCGGTCAAGCGCGGGGTGCTGTGGGGGCTGCTGATCCTCGTGCCCGCGCTGGCGATGACAGGCGCCACCGGCTTTCGACTGGGCCGCCGGCGCAAGGATGCCCTGACGCGGGCCAAGCGGCTGCGTATGCCGATCATCGCGGCAGGCGGTATTCTGATCCTGATTCCGTCGGCGATCTACCTTTTCGTAAACGCCGAGGCCGGTCGCTTCGGACCCGCGTTCGTTCTTGTTCAGGTGATCGAGTTATTGGTTGGTGGAATCAACCTTTGGTTGATAGGGCTCAACATTCGTGACGGCCGGAAATTGTCGTCCGGGGCGCGGGCCGGGGCCGCCTGATGGTGCCGAATCGCAGGTTGCCCAAACGGACGTTTCAGGGCTTGAAACGTCCGTTCCGGGCGAAACGCCAATCGTTAACGCCCCGTGCGCCGGGGCTTGCATTCACTTGAAACTGCGGCTGTCCTTGATCTGGTCCCAGGCCCAGACAACCTGCTGAAGCTGCTCTTCCTGGCTGCGGTCGCCGCCGTTCATGTCGGGGTGAAGAACCTTGATAAGTGCCTTGTAAGCCTTGCGAACTTCGGCTTTCGTCCAATGGTCGCGGGCTTCCAGGATCTCGATCGCGCGGCGCTCGGTCGGGGGCAGGCGGCGGGTATGCCCGGTCACGGACTTGCCCGGATTGCGCGTCGCGTTCTCGCCAAGAACCTCGTGCGGATCCTCGATCCCCAACCGCGCCCAGGCCCGCGCCTCCGGATCGGACATGGGTTTCGTGCGCCGATCCCAGACCTTGTCCTTGGACATCTGGGCGTTCATCTCGGCCTCAGTGGTGCCGTCGAAGAAGTTCCATTTCAGGTTATACTCGCGCACATGATCCTTGCAGAACCAATAATAATCATCCAACACGTCGGGCGCCTTGGGTGCACGATATTTACCCGGCTCCTGACAGCCCTCGTGCTCGCACACACGCTGCGACGTCTCGAACGCCCCCGTCATCCCGCGCCGTCCGCGCGGGTTCTTCTTTTTGGCGGAAGAGACGGACATGTCGAAGCCGAAAGGGTCGGTCTTGGCCATCGGAACACCTTTGCAATTGGGAGGCTGGAGTTTAACCTATTTGCCGCCGGGATAAAGGGGTGAGGACAAAAATTTATGCCCATATCAGACGAGATCAAAGCCGCGCTTGAGCGCGAATTCAGGCCTCAACACCTTGAAGTTGTTGATGAAAGTGAACTTCACCGCGGACATGCCGGATACCGGGAGGGTGGCGGCAGCCACTTCCGAGTTAGGATGCGCGCGGACGCGTTCAAGGGGCAGTCGCGCCTGGCGCGGCACCGCGCGGTGCATGCGGCGCTGGGCCCCGAGCTCATCGCGCGCATTCATGCACTCGCGCTCGAACTGGAGCCGTAGTCAGCCGCGCTGCTCCTCGTCGTGGTCGCGCGCGGCGCCGGGTGATTCCACCCGTGGCCCCGGGCCCGGGTCGTGACGGACCGCACCGCTCAGCGGCGGCGTGGTCGCGGGGGCGGTATCGGGCGCCATCTCCGCGCCGGTGGCCTGCATATCCGGCGCGACTTCCCGGTAGAACACCAGCATGTTGTGCGTCGTCGCGTGGGTGCGCAGCAACCGGCGTTCCTCGCCCGGCAGGCTTTCGGCGCGCAAGAAAGACCATCCCGCAGCGGCCATGTCGTTGAGAACACTCTCGACCTTATGGGCAAACCGATCTTCCGGACGCTTGAGGCCCTTGACCTTCTCCGCCCGCTCCGGAGCGGGAATCACCTTGTATTCATGCATCAGGTCGAAGCCTTTCCGTCGTGGCGCGAACCGGTGCAGGTTAGCAGCGTCCGACGCTGTGCAGAAGGGGCTGAAACGCACAAAACGGATAGGCCGCGCGCGAAATATCTTTTTGCAGTTGCCTTACTTGCGCCGAATCCCGATCGAGCGCCCGGCCCGCTCGGGACGGGGCAGTTCGGCATGCGCGCGCTTCATCGCCGCAACCGAGTCGTGGATGTCCTCGGGGAAGGGCGCGACGCGCGGCCCGGTCATGTCGATGTGCAGGGTCAGCGCTTCGCCCGTCGCGGCCAGCCACCCATCCTCGTGCCACAGCTCCTGGAAGGTGTGAAACCGCTTTTCGTCATGATCGAGCAACTGGAAGGTACCACGCACCTTGTCTCCCAGGTGCAACTCGCGCACGTAACAGATGTGAAATTCCGCGGTGTAAGTCGTCAGTTTCCGGCTCGCCGCATAATCGGGGCCCAGCCCGAGCTTCTCGTAAGCCTGGTCCGCGCATTGGTCGAACAGGACGTTGTAATAAGCCATGTTCATATGGCCATTATAGTCGATCCAGTCCTTCATGACCTCCATGGCGGAACAGGTGAAAGGCGCGGGCGTGCTCATCTGCGGGTCTCCATTTTCGTTCTTGTCATGGCGACAGGTTAGGGCGCGAAGCCACCGGATTGCAAAGATAAACCTGTCATCGTCAGCGCGGATTGCGCCGGGCAACCCCCCGGCGCCGCGCGCGTCACGCAGGCCGGGTCAGATCGGGCAGACTAGACTCCCAGCCGGGCCTGAACGATTTCGTTCACGGCTTTCGGATTGGCCTTGCCGCCGGTGGCTTTCATCACCTGGCCCACGAACCAGCCGGCCAGCTTCGGGTTCACTTTCGCCTTTTCCACCTGCGCGGGGTTGTCGGCGATGATCTGGTCCACCGCCGCTTCGATCTCGCCGGTGTCGGTGACCTGCTTCATGCCCTCGGCCTGGACGATCTCGGCCGGGGCGCGGCCGGTATCGATGTGGATCTCCAGCACGTCCTTGGCGATCTTGGTCGATATCTCGTCGTTGGCGACCATGGCCAGGATTTCGGCATTGGCCTGTGGCGTGGCGATCTGGCGTGCGGTGACCTCGGCCTTGTTGGCGCGGCCCAGCACCTCGTTGATGACCCAGTTGGCGGTTTTCTTGCCATCACCGCCGCCGACCGATTCCTCGAAATAGGCGGCCAGGTCCAGATCGGCCGTCAGCACGCTGGCGTCATATTCCGTCACGCCGTGATGCTTGATGAAGCGTGCCTTCTTTTCGTCGGGCAACTCGGGGAGGTTGGCCTTGATCTCGTCCACCCAGGCCTGCTCGATCGTCAGCGGCAACAGGTCGGGGTCGGGAAAATAGCGATAGTCATGCGCCTCCTCCTTGGACCGCATCGAGCGCGTCTCGCCCTTGTCCGGGTCATAAAGGCGGGTTTCCTGCACCACCTCGCCACCCGCCTCCAGAAGCGCGATCTGGCGGCGGGCCTCGAACTCGATCGCCTGCTGGATGAAGCGCATGGAGTTCATGTTCTTGATCTCGCAGCGCGTCCCGAGGTGGCTGAAATCCTGGCTTTCCATGTATTTCTCGTAATCGCCGGGGCGGCAGACCGACACGTTCACATCGGCGCGCAGGTTGCCGTTTTGCATGTTGCCGTCACAGGTGCCCAGGTAGCGCAGTATCTGGCGCAGCTTGGTGACGTAGGCGGCGGCCTCTTCGGGGCCGCGGATGTCGGGGCGGCTGACGATCTCCATAAGGGCCACGCCGGTGCGGTTGAGATCCACGAAAGACATGTTCGGGTCCATGTCATGGATCGATTTTCCGGCGTCCTGCTCCATGTGGATACGCTCGATACGCACCTTGCGGGCAATGCCCGGCTCCATGTCCACGAGGATTTCGCCCTCGCCGACCAGCGGATGGTACAGCTGGCTGATCTGATAGCCCTGAGGCAGGTCGGGGTAGAAGTAGTTTTTGCGGTCGAAGGCCGACCACAGGTTGATCTGCGCCTTCAGGCCCAGCCCTGTGCGCACCGCCTGCTCAACGCAGAAATCGTTGATAACCGGCAGCATGCCGGGCATCGCCGCGTCAACGAAGGACACGTTGGAATTCGGCTCGGCGCCGAATTGCGTCGAGGCACCTGAAAACAGCTTGGCCCGGCTGGCCACCTGCGCGTGCACTTCCATACCGATCACGAGTTCCCAGTCGTGTTTCGCACCTGCGATCACCTTGGGTTCCGGGGGGGCATAGGTCAGGTCGAGCATGGTCACATGTCCTTGTGTCGCGTGACCGCCTTCTAGGACAGGGGCGGCAGAGGGGCAAGAGGGCAGCACCGCCGCAGCCGTCACAGCACGCGAAAGTGGTGGCGGCGCGTGGTGACCCCGGCGGCGTTCAGGGCGGTTTCGAACATGCGGTGCGGTGGCAGGCAGGCATGGGGCAGACGGATGCGCCGACCGTCGGTCAGAACCAGTGTCACGCGCACCGACAGATCCAGCCGCGTGTCGAAGCGGACCTGGTCGAGCGCGTCCAGCGCCACCCGGTCGGCACGCGCGCCGTCGCGCCAGCAAAGGATGCCGTCCTCCAGTTGCAGCGCCGCCTCGCGGTTGGTGATGACCTCCCACAGGGCGGGCAGCGTGAACAGCGCCAGCGTCCCCACGATCCACCAGGTGGTATTGAGCCCCCACCACAGCAGCAGCAGCCCGGCCCACACCCCCAACAGCGCCAGCAGGGTGCGTGGACGGCGGGCGTATGCACTGTGGCGCAGTGCCACCGGTCAGTCGCCCAGAATGCGCGCCACCATCTCGGCGGTGTCGCGGCTCAGGGAAGGAGTGTCTCGAATGCGGGTCAGCGCGGCCTTGATCCGCGCTTGCCGGTCGGCGTCGTAGCGTGGCCATGTCTGGAACGCGGTACACATGCGGGCGGCAGTTTGCGGGTTGATCGGGTCAAGCCGGATCAGCCAATCGGCCAGCAGGTCATACCCCGCGCCGCCGGCCGCGTGAAAGCCGCCCGCATTCCCCGCCAGCGCCCCGAAAACCGCGCGGAAGCGATTGGGATTCTTCAGGTTGAAATCATCGCGCGCAGTCAGTTCCGCGGCTTTCCCCGGGGCCTGCTCAAGGCGGGCGTGGCCGACCTGAAGCGCGAACCAGCGATCCATGACCAGCCTATCATCGTGCCATTGCGCCTCGAAAGCCGCGTTTTCGGCCGCGCCCAACCCCTGCGCCATAAGCGACGACAAAGCGCCGAGTTGCTGCGTCATGTTGCCCGCGGCGGCGAATTGGGCGCGTGCCGCCGCACCGTCATCCAGCCGCGTCAGCAGTGCAAGCGCCGCGTTTTGCAGGTCGCGTCGGCCGGCATCCGCGGCGTCGGGCCGGTAGGGGCCGGGCACCTCCATCGCCGCGTAAAGAGGTTGCAACGCGCCGTCGAGATGTGCGGCGAGCGTTGCCCCGAACCTGTCGGTGGCGTGAAAGGTCGCCTCGGGGTCGGGGGTGTGGCCGGCCTCGTAGAGGGCACGCGCGATGTCATCCTGCCCGGGCAGGCGCAGGGCCAGCGCCCGGAACGCGGGATCAAGCGTGTCGTCATGCAACACCGCCGCCAGCGCCTCGAGGTGGCCGCCGTCTGGGCCGTCGCCAACCCGGGCCATCCGCATCAACGTATCGCGCGCCAAGTCGCGTCCCGCTTCCCATCGGTTGAACGGGTCGGGGTCATGGGCCAGCAGGAAGGCGCGCTCGTCCGTGCTGCTGTCACGGGTCAGGATAACCGGCGCCGAAAAGCCGCGCAGGATCGACGGAACTGGCCGCGCGCCCAAGCCGTCGAAGCTGAAGCTTTGCCGCGCCTGCGTCATCTCCAGCACCTTGGTGGGCTGCACCTCGTCGCCGTTCGGCCCCAGCAGCCCGACCGCGATCGGGATCACCTGCGGCGCCTTGTCGGGCTGGCCCGGCGTGGGCGGCGTGTGCTGTTCGAAGCTCAGGGTATAGGTGCCGTCCGCGAATTCCTCATCGACCGACAGGCGCGGCGTGCCGGCCTGCGAATACCAGCGCTTGAACTGTGACAGGTCGCGCCCGGTGGTGTCCTCGAAAACCTTCAGCCAGTCCTCGATCGTGCAGGCCTGGCCATCGTGGCGCTCGAAATAGAGATCGAGCGCGCGGTAATACGCCTCGTCGCCGACAAGCGCCTTGAGCATGCCGATCACCTCGGCACCCTTTTCATAGACGGTGGCAGTGTAAAAGTTGTTGATCTCGACAAAGCTCTCGGGCCGGACGGGATGGGCCAGCGGGCCTGTATCCTCGCGGAACTGGCGCGCGCGCAGGTCGATCACATCGCCGATCCGCTTGACCGGGGCCGAGCGCATGTCGGCGGTGAACTGCGCGTCGCGAAACACGGTCAGACCCTCCTTGAGGCACAGCTGGAACCAGTCGCGGCAGGTGATGCGGTTGCCGGTCCAGTTGTGGAAATACTCGTGCGCGATGATCGCCTCGATCCGCTCGAAAGTAGCATCGGTGGAGGTTTCGGGACTGGCCAGAACCACCGAGGAATTGAAGATGTTCAGCCCCTTGTTTTCCATCGCCCCCATGTTGAAGTCATCGACGGCGACGATGTTGAACACGTCCAGATCGTACTCGCGCCCGTATTTCCGTTCGTCCCAAAGCATGGATTTCTTGAGCGATTCCATGGCAAAGGCGCATTTGCCGATGTCATCGGGGCGCACCCAGACATTGAGCGCCACCTCGCGCCCGGAACTGGTGGTGAAATTATCGTGATGCGCGCGCAAATCACCGGCGACCAGGGCAAAAAGGTAAGCCGGCTTCGGCCACGGATCGTGCCATTCGGCCCAGCCCGCGCCGCTATCGAGGGGGTTGCCGTTGGACAGCAGAACCGGCGCGCTGCCTTCCATCCGCACGGTAAATGGCGCCATCACGTCGGGGCGGTCCGGGTAGTAGGTGATGCGGCGAAACCCTTCCGCTTCGCATTGGGTGCAATACATCCCGTTCGACATGTAGAGCCCCTCCAGCGCGGTGTTGGCGGCCGGGTTGATCTCGACCTCGCATTCCCAGGTGAAGGGGGCGTTGGGCACCTCGCATTTCAGGCCCGTTTCGGTGATTTCGGGGGTCACGGCCTGCCCGTCGATACGCGCCCACTGCAATGCTGGCCCCTCGCCATGCAGGAAAAACTCACGCGATTGTGAGGCCGGGTTCGGCCGAAAATCCATCTTGCTGATCACGCGGGTTTTTTCCGGGTCGAGCCGGAATGTCAGATGGACACTGTCGACCAGCCATGCTGGCACGCTGTAATCTGACATATATGTTGGATGGGGCGAGTGAGCATTCATCGCTGTTGTCTCCTTTGTCGGGCGCGCAATCGCACCGGGCGGAGAGTAGGGCGATGCGTGCCGGCCTGCAACGCGACCCGGGCCGAAAACGGCAACGGAAACGCAAAACATCAAGGAGGTCATCCGATGTCAGCACCTGACACGAACACCAAGACCGAGGAACGCAAACACAAGCCGGCGCTGATCGGCATCCGTGCGTCGATAATCGCCGGCGTGGCGTTGACCCTGGCTCTGATTTTCTGGGTGACCATGCGCGGCGAGGAACCCGCCACCCCCGAAACCCGTATCGACGGGCGCACCGGCGAAAAAGTCATCGTGGACTGAGTTGCGCCCTTTTCCCCGCGGCGGCGCCAGCTATTCGACCTGCATCATCAGTGCCTGTGATCCACTGCTTGGCGCCCTTGGCGTAGAGCGCGGTTCGGAGGCCGCTTGATGTTTCCTTGCCGGCACACGACCCGCTCGCGTGCATTTGCAAAGCCTTCATGGCGGGCCGGGTCACAGAAAACTCGAGACAGAGGGTTTCCCATGCTGAATCACGGCGCCAACGCCGCGACCGGCTTCGCGTCAAGCGGGTCCGCCCCATCCGGTGGACAGGTTCCCTGATGGGACGAATGCGCCGCAAAGCCGACTTGCCGGTCAAGACATGCGCGCGTTGCGGGCGCCCCTTTTCATGGCGGCGCAAATGGGCAAAAGTGTGGGACGAAGTGCGCTATTGCAGTGATCGCTGCCGACGGACACGTTGATGCATTCTCGTTATTGGTAATATTTTGTTACCAGTAATGTTGCCTATCGGCATCTTCCCCACTAATCGTTACGGTGCAACCAGTGCGAGGAGGACGCCATGACGCAGCGGATCGAAAAGAACGGCCTACAGGTGGCGGCGGAACTGGCCGCCTTCATCGAAGAACGCGCCCTGCCCGGGACCGGCGTGGACGCCAGCACCTTCTGGAACGGGTTTTCAGAGCTGGTGCACGAAATGGGGCCGCAGAACCGTTCGCTGCTACAGCGGCGCGAGGAGATCCAGCGCCAGATCGACGAATGGCATCTCACGCGCGCCGGACAGGCGCATGACGCGGGCGCCTACCGCGCGTTTCTCGAGGAAATCGGATATATCGAACCCGACAACGGCGCGTTCGAGATCGAGACGAGGGGGGTGGACCCTGAAATCGCGACGGTGGCGGGGCCGCAACTTGTGGTGCCGATCACCAACGCGCGCTTTGCCCTGAACGCCGCGAACGCGCGGTGGGGGTCGCTCTATGATGCGCTGTACGGCACCGACGCGCTGGGCGATCTGCCGCGCGAAGGCGGCTACGACGCGGAACGCGGCGCGCGGGTTGTCGCTTGGGGGCGCGCGTTTCTGGACGATGCCGTTCCGCTCGCGCGGGGTAGCTGGGCAGGCGTTGGCGCATTGTCGGCCGAGGGTGGCAGGCTGGTGCCCGCACTGGCCGATCCGGGCCATTTCGCCGGGTATATCGGCGATGCCGATGCGCCGCAGGGCGTGGTCCTGCGCCGTCATGGGCTGCACATCATCGTGGATATCGATCCGTCAAGCCAGATCGGAGCCTCGGACGCGGCTGGAATTTCGGACATCCGCCTTGAATCGGCCCTGTCCACCATCATGGATTGCGAGGACTCGGTGGCCTGCGTCGATGCCGAGGACAAGGTCGCGGCCTATGAGAACTGGCTGGGCCTGATGACTGGCGATCTGGCCGAAGAGGTGGAAAAGGGAGGCAAGCGGTTCACGCGCCGCCTGTTCGATGACATCACCTACAGCATGCCCGACGGCGCGACGGCCCGGCTGAAGGGGCGGTCGCTGATGCTGGTGCGCAATGTCGGGCACCTGATGACCACCCCGGCGGTTCTTGATCGTGACGGGCAGGAGGTTGGCGAGGGCCTGATGGACGCGCTGGTGACGGTGACCGTGGCCACGCATGACCTGCGCCGCGAGGGCGGCAACAGCGATTGCGCCAGCGTCTATGTGGTCAAGCCCAAGATGCACGGATCGGCCGAGGTGGCGTTTGCCGACGCCGTATTCGCCCGCGTCGAGCGGATTCTCGGCCTGCCGGCCAATACTGTCAAGATCGGTATAATGGACGAGGAACGCCGCACCAGCATCAACCTGCGCGAATGCATCCGCGCGGCCAAGTCGCGCGTCGCCTTCATCAACACAGGGTTTCTGGACCGGACCGGGGACGAGATCCATACCAGCATGGAAGCCGGGCCGATGCTGCCCAAGGGCGAAATGAAATCCACCCCCTGGATCGAGGCCTACGAGACCCGCAACGTCGATATCGGGCTGGCGTGCGGGTTCCGCGGGCGGGCGCAGATCGGCAAGGGGATGTGGGCGATGCCCGATCGCATGGCCGACATGCTGGCGGCCAAGATCGGCCACCCGCAGGCCGGGGCGAACTGTGCCTGGGTGCCCAGCCCCACGGCGGCGGTGCTGCATGCCACGCATTATCACAAGGTGGACGTGGCCGCGCGACAGGACGAGATCGCCAGCGGCGGGTCGCGCGGTACGCTGGGTGATCTGTTGGCCATCCCGCTGATGAGCGGCCGCAACATGCCCGCCGACGAGGTGACACGCGAGATCGAGAACAACGCCCAGGGCATCCTTGGCTACGTGGTGCGCTGGGTCGATCAGGGCGTGGGATGCTCGAAAGTGCCCGACCTCAACGACGTGGGCCTGATGGAGGACCGCGCCACCTGCCGCATCAGTAGCCAGGCGCTGGCAAACTGGCTGCATCACGGGGTGGTGAGCAAGGCACAGGTCATGGCGGCGATGAAAAAGATGGCCCAGGTTGTGGATCGGCAGAACGCGGGCGACCCGGCCTATCGTCCGATGGCGCCCGATTTCGACGGGGTCGCGTTCAAGGCGGCCTGCGACCTGGTCTTCGAGGGCCGTGCGCAGCCCTCGGGCTATACCGAGCCGGTGTTGCATGCGCGGCGGCTGGAACTGAAGGCGCAGGACTGAGCCGGGCAGGGGGCGTCCGCCCCCGGCCCTTCATTGCAAACAACAGACCGGGGAGGGCAAGCATGCCCGCAATTTCACTGAGGCGCGCGCGCACGATCATTCGCAAGACCATGGATGCGGGCCGCGCGGCGGAGATGAAACCGCTGAGCGTGGTGGTTCTGGATGCCGGCGGCCACGTCGTGGCGTTCGAGCGCTCCGACGGGGCCTCGCCGGGGCGGTTCGCGATTGCGCATGGCAAGGCGTATGGCGCGGTGATGCTGGGCATGGGCGGGCGCGCGCAGATGGCCCGGGCCGAGGCGCAGGCCTATTTCATGAACGCCGTGAACGGCGCGTTCGGCGGGCAGGTGGTGCCGGTGCCGGGGGGTGTTCTGCTGCGCGACCGGCGCGGCGCGACCTTGGGCGCGGTCGGCGTGACCGGCGATTCGTCGGACAATGACGAGGTCGCCGCCATGGCCGGCGTCAACGCGGCGGGCCTGACCGGCGAGCCCTGATTACTGCGGCGCGCGTGCCAGCCTGTCGATGATGGCGGCCACGATGACGAAGGTGGCAATCCCGCCAGCCATATCCGAAAGGTGATGCCCGCCGTGGGACAGGATGGCGGGCACCATGGCCAGGTTTAACCCCAATGCGGGTATGAACAGGCGCGTGCCGCGCAGGTACCATACCACCAACATCGCCATGACCGTGTGATAGGATGGAAAGGCAATCGTGCCTATCACGTTACCGGGGTGGATCACGGAAATTCCGTCCCGGACAAGGCTGTTCAGCCGCGCGCCATAGTCGCCATCGGTGAACAGGCCGATTGCGCGCACGGCCTCGGGATCGACCCTGACATGGGCAGAGGGGCCGATACTGGGCCAAGCCCACCAGATCAGACAGGTAAGCGACAGGCTGATCGTGCCGGTCAAAAGAGCCTGATGCAGGCGCGTGATGCGCGCGCTGAGCGCAAGGAACGCAACCAGAGCCATGAGTTGCGGTAGCGAACTGTGATATACCCAGGCAAGTGCGCGGCCCGGTATCGGATAGGCTGAAAGCGCGGAAACGAATTGGGGCCAGGAATAGCCAAGCTGGCGGTCGATGGCGATCAGGGTCGGGTCGATCAGCGGCACGCTGATTGGAAAACGCAAGTAGATGAAAATGGCGATGACGCCAGAAAACCCCAGGTAGATCGCCAGTCCGATGGACAGATGTGCAAGATGCGGAAGTCCGGGTTTCATGCGCCGCAGGTACAGGCCGAGCGCAAGCATCCCGGCGGCCGGCAGAAAGCTGATCGAGAAGGCCCCCCATGCCACGGCCTGGCCCTTGAATGCGGCCACCGCAAACACCAGCAGCGCCATAAAGCATATCTTGCCGACGAGAAGCCTCTCCGCTCCATGCAGGCGGGGCCATGCGCAGAGGGTTTTGTCGGCCCCGCCGTGGAGGTGGATATCTGTCATGTGCTCGCCAATCCCAATCTGTGTTCCCAAAATGAAAACGGATTGCTGTGGCGATATTTTGACCATTCTGCGGGATATTCTGGGGGTTTGGGGCCATGGCGAACGGGACCGGGATCAGCACTGCGCGAGCAGGCTTTTCTTGGGCGGGATTGCGTATTACCTATGGGGGGCGCGCAACAGCAAGGGGATGACATGGCCAGACCCATCGTCGGTATCATCGGGAACCACTTCCTGATCAATGAAAGTTACCCCGCCCATGGCGGCGGCACCATGAATTCCGAGGCGGTGGCCAGCGTGTCGAACTGCGTTCCGCTGGTGATCCCGGCCGATCCGCGTTTCGTGTCGGTCGAGGAATTGATGGAGGTCTGCGACGGATTCGTCCTGACGGGCGGGCGACCGAACGTGCATCCCGAGGAATACGGCGAAGCCCCGACCGAGGCGCATGGCGCGTTCGATCGCGCACGCGATGCGATCACCCTGCCGCTGGTGCGGACCTGCGTGGAGCGGGGGCAGCCTTTCCTGGGCATCTGCCGCGGCTTCCAGGAGGTCAACGTCGCCATGGGCGGCACGTTGCATCCCGAGATCCGCGATTTGCCGGGGCGAATGAACCACCGCATGCCGCCCGATGGCACGCTGGAAGAGAAGTTCGCGCTACGCCATTGCGTCCGCTTTGACGAAGACGGGGTATTTCACCAGTTGATGGGCGCGCCGGAGGTGATGACCAATACCCTGCACGGGCAGGGTATTTCCAGACCCGGTGCCCGGATCACGGTCGAGGGATATGCCCCTGACGGCACGCCCGAAGCGATCTATGTGAAGGACGCCAAGGGGTTCACGCTGTCGGTGCAATGGCATCCCGAATGGGACGCGGCCAATGACCCCGTTTCCCGCCCCCTTTTCACCGCCTTCGGCGACGCGGTTCGCAACTGGTCGCATCATCGCCGCCCCACCAACCTGCGCGAGATCGCCTGACGGGGGGCGTACCCGGTTCAGGCGGCCAGCAGCCGGCTTTCGTAAGCACGCAGACAGATCCGCGCGGTATCGCCGTAGCACTCCGGGCTGCTGCGCAGTTCGGGGAACAACGTGAACAACTCCTCGCGCGCGGCGGCGGTGACCGCGCCAAGGCCGACATGCCCGGGATGAAAGCTCTCGGACGGGCAATCCTCGGCCATGATGATCTCGTGGCGGTCAAACAGCAGGTGGATGTAGTCCACGTCCTGCACCTGTTGCTGAATGATGGTCCCGCCATTTATCAGGTGCTTGGCCGGGATCAGAACCTCGGGGCTGTCGAAATAGAGGTTGGCCGTGGCCGAACGATGCAGCATCCGGTGCTGTGGCGACACCAGCAGGTCGCGGCTGTTGTCGAGGGCGCCCGCACTGATGCGGATCGGGGCCAATGCCCCGTGCCCTGCCACCCGGCGGCGACCGGTCCAGCGAAGGGTCTGAACACCGTTGTCGCGGGTCACCACCTCGTCGCCGGGGCGCAGATCCTCGACCGGGCGCTGCCCCAGGGGTGTCAGT
>Ga0207414_1000332_pt1 | contig 21715 bp, 22 predicted proteins | sample PonA231FremontCA_2_FD_187269 | JGI IMG/M metagenome (GOLD analysis project Ga0207414, IMG submission 187269) | Marine sediment microbial community from Fremont, CA, USA - Pond A23 Sediment 1 (SPAdes) | ecosystem: Environmental > Aquatic > Marine > Unclassified | place: USA: Fremont, California...
CCTCCACCACTATTTGCGTATTGTTCCTCTATCCTGTCGGCAAGGGCGGATATCAACGCGGACCGATAGGCCTCCGGAGCATAGCCCGTGGCGGCACAGGCCATTCTGAGCAGTTTTCCCCGGGAGATATCCGAATTTACCAACTTTCTGGCCCAGGCATTAGCCGCGCCCTGGCGGATCTCTTTTGTCCCTCCGTGACGGGCAATGTCCTTGAGGTCCTCCACTTGTACCTCGGCGCGAGCTATTTCACCGTAAGCTTCGCCCGCTGCTTTTCTCAGCCAGGGATTGATTGACTCGTCGGAGGCAATTTCTCGAAGCTCTTGCAGTGAGATATCTGGAGAAATCTGGCTATAGTAACGAATTGAAAGCCCACCGGCTGCGGCCCGTTTGAGCAATTTGTTTTCTGTGTCAACTATCAGATCTTTTAGCTCCTCCGCCGAGTGATAGTTCGGGTAAATCGATTCCAGAGCCGTGGCAGCTGCCTCTGCCAGTCCGCGGTGTCCTGTTTCAGTTACTTTTGCCTCCAGAGCTTCCATCGAGTAGCCCTCTATTTCGTTCAGGTTAAAAGCGAGGTAGTAAATGCCGAGTGCCTGGCTCGCAGCTTCTTTTAACTCGGCGGAGTCGCCTTCCTGCACGGTTTTTTCCAGTTCCTTTGCTTTTTTCATTGCCTCTTTCAGCGAGCCCAACCGCTTTACGTCTTCAAAGTTGCTCGTCAGGGCCCGGATTGCGGCACTTTTCAACTCGTCAGTTCGAGCCCCCGTGGCCACATTCTCCAGTTCAGCCTTTTCGAGTTCTGCTTCGACGTATTTTTCCGTGAGTGCCCTGGAAGCGGCCGCACGTACTTCGGGTATAAAATCAGAATTGGCCTGTCTTTCCAGCTTCTCGATAGAGCTTGCCCCAGCTGCTCCCATACCGTAAAAAAGTAAGCCCAAAACCAAACCCACCAAGACGAACCTGGCACGAGCCGCCATTCTTCCACCCCTTAAATTTTTTAATTTGTGAAAATGATTAACCTGGAATCCTGTTGAACTCCTTCTCCAGCACTTGACCGAGCCTGGTTATCCCTTCCTTTATTCTCTCGGGATCGAGCAAAGAGTAGGATAAACGCATGGTGTTTCTGCCGCCGCCATTTACGTAGAAGTTGTGTCCCGGAACAAAGGCTACATTTGCTGCGAGCGCTTTCTCAAACAGGTCTTGAGAATCGATGGATTCGGGCAACGTTACCCAGATAAACAAGCCCCCATTTGGTTCAGTCCAGGAAAGGTCCTCCGATTCGGGGAAATCGGCCTCCATGGCCTCCAGCATGGCATTTCTGTTCTCGTGGTAATATCCCTGAAGTTCTTCCAGGTGTTCCGAAAGGTCGTTTTCCTTCAGCCAGTCGGCCGCTATCCACTGTGTCATGGTCGACGTACAGAGGTCAGTTGCTTGCTTCATCGTAACCAGTTCTTTAATCAGTTCTTCGGGTCCGGCCGTTACTGCCAGCCTCATGCCGGAAGAGAGAATCTTGGAGAGCGAGGCCAGCGTGATTACCCGGCCCGAATCGTCGTAAGTGTTAATTGGTTGTTTGAATTCGCCGGAGAACCGGACACCAAAGTACGGGGTATCTTCGATTATCAGCAGGTCGTGATCCATTGCAATTTCGACTATCCTCTCTCGTTTCTTCTGGCTCATAGTAACGCCTGCCGGGTTCTGGAAATCGGGTATGACGTAGATGAATTTACCGGTCTTTCCCGTTTTCTCCGTTTCTACGATTTTTTTCTCGAGAACCTCCAGGTTCATCCCGTCCTCCTCCAGGGGAACTCCTATCTGTTCCGACTGAAAGGTGGAAAAGGATTGAACTGCCCCCAGGTAAGTCGGCAAGCCGCAGTACAGGACGTCTCCCGGGTCCAGAAAAGCCTTGCAGGCGAGATCAATTGCCTGCTGGGAAGAATTGGTAGAGATGACGTTCTCGAGTTCGAGTTCCATGCCAAAACCGGATAACCAGTCGATCATCTCCTCTCGAAATTCAACTACCCCCTCGGTAGTCCCGTATTGCAGGGAATTTTGGTAGTTGTTTCGTATCTGCCTTGCTGCGGATTCCGCCAGCCCCTCTCTGGGAAATGTACTCGGTTTTGGCAGCCCACCGGCAAAAGAGATTACTTCGGAATCCTTCGTAAACTTGAGAACTTCCCTGATGGCAGAACGACCAGTGTTTTTTGCTCTTTCCGATAAGAATTTTTTCATTTTCTTTCCCCTCCTAAAATTATTTTAACCGGTAAGCTAAAAAAGGCAACTTAAGCGGATATTTGACCGGATCAGCATCAATTATCCACGGATTTAATCAAGCGAGTTCCGATCTGTTTGAATACTTTGCCGGCCGTGGCTCCGCCCCAGACCGGCCTGGTGCCAACTTCGTCAATTACGGTCAGGATCAGGTACTCCGGGTTGTTCACAGGGAAGAAGCCGGCAAAAGAGGAAATGTACGTATCCGGCATGTAGGTACCTCCCTGCGCCTTCTGGGCGGTTCCGGTTTTGCCGGCGACTTCGTAGCCGGGAATCGCGGCGTTTGTCGCCGTTCCATCCTTTACGACTGACCGCAGCATTTCCTTCATTTCCTCCACTGAAGTCGGCCCGGCGATCAACCCGCCGCTTGCTCCGCCACCGCCGGTTTCCCCGATTGTTTCGCCCTCGGAACTCTTTATTTTTCCGACTAGCGTCGGCTTAACCAGGCTTCCCCCGTTTGCCACGGCGGCCATCCTGCTGGCGAGCTGGATGGCGGTTACGGACATGCCCTGGCCTATCGGTATGGATCCAATCGACAGCCCGGACCACTGACTGTAGTGTCTCAGTTGACCGGACTGTTCGCTTCCGAGCTCTATTCCTGTCTCCTTGCCGAAGCCGGCGTCAGCAAGGAACTCGTATAGTTTTCTCTCACCGAGGTCCTGAGAAACACGGATGATACCTGTATTGATCGAGTGTTTTATTACCTCGGTAAACGGAACGGTCCCGTAATCCCGGTACTGGGCGTTGCTAATTCCGTGGCCGTAGAGGACGATCGGGGAATCACCGTTGACGAGAGTGTTCGGTTCCACCACGCCGTAATCCAGAGCTGCCAGTCCGGAAAAGACCTTCAGTATCGAGCCGGGTTCGAAGGAATTTGCTACCGGGAAGTTGTTCCGTCTTTCCGGGTCGTACTGTCCGTAGTTATTTGGATCGAAGCCCCGGTTCTGCGTCATGCCTAGTACTTCCCCGTTCTCCGGATCCATGATGACTCCCCAGGCCCGCTTTGCCTCAAACCTTTCCACGGCCTCCTGGAGTTCGTGCCTCAGGATGTACTGAATCTTAAGGTCGATGGTGAGCTGGACGTTGTAACCGGGTTGCCCTTCCACCAGAGTAGTCTTGCGATACGGGTAGCGGTTCGCACCGTAGGTCAACCTCTGAACCTTTGGCTCACCCTCCAGTACGTTGTTCATCGAGTATTCTATTCCAGCCAACCCTTCCCCGTCCACTCCCGTAAACCCGACTATAGAACCTGCTAGACCTTCACGGGGGTAGACCCTTTCCGTCGATTTCAGGGCGATCAAACCATCTATGTCCGCGTTTTTCACGCGCCGTTTTATTCTTTCGCCTGTCTCGTAGCTGACGGTCCGATCTATCCAGGTAAAGTAGGATTTCCTGTAAACCAGCTCCTCCAGCTCGCTCCTGGGAATATCGAGCTCTTCGTTGAGGATATTGATCAATGTTTCCGGCCTGGTCATGTTGTAGGAGTCGACGGCTATTGAATAAGCCGCCCTGTTATAGGCCAGTAGCTTCCCGTTTCTGTCGAATATCTTCCCCCTTTCCGGAGGAATCGTTACTTTCTTTTCGTGGACGGCTTCGGCCCGGCTTTGCCAGACTTCCCGCTCGAGGATCTGAACGCTGACGAGTCGCCAGATTACCAGACCGATGCCCACGATGAATAGGGCCGCGACGAACCAGAGCCTTTTTTTGTTTGTCATGTCTTTACTCTCCGGACTCCCCGTCCCCGGTTTTTTTCTTTATTTCCGGCTCTACCATACCCAGCCTTTCCTTGGCAATCCTTTCTACCCTTTCGTAAGTAAAGTACCTTGCCTTTTCCAGCAGTAGCTGTCTCTTCTTCTCCCTGAGCGGGGTCAGTTGCTCGTCCAGTTCACTTACCCTCTGCTGGAGATAAATCACCCGCCAGCCCTGCCACAGGTATAGAAATATTAGTGAAAGTCCTACCAGAGCAACCAGAAAGATCTTGATCCAGCGCGGTATTTCGTCCATCAAACCCCTCAAGTCGTGCTCATGATTTAGCCGTCAGCTTTCTCCCTGCCCTGAGTTTTGCGCTCCTGGAACGGGGATTCTCTTTGATCTCCTTCTCAGTTGGAGTCAACCCCTTTGCAGTTACCTCGACTTCCTTTTCCTTATCACAGCGGCATACGGGAAAGTCCGGCGGGCAGATACAGTCCTTTTCCCTGTGGTTGAAGAATTGTTTTACCCGGCGGTCCTCCAGAGAATGGTAAGAGATTACCGTCAGAATTCCTCCCCGGTTCAGGCAGTTAAAGGCAGTTGCCAGTCCGTCTTCCAGGTTTGCCAATTCGTTATTTACCTCGATCCTCAGACCCTGAAAAGTCTTTGTGGCCGGGTGGATTCTCCTTCTCCCCTTTTCTCCGCTGGGTAAGGCCCTTTCGATAACTGACACCAGATCTCCGGTGGTCGTTATTCGAGATTCCTCTCTACTCCTGACTATCTCCCTGGCGATCCCGTCAGCCCATTTTTCCTCGCCGTAGCGCAGGATGACCTCTTTTAATTCTTCAAAGGGGTAGTTGTTCACCACCTCTTCCGCAGTAGTCTCCGCCTCGTTATTCATTCTCATGTCGAGCGGACCGTCGGATTGAAAGGAAAAACCCCTGGACGGGTTCTCCAGCTGGTAAGAGGAGAAGCCGAGGTCGAGCAGTATTCCGTCCACCGACGAGTAACCGGCCTCTTCCAGCACGAGGTCCATGTCGCTGAAGTTGGCTCGATAGAGCTTTACCTCGGGTTTAACCCCTTCGAGACGCTTTTTTGCCACTCCCAGAGCGCTCTCATCGAGGTCTATTCCGATCAGGGTTCCATCCGGTCCGAGCTTCCGTGCTATTTTCAGCGCATGACCGCCCGTGGAGGTAGTTCCATCCAGGAAGATTTCTCCTTCCGCCTCGCCCGGCTCTAACTGTTCGAGTACCTCGTTAACCATTACCGGTTCGTGCAGTGGTCCCCTACCGTCGGAATTTTTCACGCCTCTCTCCCAGTTCGTCCTCTATCCAGTCGAGTATTCGGTCCATGCCCTGTCTCGCCTCGTATCCGAGTCTGTCCCGAACTTCGTTTGCGGACTGCTTTAGTGATTCCCTGCTTTCGTAAGTTTCTTTTAGGTCGGAGAGGTAGTCCGTCCCTTCAATTAGTTCCTCCGGGTGCCAGAGAGAGAATTCCGCAGCATCTTCCGGTTCGTTGACCTCCGAGATCAACGAATCCATCTTGGGATCGTAACTTATTCCCTGTACCGGCACCTCGCTCAAAAAGGAAAAAATTAGAGTATGAAGCCGGCCGGCAATAACCAGGTCCAGGTCCTCCATCATCTCTACGAGCTGGACGGGTGCAAGGTGATCTACGTCTAACACCTTCGTGGGGACGTCGGTATAGGACTGCAGGTCATCGTTTAGCTGTCTATCGGCGCGGGATTCCGAAGAGAATAGGACGATCGTGACGCCGTACTCGCTGTGGAGCATTTCCAGGCCGCTGGAGACGGCCCTTAGCACGTCAGTCCTCCCCCTTATATCGTCCCTCAGCGCCGCGGCAACGATTTCTCCCTCCGGACCCGGCAAAAAATCGTCCTCCCGCTCCTTCTCGCGGTTTAGCAAAAAAGCGAGGTCGCTACCCCGAATTATCTTGTCTTCGTCAATACCGCGTGATCGTAAAAGTTCGACGCTTCGGTCGTCCCGGACCAGAAAGCCTTTGACACGGGAAAGGATCTTTGTGAGCAGGTAGTCGTTGTACCGCCTGTTGACGGGACCGATGCCCTGACCGATCACGTAAACCGGGGTTCCAAATAACCTGGCAAGAAAGATGATGCTGAGATAGTACCAGAGCGAAAAGGAGCTGGTCCTGTCCTGGAGAAGCCCGCCCCCACCGCTGATGAGAACGTCCGTCTTTCTCATAGTCCTCAGTATTCCCAGCGGCCCCCAGCGATCGACGGCCTTGACTCCGTGATCCTTCGCGGTTTCTTCCGGCGAGTTGCTGAAAACAACGATTTCAATCCGATCCTGCTCGAAACGGTTTTGCAGCGCCGAGATGATGGAACTCAGTATGGCTTCGTCACCGAGGTTGCCGAAACCATAGTACCCGGAAATCGTTATTCTGTTTTGAGGTTCCAGAGGTGAACACCTCCGATGAGCAGAAACAGGAGAACCGTTCCCAGAATAATTCCCCCGGCCAGACCATTTGCAGTTCGGATTAGCGATATGGTGACGGGAGTGTGAACGTGGACGAACGTATTGATGATTGATACCTGACCGATAAATCCTAATAAGAACAGGGCTAACTTGCAAAACTGAAAGCTATTTTCGTATCTACCGGCGAGGTAAAGCCAGGCGATCATGGCAGGATGACCGATGAGAAACTCCTTGAACCGGGGGCGAACCAGCAGGTTTGTGTCTAGCCATCGCCTGATTGCTTCTTCGATATCCGTGCTCCGAAGGAAGTTGAAATTGCCGCTTCTGACGAGCAGGAAGAGAAACAACCCGAGCAGTAGACCTCCGGCCAGTAACTTCGAGTAACTGAAATCGATGCGTGACACCTTGAACTGACCGAGATAAGCAGCCGTGAGAACGAGGAATAGCAGTGGCAGGAACAGCGAGATTTTGACTCCCCGGAACTGGTGGAGTTTGAAAGCGAATAAGTTGTCCAGAAGCAGGCTGGATACGATCAGACCGGTAAAACTGGAGAAGATCGACAGACTGAGGAAATCGAGGTAAACTGCTCCCGGAAACCTCCCTTTCCGGAAACTGAAACCGTAATCGTTCAGCAGCCTCAGTCCCGCCACGGGCGCTCCAACCGCTAGTGCCAGCGCTACTGCCTGTTTTGTCAGAATTGGAAAAAGGTAGAGACCGACAGCCGTCCCGGCGATTATCGCCGTCAGTCCTCCCGCAATTACCACCAGGGATATGCGTTCGTCCAGAAGGAGCAGGTGAAGCCCGAGACTGCTTGCGCTTACGATGAGAAGCAGTGAGATCCAGTTGGGCGTTCCGGGACCGCCTCCGGAACCTCTGGCTTTACCGACGATGACATCTTCGTAGCCCGTATCGGAAAGTTCGGCTCGAATCGAACCGAGGTCCTCGAGGAGCTGGTCCAGTTCGGAATTTAGTGGAAGCCTGTACTCGATCACTCCAATATTTCTTTCCTCGACGGCGCGGACGTAACGGGCGACTCGCTCCGTGCTGGTTAGGGTTCCGACTTCCTCCTGAAAAACTCTGTGTAGACGCAGGTGATTCGAGACCCCCTGCTTGACCAGTCTTCTGGTTACCGCCTTGTCCCTGAACTCGACCGTACCAAGCGGGACGTCGGTTCGGGATAACCAATTCTTCAACTCTTCTGGTAACCTCGTGCCGGCCAGAGCTCGAATCAGCAAGTAGCTGGGCTCGATACCGTTCAGAAGTTCAATCAGCTCGTTGAAGTCCTCCGCCTCGGCAAGCTGGGTGTTTCGTATTTCCAGCCCGACCTCCATACCGGTTTTACGATATTCTTCCAGCCTGGCCGGAACCCTCAGGTCATCGTTGACCGCGAGATCGTACTGGAAGAGTAAAAGGTTCATGCCCTTTTGCTTTAGCTTTTCGATTAGATCGATATCTGTTTCGCCGTAGATGGAGCCCGCCCGATCCAGGTCGTTCCTCCGGACGGCTACCGAGTATTTTTTGTTCGAACCGTCCCAGGCAATTCGGTTCCCTACCTGGTACACAGTTAAGCCGACCAGGCTCAAAGTCAGGATTGTCACGATAAATTTTCTCAAATTGGAATCGTAGTTAGGCATTTGCTTGGAGGAAAGAATAACTTTTTCAACCTCCAGTTGCAAAATAGAGGCCGGATTTCCCCGTTGCAGCCATACCTGGTATTCAATATATTTTAATTGTTATGCCAAGACGAAAGAAGTCACGACGCTGTAGAAAATTTGAAGGTTCGGAAGTATTCAAGCCCGCCGGTACCCCGATGAACCAGCTTCCGCTGACCGAGGTTGATCTCGACGAACTGGAAGCAATGCGGCTATGCGACAAGGAGGGCTTGAACCAGACGGAGGCGGCCGAGGAGATGAACATTTCGCGAGGGACGCTTCAGCGGCTGCTATATTCCGGCCGGAAGAAGATCGTAGATAGTTTTATCAATACCAAGGCCATATCCTTCCAGGCTGGCCCACATATTCAGGAAAGGGAAGGAGAAGATACCTAAAACAACTCCGGCACGGCCTAACCCTTTTCATGGCTAACCTTGGCTTGCTACCCCGATAAGAGGAATTCTGGATTTACTAATTTTTCCCGGTTCCTTTCAAGTGCGAAAGATTGCCTTCTTTACAATCTGTAATTATTCCAGTTTCTTCAGCGAGTTAAAAGAATGGTAAATAGCATCGCTGTAAAAGGTGCCAGGGTAGATATCCGATTCTTTCAGAGCTGCGCGGACGGAACCGACGTCGAGACTATCGGTACTGGCCACGTCTGCGAAGTTAATTTCTCCGTCTTTTTCCCGGTAAGAGACGTAAATTACAAATATACCTTCCTCGGTTTTGTAGATTTCGACGTTCGTCTGGTAGCTGGCTGAATCGTTTTTCTTGTCCACGGCCCGCCCCAGTGGTATTCCCTGGAAGCTAAAGGTATCGGAGCCCTCATTCTCGGTAAGCAACGACAGGTTGATCTCCTGGAGTTCCATTTTACCCCCACCAGTTTTCGATGGTTATCGGTAGGTTATACATAACCGTATAATCTACTTAAGTACAGACTAGGGAATGGTTAGCGAGGTATCAATGAAAAGAACCTGAAATTATATCCCCGATCTGAAAACCGTATCCAGGAAGGGCGGGGCTTTACTTCTGAAAATTTAACGCCATTCCTACCCCCCGCCGTCCGAAGCCGCGATGTCGAAGTTCTGTTCCAGCACTTTCTGGACGTGTTTTGGTTCTACGTTCGGCGGAAGGAGCTTGGCCAGCATCCAGGTCGCTATGCTGAATGCGTTGTCCGGTTTGAGGAAGACACTGACCTGCCGTTCCCGAATCACGTCTTCCCCGCCCTCCTCGTCGATCTGCCGGCCGAGGCTGCCATCCTTGTTGATTTTGAAGCTCTGTTTATCCGGTCTCTCCGAGTGATCCGTCACGAAGTCCATGTGCATGTCTCCTCGGGAAGTCATACCGCCGTACACACCGTTTGCGTAAACCGTCATGTGGTCGTCGGAAGTCTCGAACCTTATATCCACTTCCTCGGAACGTTCCATCTCACGTGGATCGAATCCAGCGTTCTTGTCCGCTGCCATATTTATACCTCCTGTGGAATGTTGTATCGAAAAAAGAGTAAGGCAAGCAGTTGGTTCGTCCAAATCAACTATGCGAAAAAAAGGCCCGGATTGGTAAAATCGGGACGAGGAGTGAGCGTCTTCCCCTCCCGTTCAGGCTTGATTTGGAAGACTTGATCTATATACTAGCAATTAAAGCAGCTTCAGGAGGAGGAATAATGCCGGAGCGAAAGCACTCTTTCAACGACGAACCACAAAAGTTCATCGTCAAGGATCCACCCGTCGTCTGTGACGAGTGTGGAGAAGTTATTGGTTACATGGCCGTCAGGGAAGGTGACGCGGTTTACCATCGGGATTGTTATCTGGAAATAAACGAACTCGGACTGGACCACAAGATAGAATGGGCACCGGGTGAGCCGGCCGAGTCGGAAGTTTGATTTGCTTGTCGAATACTTTCGCTCTATTCTATGGAAAGCAGTTAAACCGTCCTCCCGGTTATGCACGCCGGGAGGGCGGTTGCTTTATCTGGCCTTATGACTCCCTGTGGCAGAGCCACCAGTCGTAGCACTCGACTTCGCCCTTCTCTTCTTGCTCCTTTCTCTTTTCGATCATCTCTTCGCTGCCGGCGGGCGGCATAATGACCTCGTCGCCCATTAGTTCGTTCTCTGGCCAGTTGCCTGGAATGGCCACGCCTTCCTTTTCCGCCATCTGGAAGCCCTTGATCATTCGGACGAACTCGTCCATGTTTCTGCCCAGTTCGGCGGGATAATAAAGAATGGCCCTGATGGTGGAACTCGGATCAACGATGAAAACGGCCCGGACCGTGGCAGTTCCGCCGGTATTGTGGAGCAGGCCAAGCGTTTCCGCGACGATACCTCGGCCGTCGGCGATTATCGGAAATTCTATCTTTTCGCCGAGGTTGTCTTCGATCCATTCGGCCCACTTCAGGTGGCTGTGGACCTGGTCTATGCTAAGTCCAATCAGCTCCGTGTTTAGTTCTCGGAATTGGTCGTAGCGCTTCTGGAAAGCGTAGAACTCCGTCGTGCAGACCGGCGTAAAATCACCGGGGTGGGAGAAGAGCAAAAACCACTTATCCGCAAATTCGCCCGGCAGGGTTAGTTTTCCGTGTGTGGTATCGACCTCCATCTCCGGAAACTTGTCACCGATAAGGGGCATCGAATCTTTTTCTTTGCTCATAAAAACCAGCCTCCTTGCTGGAGAGTATATCCTGCTCCATGTTAATAACATAAAAGGTAAGCCCCTGTCAAATATCCCACGAATCCCGCAATTTTATGGGAGTAAACGATGTGTTGTCTGCCAATGGATTCGGACCGAAAGAGCTCGCTTGTAGTTGGAAGTTCCAATTCAATCTTGTTTTAAATGTTAGGTTTACCTAAACTTTTCTGAGTTGATAAAAGAGTCTTAATTGGGAGGAAAATGATGGCGAAAGAACTTGATGAATCGACGAAAGAGAAACTCGTTCGAGCGCAGCTCAACGAGATTACGGAGTACCGTATTTACCGAAAACTGGCCGATTACGTTAGCGACGAAGAAAATAGTAAAATAATGCGGGAAATCGCCGATGATGAACTAAAGCACTACGACTTCTGGAAGGAATATACGGGAGAGGAAGTAAAACCCAGCTGGCTGAAAGTCTGGTTTTTCTACGGAATTGCAATCGTTTTTGGCATTACTTTCGGAATCAAGCTGATGGAACAGGGCGAAGAGGATGCTCAGGAAACTTACTCCCGGGTGGCCGAAACCATTCCGGAAGCCGAAAGCATAGTCCGGGACGAGGACGAGCACGAGGACGAACTGCTCGAGATGATTGACGAGGAAAGGCTCAACTACGTCGGTTCGGTCGTACTGGGGCTGAATGATGCTCTGGTTGAGCTGACCGGCACGCTAGCCGGTCTGACCCTGGCAATGCGGGATACGCGCCTGATCGCGATGGCCGGCCTGATAACGGGAATTGCCGCTGCGATGTCGATGGGCGCCTCCGAGTACCTGTCGACTAAATCGGAGTCCGGCGGGCAAAATCCGGTAAAGGCTTCAAGCTACACCGGGCTGGCTTACATTACCACGGTGATCCTGCTGATTTTGCCTTATCTCCTCCTGCCTCACTACTTCACTGCGTTTCTCGTCACGCTGGCGGTGGCCGTAGTGGTGATATTCTTATTTAACTATTACGTATCGGTTGCGCAGGGTGTATCCTTTCGCGATAGGTTTACCGAGATGGCCGGGATCAGTCTGGGAGTTGCCGGACTATCGTTTGTGATTGGTTTCATTATTAGGCACTTCATGGGAGTCGAGATATAGTCCACGCTACTTTCGAAAAAGTAGAGAAGTTTTCAAAGTTAGGAGGTGTCCAACTTGAGCACGAAAATCAGCGTAGTTTTCTACAGCATGTATGGACATACATATAGAATGGCGGAAGCGGAGTCAGAAGGGGTAAAGAGAGTTAAAGGGGCCAGAGCTGAAATATATCAGGTGCCGGAGCTGGTTCCGGAGGAGACTCTGGAGGAATCCGGGGCAAAGAAAGCCCGAAAAGAGTTCGAGGGTGTTCCCGTTGTCGAGCCTGAGGACCTGGTCGAACCGGATGGGATAATCTTCGGGACGCCGACGCGTTTCGGTAACATGGCCGCGCAGATGCGTAACTTCCTGGACAAAACCGGCGGTCTCTGGCAGGAAAACGAGCTTGTTGGCAAGGTGGGCAGCGTATTTACCTCTACGGCAACCCAGCACGGCGGCCAGGAAACCACGATCACCAGCTTCCACACAACGCTGTTTCACCTGGGGATGGTAGTCGTAGGCGTTCCGTACGAGAACGAGGAACTGATGAATATGAAAGAAGTGTCAGGCGGCTCGCCCTACGGTGCAACTACCCTGGCCGGTCTGGACGGGTCGCGCCAGCCAAGCGAAAACGAACTGGAAATAGCCAGACTTCAGGGTGAACACGTAGCCAAAGTTGCTAAGAAACTCCAGAAATAGAATCTAATCAATTCGGTACCCGAGGTAGGTAATTTACCTGCTGGCCGGCACCTCGGTAGTGTCAAAAGGTGCCGGCTCTTACCGGGTAGGTTGATTATTGCAAAAGGAGGTGTGATCGGTGCGAGATAAGGAAAGGGTGCTGACGGCGCTTTCGGGTGGAGAACCGGATCGGGTTCCGACCTGGGAACTTATCATAAACGAGCCGGTAATCGGGGCTATTCTCGGAAAACAGCCGAGGAATAAGTTAAAAGGCTACATCGAGCTTGTTGAGAAACTGGGGATCGAAGGCCTTACTGCAGTTGAATCGATCAATTATCGGAAAGTTGACGAGAACTTGCTTGAGGACGAATGGGGAATAAGGTACAAAGTGGGCGAAAGGGGAGAAAAGTTTCCGATTGCCGGCCCGGTTGAGGATATGGCTGATTTAAAGGAATTGACTCCGCCCGATCCAGAAGCCGACTACCGCTGGAGCGAATTGAGGGAAATGAAGCAGTACTTCGGTGACGACAAAGCTATTGCCGTCTGTATTCACGATGCCTTCGAGTATCCCTGGTTTCTCCGGGGTGGAATGGACGACTTCCTCCTCGATACCTACCGGAACCCAGAGCTGGTTAAAGGAATAATCGAGACCGTTCTCGAGTACAACGTCGCCCTGATAGAGGAGGCCGCCGCTCTCGGTGCGGATTTCGTCTGCTCCGGTGACGATTACGCATATAAATCGGGCCCGTTGATATCCCCTGAGCAGTTTGCCGAGTTCTTTCAGCCCGGTTTGCGTCGGGTTGTTCAGGCAGCGCACGAGAACGGACTGCTGTTTCTAAAACACTCCGACGGCGACGTCCGGCCGCTGCTGGATCGGTTCCTGGAGGCGGGCATTGACGCACTCTGTCCTCTGGAGCCCGCTGCCGGAATGGATATCGGAGAAATCAAAAGGAAATACGGTAAGCGGATCGCTCTGGTCGGAAACGTGGATTGTACAGACTTGCTTATCAATGGAACGGAGTTGGAGGTCAAAAACTCGGTCAAGCAATGCATTTCCAGCGCATCGCCCGGTGGCGGCCACGTCCTTTCCTCCTCCAACAGCATTCACCACGACGTAGACCCGGACAACTATCTTGCCATGCTGTCTGCTTTGCGGCAATTTGGCGAATATCCGATTGAATAGTTGTTATTTTCCGGCCTGAATGGCGCCGGATTGCAAAGACACCGTTCTTTGAATAGCATTACATTTACTAAAAAAGCCCATGACTCAACAAACCTCGAAAGAGCTACTCGATGATTCCATTTACGAGCGATTCGATCGCCGGGAGACCGTGTTTAGCAGGATAATTGGCGACGAAGACGCTCCCTTTTACGAAAAAGGGGCCTACGAGCGGGCCGAACAGGTTCTGGCCGAAGGGGACGAAGCAGAAGCGTTTGAACTAGCCAGAGCCGTCGGAGGCTGGTCCGTCTACGATTATTTTTCCGGAGCATTTGACCCCGAACCTCCGCGAACGGAAAAAAACGTTATGAATAAACCCGTCCTTACTCCTCCCACGGACGATCCGGAAGTTTTAGCAAGGGAAGTAAAGCGTGCGGCAATTTCTTACGGTGCCGCTGAGGCCGGGATAACGGAAGTTGACTGGAAGTGGATTTACGAGAAAAGCAGGAGCGGGGAGCCGGTGGGTCTGGATTCCGACTATAACCACGCGATCGTAGTTTTGGTTCCTGTAGACCCGGCCCCTACAAGCAAATCACCCGGTTTTCCGGCCGCCAGGGAATCAGCCGTCTCGTACTCTCGTATGGCCTTTATTGTTTCCTGTATGGCTGAGTTCATCCGTCGACTCGGTTTCAGAGCCTGGCCCGCGGGTAACGACACCGGCATCAGCATCCCTCTGGCCATGGACGCTGGACTTGGTAGGCTCGGGCGCAACGGGCTGCTGGTAAACCCGGACCTTGGGGCCTGCCTGAAAATCTGTAAAATCTTCACCGATATGGAGTTAGCCGAAGACCAGCCCCTCGATCCGCCACTACTGGAAAACTGCCGGACTTGCAAGCTCTGCAGCGAGGCCTGTGAAGTTGACGCAATCTCAAAGAACACTGAACCAACGTACGAAACCAGGTGTCCGGCCAATAACTCCGGAATTCTTCGCTGGCCTGTAGACGGTTATAAATGCTATCAATTCTGGGTTGAAAACGGGAGCGATTGCTCTACCTGCATTGCGGCATGTCCGCTGACACGCGGATGAAGGTTAGTGAGGTCGAGGGTTAAACTCGCTTTCCGAATCGTGTAGAATTTCCTAATATTATCAAGGGAAAAGTTAAAACCCTGACAGTATAACTTACTGGGACTCTACCGCTTTCGAACTGAAATTCGGGGGTCGACACCATGCCAAATACCTGTAACGTCCTCTGGCAACTGGAGGAGTTCGATCTCCTCTCCCAGCTAAGCGAAGCACAGCTCGAAGAACTGAGTTCGTGGGTAAAGGATCTAAATTTTCAAAAAGGCGAAATGATATACTTACCCGGTGAGCCCAGCGAATCGGTCTACTTCCTCAAGCAGGGAAAGGTGAAGCTGTCCTACCTTGGCCCTTCCGGCAAGGAATTCACGGTATCGATCCTGGACGAGGGTGAGCCGTTCGGGGAAATGTCGGTAGTTGGCGAGGATAACAGGACTCTTAAGGCGGAAGCAATTGTGGAAGTCGTGCTCTGTACGGTTTCCAAACGTGATTTTCTCCACTTTGCTGATCGGAACCCGGAGCTGTCATTGAGCGTTGCCAAACGGATTGGCCGGCAGAGAAGAGAGATCCAGAATAGTCTGGCGGAGCTTCTCTTCAAGGACGTTCCGTCTCGACTGGCAACGACGCTCCAGAAACTCGCTTCCGAGTACGGTGAGGATAGTGGAGACGGAATTAAGATCAAGCCCACCCTGACTCACGAGGAGCTCGCCAAGTTAATCGGCTCCACACGAGAGACTACCACCGCCAACCTGAACGAGTTCGAGTCCCAGGGTCTGATAGAAAAGGGCAGAGAAAGCATCATAATCAAGGACTTGAGCGGTCTGGAAGCTCGCGCCTCCCGAAATTAAGAAGTATTTTTCTTTTTTCAGAAGTCAAGCACCACCCCAATACTACCTCCCGACGTAAGTCCGCTTACATACTTCTTTCTTCCCGGAGGTTATAGTTATTTGCACAGAAGGGACGAAAGAGCGAAAGAAAGAGCACCAGAAACTTGGTTCAATTGATTACGGGTGGTAGTCATGAAATTAAAAGAACTTAGGGCAAAATTGTCAGTTTTCGCACTGGCCCCGTTGCTTGTTTTCGGTATAGTTTGTACGTCATTGGGAGCAATGGGCGAAACCAAGACGACTGTGACTGCGGAAGGAGAAGGTCTCTGGATTTATCCGGGAGTTCGGGAGCCGGATCCCGAGGTTTTGGTACTCCGAATCAGTCAAAAGCGCTGGAGGCACTTTCTCTGGCAGCTCGTAAGGTCAGCGGAGACGGTAGGGAATTTACCACTTCCAAAACTCGGGCCCTCTATTTAAGACCATATATCACCTTGAAACAGCTGCAAAACCACCTCATCTTTTGTGTGAAGGTGTACATTTATGCAAAAATTATTCAAAGTACTGGGTTCCGAGCCGAGACTGGATCTTGTCGAGTACCTGCTCGGGCTGGACGAGCCGATCTGCTACTGTGAGCTGGAGGACGTCATAGATAGGGACAGGTCAGTTGTCTACCGACACCTGAAGAAGCTGGCATCGGTTGGCCTTATAAGTACCGAACGTGTGGGTAAACGGGTCGAGTGCGAGATACGGGACAGGGAGAGGGTTAACAAACTGCTCGAGGTTGCAGGAGAGCTTGCTCAGAACCAGTAGAGTTCAGCAAGAGATTGTGCAAAGTGAAGGAGGGCGAAGTTATTGCTTCTTCGCCCTCCTAAATGAAATTTCTCGTTTTAGGGCCGAAATTCGGGTCTAATCTTATAAACCTCAGTCTTCCTCTTCTTCGTCTTCCTCGTCCTCTTCGATTACCGGTTCAAGTATATCCTCGGTTTCTTCCGTTGCCTGCCCCATTACCTCGTAGATCAGCCCACCGAACATCCGGCTCATCAATTCCGTATTCATCCGGGAGACGATCACGTCATCGTCGTCCTTTTCTTCTTTGTAAACTGAGACCCGGCAGGGCATCATCGAGGTAACTACCCTTGCGTCCTCTTCCTGAAGTACTTTTGCGGCAATATCCGGGTTACACAATTCCATTACCGCTACTTTCGCGACGTCGTAACCGTGATCCGCCACCGATTTATCCAGCCTGAGGGTATTGACGATTTTCCAGTCCGTGCCCTCCACGTTATCCTGGATCATTTCTACTGTCTTGTCGAAGTCGTACTCGCTTTCGTCCTCTATAACGAAGACGGATGGGTCCATGTCCATTGCTTCCGATTCGTGATCATCCGCGAGACCGACTACGCCACCGACAATTAACCCGAAGATCAACCCCGCAATAATTACGGAACTCAAGCGTTTTCTCATTCTTTCAACTCCTTTGAGTAAATAAGTTTTTAGAAAATTGCATACATACTTAATTAAGAAAACAACTTAATTAAAAGTTAGTTTAAGTTAATTTTAATAATTTTAAAATCATTTACAAGCATAATGCTAAAAAATTGATTTAACCGGTAATTACTAACTTAACGCGGCAAAAGTGGACTCCTTCTCACCTAAAAATGTAAAAACGATAGTCCTCCGCTCTTTAACTGGTCGAGCGAAACTCTCATTGACCTGGAAATTACGAGGTTGAGGAAGGGGGCAGATCACTTGTCCGAAAAACTCCATGGTGCTAATTGCACTTTAGAGCGCCGTAGAAATAAGCCTTCGAGTTACACTCGAATTGACTGACCTTAGCCCGGAACGACGAAAAAATAAACGGTAAAATAGTGAAACGCGCCGCCGCCGAGGACGAACAGGTGCCAGATGGCGTGGTTGTAGGGCAGCTCCTTCCACGTGTAGAAGACTATTCCCAGTGTATAGACGAAACCTCCGGAAATCAGTAGACTTAAACCCACAATGCCCAGTTGGTTCAACAATCCCGGAAGGGCAATCAGCGAAAGCCACCCCATGAGGACGTAAGTCGCAATTCCGAATTTTGGGAAGCGTTCGGAGGTTAAGACGTCGAATAGTATCCCAAATATCGCCAGGCCCCAGATCGTACCAAACAGGGACCACCCCAGCGAGCCGGACAGGCTAATCAGGGCAAAAGGCGTGTAGGTGCCGGCTATCAAGAGGTATATCGAACCGTGGTCGATGTAACGAAAGAACGATTTTATCTTGCCGTCCTGCAGGGCGTGATAAAGTGTGGAGGAGATAAAGAGAACTATGGAGCTGGCACCGTAAAGCGAAAACCCCACGAACATCCAGACGTTTTCGGCCCTGGCCGCCCGCAGCAGAAGCATGATTAGGCCGGCAAGACTGGCGAGTATACCCAGGCCGTGGGTAATCGAGTTAATGAGTTCCCGCCGGTTCCGGTCTCGAGAAATTGTTTCAACTCCTCTGTAAATTAAAAAAGCCGCAGGTAAATATTTACCTGCGGCAAGTTTTTATGTTATATAGTTAAATCACGTAAGTATATGATTACGCGACCTCTACGTTCAATGCTTTGGGTCCTTTTTCGCCTTCTTCGAGGTCGAACGTTACTTCCTGACCGTCGCTTAAGGACTTGTAACCCTCGCCAATGATTTCGGAATAGTGAGCAAAAGCGTCTTCTCCGTCTTCGCGTTCGATGAAGCCAAATCCTTTGTCATCGTCGAACCACTTGACTGTACCTTTGGACATAAACAAAACTCCTCCTTGTCTGCCTTGATTTGACTGTCCTAATTGCTTCAAACAAGTCGAAGTTTTATCTTCAAGCCTGGAAGCATCGGATGCAGCCTATACACTAAAGCTATCCATATTACTAATTACTAAATACTAACTTCAGTTACTATATTGCAAACTAATAAAGTATAAAGATTATTTAGAGGAATCGCAAGTCCCATAATTGCTAGAGCGCGTCCTGGTTTTGTAGGTGGAAAATAAATCCCTTGAATATTGCAAGTGTGCCGGGACGGCTAATTGTGGAGGTCTATTCATTAGGTATGTTTGAATAGCTATAGTCTAAGTTTCCTTATTTCCACTGTTCCGGTCGAGTCCCTATCCAGATCCTTGAGCAATTCCGGGTCTTCCAGGAGTTCTCCGATGACGGTGACGGGGGAGGCCGGTTTCGGTTCGGAACCCGTACTGCCCGGGGTCGGGCCGAAGAATATACAGAAAGCGTTGCCGTCCGGCCAGTAAGCGAGATCTCCGGCTTCCAATTTAGTCTCCGGTTGCTCGTTTTCGACGATATCGACCGGAATTTCGAAATAGATTTCGTCTCCCCAGAAACTGGGCGAGGCCTGAATCGGTAAAGCTGCAGCTATCTCTTTAGCCGTGTTGTTTTCCACGAGTTCGCCTCGGACAGTCCTGCCGTCGACTTCGATCTCGATTTCAGTTTTCAACCTGACCTCTTAAAGTTTACCAAAACCGACCCCATCGCCTCCGAACGGAAACGCTGCCGACCTATTTACTTCAAACTCTTTACGCGGACCGAATTCGGTAAATGTGCCCCGCAGAGTAGTGCGGGGCAAACGATCATTCAAATTTCTTATAGTTATCTTCGGTGTCACAGACAGGGCAGACGTCGGGAGCCTCGCCCTCCACGGTGTGGCCGCAGACGCTGCAGACGTGGACTTCTCCGATATCCGGGTCGTTACCCTGCTCTACCTCATCTTTGGCGTCCTGATACATTTTTGCGTGGATTTTTTCCGCTTTGAGCGCCCATTCAAACGACTTTTTTGCCGCTCCCTCACCCTGCAGTTTTGCAACTTCCAGGTAAGCGGGGTACATTTCCTGGATTTCAAAAGTCTCCCCGTCTATTCCTTTTTGCAGGTTAGCCACGGTATCACCTACACCGTAAGGGGATTCAGCGACGGAGCTTCCCGCTTCCTCGGGTGAGCGCCTGAGGTGGTTCGTGGCGTGGACCTTTTCCGCGTAAGATATCGCCTCGAAGAGGCGCGCGACGTTCGGGTAACCCTCGTTTTCAGCTACCTCAGAATAAACTTCGTATCTCATCTTGGCCTGACTTTCGCCGGAAAAAGCGTTCCTTAAATTGTCCTTGGTCATTTCAGCAACTTCTCGCATTTACTTCACCTCTATATGAAAGAATTGTAGAGCTTGCAGGGGTGAAAACAAATACCACTTCGGACTGATTTGGATTAATTAATTTAGCAGGTTAGTTCTTGATAGACGAGACCTGCCAGACCTGTGATGGTTGATGGAATTGCTAGTATTGGCGGAATAGGTTGGCAAGAATATATCCACTCCCGCTCTAAAACGAATTTACATCTTTGCCGGCGCCAAATAGTTCGACTTTAGTGACCCTCAGTAATCATTCAAGTGAGAAATCGACTCGGGCTCCCTGGCTAAGAGGACTTTATTTTATCCAATAACCTTAATTTCTTGTCTTGTCTTCGTACATTTTCTCGTCGGCTTGTTTTAAGGCATCTTCGACGTCCCTTGCCTGCTTTGGGCTCCAGTGGGAAACCCCCATGGCCAGGGTAATTGGAAAATCGATGAGGTCGGATTTCTGGTTCCAGTCTTTCAGTGCTGTCTTCAATCTTTTTACCGTGTTCTCCACTCCTTCTCCAGTCTGGGTCATCATTACCAGAAACTCGTCCCCACCATACCTGACTACGGTATCGGCTTTTCTAACGTTGGTTTGAAGCAATTCTGCTACTTCCTGGAGGACCTTATCGCCGGTCTGGTGAGTGTAGCGATCGTTTATTTCCTTGAACCTGTTTACGTCGGCCATCAGAAAGGCAAGTGACTTGTTATACCTCTTGCACCTTTCCACCTCTCTCCCCAGAGTTTCGTTGAAGTAACGACGGTTGTAAAGATCAGTCAGCGGGTCATGTATTGCCTGCTCTCGTAGGTCCTCCTCCAGCCGGACCCGTTTTATCTCCTCCTGCAGGTGGTCAGCAAGTATTTCCGCAAGCTCCACGTCCTCTTCGTCAAAGGCTCCCACCTCTTCCGAAATGACCTGAAAGTTACCTAAATCACCAATTGGGACGCTGATGAAAGCTCTGAAGTCATCGTTTGTCGGCTTTGCCTCCGAGTGATCCCTTACGTCGTCTCCCCAGATGGTTTCACCCTGCTTTATCGTCTTGCCGGTAATACCCTTGCCAACCTCGAACGGGATCGATTCTCCAGAGGCCAGGCCGTTAGTGCTGGCCTTCGGGATGATGTAGTCCCCCTCGACCAGCGAAATGTCACAGAACCTGAAATCGAGCATGTTCTCCGCGACTTCGACGGCCGTCTGGAGTACCTCGTCTTCGGTGTCCTGTTGTTGTAATTCGTCCACGGCATCGTGAAGATGTCTCAATTTATCCCTTTCTTCGTTCAGCGCCTGCTGAGACCTCTTCCGCTTGGTTATATCCCTGGCTATTGAAAGTACTCTCTTTTCACCGTTCATCTCGAACAGGTGGGAACTTATCTCGACCGGGATACTTCTGCCGCCCTTTGCTTCATGCAACATTTCAAATGTTTGTTGTCCTTCCTCGATCAAGGAGTCTATGATATCAGGTGCCTCCATCGCCCGCTCTCCGGCGTCGATTTCAGTCGGTTTCATATCCAGTAACTCTTCTCTGCTGTAGCCGAGCATCTCACAGGCGACGTCGTTTATTTCCAGGAACTTTCCCGGCTTGCCTTCTTCCGTCAATCCGTGGAGGTACATGGCATCGTTTGCTTTGTTAAATATCTGTCGGTACTTCTTTTCCTTTTGTCTTAACTTCCTCTCCGCTTCTTTCCGTTCCGTTATATCACGAATGATTGCCACTACGCCATGTATCTCTTCTTTTTCTTTCAGGGGGTAATAGATTATTTTCAGTTGCCTCGGCTCATTAGCTGGGTGAGTTCGCTCCATCTCGTATTCGATTCTTTCCCCTTTCAGGCACTTATCTATTCGAGGCTTGACTTCGCGGAGAAAGGTGTCATCGCTCAATAATTCCCCTACTGAATAGTTCTCTATTTTTTCGCTTTTTACGCTATAAAAGTCCCTATAGGCACGGTTTGCAAAAAGATAATTATAGTTTTGATCGACTGCAGCCATCAGGTCCTCCGATCCTTCAACGGCCATTTTGTAACGCTGGAGCTGCTCTTTTGCCTCTTTTCTTT
>Ga0207414_1000333_pt1 | contig 21594 bp, 18 predicted proteins | sample PonA231FremontCA_2_FD_187269 | JGI IMG/M metagenome (GOLD analysis project Ga0207414, IMG submission 187269) | Marine sediment microbial community from Fremont, CA, USA - Pond A23 Sediment 1 (SPAdes) | ecosystem: Environmental > Aquatic > Marine > Unclassified | place: USA: Fremont, California...
CCACGCCGGCCTCGCTGCCACGGTAGTGGCGCTCCCACAGCAACACGGCGGCCGCCACGGCACCCGGCAGCAGGAACAGATTGGCCAGCGGCAGCCAGGTAATCAGCGTCACCCAGCCGCCATAGGTGAGCGTGGGCCACCAGCGCGCCCGGAGCCGGCGACGCATGTCGGCGAAGCTGACCCGATTGTTGTCCATGGGGTAGTCGAGGTAGGTGATCGCCATGATCCAGGCCGAGAAGGCCGCCCACAGCAGCGGCGCCACCAGGTTGAGCACCGGGATCCAGCTGATCACCAGGAGCAGCGCCATGCGCGGCAGGATATAGCACAGCTTGACCAGTTCGCGGCCCAGCGCATCCACGGCCGTCTTCGCCAGCCCGCGCTCATCCAGCGGCGGCCGGCCGGTCGCCTGCTGCTCCACCCGCGCGGCCAGAAAACCGTAGAAGGGCGCGGCAATGAGGTGAGTGACCAGCGTGAAAGTGAAGAAGACCATCAGCACCAGGCTGAGCACGAACAGCGGCCAGATCAGCCAGGAGAGCCAACTGAGCCAGCCGGGCACCATGGCCATCCAGCCCTCCAGCCAGCCGCCGAAGTGCCCCAGTACATACCAGAGCATGCCGGCATAGACGACCAGATTGATCAGTATCGGCAAAAATACGAAGCGACGCAGACCGCGGGAATAGACCAGACGGGTCCCCCGGGTCAGCGCTGTGAAGGCATTGAGCATGTGGGTCGGAGGCTCTTGAACTCTCGTTGAACGATGGCGGTGGCCGGTCGGGAGGCGGGCGCGGCCGCGCTATTGAGAGTCAAACGGCGCCCGCGGTCAACCCCCGTGCTCGAGCATGTCCTTGTCGAGGTCTTCGGGGTCGGTATGGCGGATATCGAGCCCCTTGACCAGATAGACCACGTATTCCGCCAGATTGTTGGCGTGGTCACCGATGCGTTCGAGGGCCCGCAGGATCCACATCACGCTGAGTACCGATGAGATCGCACGAGCATCCTCCATCATGAAGGTCATCAGCGAGCGCATGGCGCTCTTGTACTCGCTGTCGACCTCGTCATCCTCGTGAACCAGCTTGAGCGCCAGCTCGGTGTCCAGGCGGGCAAACGACGTCAGGGCGTCGCGAACCATGCGCCGCACGTGTTCGCTGATCATGCGCACCTCGACGAAGCCGCGGTTGCCGTTGTCGGCCTCGATCAGCTCGATGGCGTTGCGGGCAATCTTGCTGGCCTCGTCGCCGATGCGTTCCAGGTCGGAAGCGGCACGGATCACCGCCAGCACCAGGCGCAGGTCGGACGCAGTGGGCTGACGCCGCGCCAGCACCTGGGTGCACTCCTCGTCGATCTTGATCTGCATGTCGTTGACGGCGCGGTCATTGGCGACCACCCGCTCGGCCAGCGAGGAATCGCTGTCGAGCAGTGCGGCCACGGCATCCTGCACCTGCTTCTCGACCAGCCCGCCCATGGCCATCAGGTGAGTCTTGAGCTCGTCGAGCTCCTGATTGAACTGGCGCGAGATGTGCTGGCTGTGAACGTTGCCGGTAATGTCCATGTGACCTCTCCTTGGGGCTGACCGTCAGGTCATGCGCCCGGTGATATAGTTCTCGGTGCGCCGCAGGCGCGGATTGGTGAATAGCGTGTCGGTGGGGCCATACTCCACCAGTTCGCCGTCCTGCAGAAACGCGGTGTAGTCAGAAACCCGCGCGGCCTGCTGCATATTGTGGGTGACCAGTACCAGGGTCAGCTGCGACTTCAGGTTGCGGATCAGCTCCTCGATCTTGAGCGTGGAGATGGGATCGAGCGCCGAGGCCGGCTCGTCGAGCAATAACACCTCAGGCCCTACCGCCAGCGTGCGCGCAATCACCAGGCGCTGCTGCTGTCCGCCGGAGAGCGACCAGGCCGAGGCCCGCAGCCGCTCCTTCACCTCGTCCCACAGCGCCGCGGCACGCAGCGCCCACTCGACGGTGTCGTCGCGCTTGCGCTTGCTCAGCCCCCCCTGCAGGCGCAGCCCGAAGGCCACGTTGTCGTAGATCGACATGGGGAAAGGGTTGGGCGCCTGGAAGACCATCCCCACGCGACGCCGCAGCTCCGCCACCGCCACCCCTCGGCCATGGATCTCCTCGCCCTCGAGCCACACCTCACCCTGGCGCACCACCGCGTCATTGAGGTCGTGCAGACGATTGAGCGCGCGCAGCAGGGTCGACTTGCCGCAGCCGGAAGGGCCGATGAAGGCCGTCACCCGGTGCCGCGGAATACGCAGCGTCAGGTGGCGCAGCGCCTGCGTCTCGCCGTAGGCGAGACTCAGGTCCCGAATGGCCAGGCTGCTGGCCTCGGGAGAAAAGTCGATCAGCGCCGCCGACTTCGAGGGCGGACGCGGCTGCTGGGCGATGGGCATCGAGACTCCCGGGCGGCGCCATGCATCGAGAGGCATCAGCGAGCGAGTGCGCCGTGACGCATGCTGAGATGATGACGCAGAAATATTGCAGTCAGGTTAAGCACCAGGATCACCAGCACCAGCAGCAGTGCCGTGGCATAGACCAGCGGCATGGCCGCTTCCACGTCACCGCCGTGCAGGGCGGCATCGAAGATGTGGTAGCCCAGGTGCATGAACTTGCGTTCAAGATGCAGGAAGGGGAAGTCGCCGTCTAGCGGCACCTGTGGCGCCAGCTTGGCCACGCCAACCAGCATCAGCGGTGCCACCTCGCCGGCCGCACGCGCCACGGCGAGAATCATGCCCGTCAGCATGGCCGGCGTGGCCATCGGCAGCACCACGCGCGTGAGCATCTCCAGGCGCGTGGCCCCCAGCGCCAGGGCGCCCTCGCGCTGCTGGTCGGGAATGCGCGCCAGGCCCTCCTCGGTCGCCACGATCACCACCGGCAGGGTCAACAGGGCCAGGGTCAGCGAGGCCCACAGCAGACCACCGGTGCCAAAGGTCGGCGACGGCAGGGTCGCGTCGAAGAACCACTCGTCAAGGGTGCCACCGATACCGTAGACGAACACTCCCAGACCGAAGACGCCGTAGACGATGGACGGTACCCCGGCGAGATTGCGCACGGAAATTCGCACCAGTCGCGTCAGCCGCCCCTGATGGGCCACCTCGTTGAGATAGATGGCCGCCAGGACGCCGAAGGGCGTCACCAGAATCGACATCAGCATCACCATCAGCACGGTGCCAAAGATCGCCGGCCAGACGCCACCGGCAGTATTGGCTGCCCTCGGCCCTTCCGACAGGAAACGCCAGACGCCATTTCCCCAGGCGACGAGCTTCTCCAGCGACGACATGCCATTCGGACGACGAGCCCGCCGTGCCTGCTCCAGCGGCACCTCCAGCCGCCTCCCGTCAACGGCCTCCAGGATGAGGTGGCCACCTTGCATGGCGGCCTGCAGCTCGCGCAGCCGCGCGTTGGCCGCTTCCAGCCGGGGAGCTTCATCCCCCTCCTCGAGGGGGCGTACCTGCGGCAGGATGATCTCCTCACGCAGAGCGTCACGGGCCTGACGCAGCGACGCCAGTTCCGCCAGACGTGCGTTGAGGGCCGCCCAGGCAGGCTCACCCTCGACCCGCTCTCCCGTTTCACGCTGAAGCGACGTCAGCCGGCCGATCGCTTCTCCCCAGCGACGACGCTCGAGCACCACCAGATCGGGTGGATGGCTGACGGCAGTGATGGACGACACCGGCACCCACTGCCAGCGGCTACCCTCGAGGTCACGGTTGCCGGTCCGATAGAGCCGTTCTCGCCCCTCGCCCTCCGGCAGCGGAACCTCCCGGACATGCTCGCCGGCCAGCTGTCGGCCGTCCTCGAGCATCACCAGGGCGATGGGAGCAGGCCAGAAATGCCCGAGGCCGCGAATCGTCAGCAGCGCCAGCAACGCAAGAAGTGCCAGCAGCGAGAGTGCCACGCTGCCCGCCGCCAGCCAGGCGCCAATGCCCTCGCGGCGGGAGCGTCGCGCACGGGAGCCGAATGCCCACCTCATCGTCCGCTCCCCAGGCGCCGGTAGCGACGGCGCAGGCGACTCCTCACCCATTCGGCCAGGGTATTGACCAGGAAGGTGAAGACGAACAGCAACAGGGCCGCCAGCAGCAGCAGCCGATAGTGCAGACTCTCGGGACCCGCCTCCGGCAGCTCGATGGCGATGGTGGCCGCCAGCGAGCGCAGACCGTCCAGGGGATTCCAGGTCATGAGGGCGGCATTGCCGCTGGCCATCAGCACGATCATGGTCTCGCCCACGGCTCGCCCGGCACCGATCATGACGGCCGACAGGATGCCCGGCGATGCCGCCGGAAGCACGACACGCCACAGCGTCTGCCAGCGGGTCGCCCCCAGTGCCTGAGCACCCTCCGCAAGACTTCTTGGCACGCCCGAGAGGGCATCCTCGGCCAGCGCATACACGCTGGGCATCACCGCGAAACCCATGGCCATGCCGACGATCATGGCGTTTCGAACGGTGATATCAAGTCCCAGCCGCACCTCCAACCAGCGGTGCAGATCCCCGCCGAACACCCAGGCCTCGAGCCAGGGTGAAAGCCCATGGGCAGCCGCCAGGATCAACAGCAGCCAGGGCAACAGCCACAGACCCGCCCAGCTCAAGGGTATCGCCTGCTGCAGACGCGGCGGCAGACAGGATCGCAGACCACTGGCCAGCAGCAGCCCAGGCACCAGCAAGATCAGCAGAGTCAACACATCTGCCAGGTGGCGATCCACCCAGGGCGCGAGTACCAGGCCGGCGATGAAGCCGATCACCACCCCGGGCAACGCCTCCATCAGCTCCAGCGTCGGCTTCACACGGCTGCGCAGGCGCGTCGACATGAACAGGGCCGAGTGAGCGGCCGCCCCCAGGGCCAGGGGGATGGCGATCAGCAAGGCCCAGGCCGCTGCCTCCAGGGTTCCCCAGGCCAGGGGGACCAGGCTGACCCGGGCCACATCCTCCGTCGGCAAGGTGGCCGTGGGATCCCAGCGATACTGGACCGCGCCATCCGCGCCTTCGCGGGGTAGCCAGAGGGCCCGCTGGCTGACCGTTTCCGTCGCCTCCGAGGACCAGAACAGCGGCATCACCTCGACCGCCAGGAAGAGGCCGATGGCCAGCAGCGCGACAATCGCCCCAATACCACCCGCAGTGACCAGCGCGGTAGCCAGGCGATCACGCCCCTGCCGCAAGCGACGTCGACCGGAGAGCGTGGAGGGGGAATCGGGCATGACCGAACCTGTGAGAAACAACAACTGGCAGAATAATACGACAGTGTGATGACAGGAAAATGACAGCTTCAGCTGTCGAGCTCATCCAGCGCCAGCTCGCGTCGCTGGCTCACGCGCCGCACCTCGGGCAGGGGAACGAATCCCAGCTCTTCGACGATCGCCTGGCCGACCGGGGACAGTACCAGGTTGAAAAAGGCTTGCTCTGCCGCTGGCAGGGAGTCGCCGGGGGGCAGATTGATGTAGAGGTAAAGGTCTCGAGAAAGCGCATAGTCACCATGCTGTACCGCGTCGGGATCCGGAAAGTGTCGTTTCCCCTCTGCATCGCGCCGTGCCAGCGCCTTCACGCCGGGCGTCAGGTGGTTGAGGCCTGCATAGCCGATAGCTCGAGGGTCTTCGGTCACTGCCGCCACCACCGCCGCGGACCCGGGATGCTCATTGACCTCGGGGCGAAAGAAACCGTCACACAGCGCGATATGCCGAAAAAGGCCGTGGGTGCCGGATGCCGCATTGCGACCATGCAGGCGAATGCGCCCCTCCGGCCTGTCGTGTCCCAGCTGTCGCCACTGACGAATCTCCTTACGCGCACCACAGCGGCGGGAATCGGAAAAGAGGGCATCCAGCTCGCGGCGCCCCAGGCTCTCGAGAGGATTGTGGCGATGGACCACGACCACCAGGGCATCCCGGGCCACCACCAGTTCCCGCGGTGGATAGCCGTGACGCTCGATGAAGGCCTGGCGCTCGGCCTCGTTCATGGGACGGGACATCGGCCCGAGGCGAGTGGTGCCAGCCGCCAGGGCAGGAGGTGCACTGGCCGACCCGCTGGCCTGCAACTGCAGGCGGATACCGGGATGCTGGCGGGTCAACGCCTGACCCCAGCGCAGCATCAAACCCGCCATGGTATCCGAGCCCATGGCATCCAGCGTTCCCACGACATCCTCGGCGTCGGCCCGAAGCGAACCGAGCGACATCAGCAGAAGCCAGGAGGCGAGGCAGCGACGCAGCAGAGCAGACATGGGCTTCCTCGATCATGCGGTGAACCGGGCCAACAGCGAGGCATCCTGTCGCAATGGTGGTGAATCGATGGCCTCGCCGTTTACCATGATTGGCTAACGAATCCGCCACAACAACAATGCGACGCTCAGGCTTCCATGACAGACATCGACGATATCCCCGCCCCTCGAGGTGACTTGACCCTGAAAAGGCTGGCCAGTCGCCAGGATACCAATCTCCATGGCGATATTCCCGGCGGCTGGCTGATCGCGAAGATGGACCAGGCCGCCGAGGTGGCCGCCGGTCGTGAAGCCCGAGGCCGCACGGCCACCGTGGCCATCGAGGCCATGGACTTTCTCTGTCCGGTACGGGTGGGCTCGCTGGTCAGCATCTTCACCGATGTCAGCGAGATCGGCCATAGCTCGATCAGGATCGACGTGGAAGTGTGGATTCGGGCCCCGCATGAACGCGACCCTGACGAATTGCACAAGGTCACCGAGGCTCGATTCGTGATGGTCGCCCTGGACGACAACGGACGGATCCGCGCCGTGCGCCAGGGTAACGGATGACGCGATCCGGCACGTCGCTCCCTGAAGCGACGATGGGCGCCGCAATGGCGCCCATGGCAGGACAGAGACAGAGACAGAGACGGGATCGGCGCCTCAGACGCCCACTTTCTCGCGCGTCTTCAGGTAGGCGAATTCGCCCACGTCGGTGAAACGCTTCACCTTCTGCTGGAAAGCAGTATAGGAGGCGTGGACCTTCCGCGACTCCTCGTCGGCTTCCACCTGCTTCTGGAGCACCTCCTGGGAGGAGACGTAGAGCGCTTCGAGCACCTCCTCGGGGAAGGTACGCAGTTCCACGCCATGCTCGCTGACCAGGGTCTCGAGCGCCTCGGCGTTGCGTATCGCGAACTCGCTGATCATGGCCAGATTGGACGCCATGGCCGCTTCACTGACCACCGCCTTGAGGTCGTCGGGCAAGGCCTTCCACGCTTCCAGATTGACGGTACCCTCGAGAATGGCACTGGGCTCGTTCCAGGCCGAGGTGTAGTAGTACTTGGCCACCTGGTGGAGACCAAAGGCAAGATCATTGTAGGGACCGACCCAGTCCGCGGCATCCAGAACGCCCGTCTGGAGCGAGGTGAATATCTCGGACCCCGGCGTATTCACGGTGGTCACGCCGATACCGTTCATGGCCTCGCCGGCAAGACCCGGCAGACGTAGCTTGAGGCCCTGCATGTCCTCCAGCGAATTGATCTCCTTCTTGAACCAGCCGGCCATCTGGGTGCCGGTATTTCCCACCGCAAAAGGCTTCAGGTTGTGCGAGGCGTAGATTTCGTCCCACAGCTCCTGACCGCCGCCATGATAAAGCCAGGCGTTGGTCTCGGTGGTATTCATGCCGAAGGGCACGGCGGTGAAGAACTGGGAAGCCAGGGTCTTGCCGCGCCAGTAGTAGGACGCCGAATGTCCCATCTGGGCCGTCCCAGCCCCCACCGCATCGAACACCTCCAAGGCGGGTACCAGTTCACCCGCACCGTGCACCCGGATCTTCATGCGACCGCCGGAGAGGCGCTCGATACGCGCGGCGAAGTCATTGGCCCCGGTGCCCAGCGCGGGAAAGTTCTTGGGCCAGGACGTCACCATCTCCCAGGTGATGGTCTCCTGGGCACTGGCGGTAGAAACGAAAGGGGCGGCGACGACACCGGCGGCGCCGGCGCCCAGGGTCTTGAGGCTGTTCGTGAGAAAGAGGCGACGTTGCATGCGAGCGTGACTCCAGAAAAAATTGTTATGAGCGCAACATTTGTGGATTTCAAGCATATCCCTGACGAGTATGCGTCAGGGCCGAATTGCCCGGCAAGTGCCTGCATCTGACGTCAACGTCAACGAAGATCAGAGGGGCGTCAGCTTGGCAAACCCCAGCACCAGCCACTTGTCTCCCTCGCCCTCGAAGCTGACCTGAACCCGGGCACGCTCGCCCTCCCCTTCGGCATTGAGGATCACCCCCTCCCCGAAGACCGGGTGGCTGACCCGCTGGCCCAGCGACAGCGACGGCAGCTCGTCACCTCCGTTGACCGACGTCTGCCGCGAGAGCCCCACTTCGGGGCGGCGAGCAGTCACGGGGCGGGAGATCTGACCGCGCAGCCGCACCTCCTCGAGGGTCTCCTCCGGTAGCTCGCGCAGGAAACGCGAGGCACGCTGGAAGGTCTCCTTTCCATGCAGGCGACGCAGCTCGGCGTGGGTCAGATAGAGCTTGCGCATGGCGCGGGTCAGACCCACGTAGCAGAGCCGTCGCTCCTCTTCCAGACGACCGGGCTCCTCCATGGACATCTTGTGCGGGAACAGGCCCTCCTCGACGCCGGCGATGAAGACCACCGGGAATTCCAGCCCCTTGGCCGAATGCAGGGTCATCAGCTGCACGCAGTCCTCGAACTCGTCGGCCTCGTGATCACCGGCATTGAGCGCCGCTTCGGAAAGGAAGGCCTCCAGTGTCGCGGATCCCTCGCCGGCCTCGGGAGGATCGAAGGATTCCCCCTGAACAAACGCCTTGGCGGCGGTGACCAGCTCCTCGAGGTTCTCGACCCGAGCCTGTCCCTTCTCGCCTTTCTCGCTGCGATGATGCTCGACGAGGCCGGTGCGCTCGATCACGTGATCGATGATCTCGTGGAGCGCCAGGCCGGCGGTGTCGTTGTCCAGTTGCTCGATCAGGTCGGCGAAGGCTCGCACTGCCGACCCGGCCCGCCCCTTGAGCGAGGCATCCTGCAGGGCATCGTGAAGCGCCTGCCACAGCGAGACCTCGCTCTGCCGGGCGCGGGCACGCAGTACCTCCACGGTACGGGTACCGATGCCTCGGGCCGGGACGTTGATCACCCGCTCCAGGGAGGCATCGTCGTCGCGATTGAGCAGCAGCCGCAGGTAGGCCAGGGCATTCTTGATCTCCAGACGCTCGTAGAAGCGCTGGCCGCCATAGATGCGGTAAGGCACGCCCTGACGGATCAGGGTTTCCTCCAGCACACGGGACTGGGCGTTGGAGCGGTAGAGAATGGCGATCTCGCGACGATTGATCCCCTCCTCGACCTTTTCCCGAATGGTATCGACGATGAAGCGCGCCTCGTCCAGATCATTGAACCCCGCATAGACGGAGATCGGTTCGCCCCTGGTACCGTCGGTCCACAACTCCTTGCCCATGCGCCCGCTGTTGTGGCGAATCAGGGCATTGGCGGCATCGAGGATGGCACTGGTGGAACGGTAGTTCTGCTCCAGGCGCACAGTCCTGGTCGCCGGGAACTCCTGCTCGAAGCGCCGGATGTTCTCGATGCGCGCCCCGCGCCAGCCGTAGATCGACTGGTCATCGTCGCCGACAACCGTCATCGGAGTCTTCAAGCCCGTCAGCAGCTTGAGCCAGGCGTACTGCAGGGTATTGGTATCCTGGAATTCATCGACCAGCACATGACCAAAGCGCTCCTGATAGTGGGCCAGCAGTGCCGGATTGTCCCTCAGCAGCTCCAGACTGCGAAGCAGCAGCTCGCCGAAATCCACCAGGCCGCCACGCTCGCAGGTCAGCTGGTAGCGATCAAAGAGCTCGACCATCTGGGCCAGGTAGGCATCGCCATGGGCATCGACCTGGTGCGGGCGCAGTCCCTCTTCCTTGCAGCCGGAGATGAACGACTGCACCTGGCGCGGCGGAAAGCGCTCGTCATCGATGCGATGATCCTTGAGCAGACGCTTGACCAGGCGCAGCTGGTCGTCGCTGTCGATGATCTGAAAGTGCTGGGGCAGCCGGGCGTCCTGCCAGTGGGTCCGCAGCAGCCGATGGGCAATGGAGTGAAAGGTCCCCACCCAGACATTGCGCAGGGAGATGCCCAGCAGGGCCTCGAGACGGGTACGCATCTCGCGGGCCGCCTTGTTGGTGAAGGTCACGGCGAGCACCGCATAGGGGGATAGCCCCTCGGCCTGCATCAGCCAGGCGATGCGATGCACCAGTACCCGGGTCTTGCCGGACCCGGCCCCGGCCAGCACCAGCATGTTGCCCTGTGGCGCGCTGACGGCCTCGCGCTGGGCCGGGTTCATGTGATCGAGAATCGCCGTGACGTCGTCCATGGAGAGGGCATCGCTGCTCGGAAAATGGGCCAACAGCTTAGCATAGGGGCAAGGGGCAAGGGGCAAGGGGCAAGGGGCCTCGTAGGCTTGTTCCTTGATGCTTGAAGCCGGCCGAAGGCCTAGGGCTTCCCTTCCTGCTCCGGGAAACGCAGCGGAGTGAGGCTCTTCTTCACTTCGCGCAGCTGCTCGGCGAGCTTCGGGCCGCGGGTCTTCGCCACTCCCACCGCCAGCACGTCCACCAGAACCAGATGGGCAATGCGCGAACTCATCGGCGTGTAGATCTCGGTATCTTCATGGACATCGATATAGAGCGGAAGGGTCACCTCCTCGGCCAGTGGCGAACCGCTGGGACAGAGGCCGATTACCGTGGCACCGGCCTCGCGGGCCAGGCGCACGCTGGCCACCAGCGCCCGAGTGCGTCCGGTCTGGGAGATCGCCACCACAACATCGTCCTCCTTCAGGGTCACCGCCGACATGTTCTGCATGTGAGGGTCGGCATGGGCGGCGGTGGAGATCTGCAGGCGGAAGAACTTGTGCTGGGCATCGAAGGCCACGGCACCGGAGGCACCGAAGCCATAGAATTCCACCCGGTTGGCCATGGCCAGGACGTTGATGGCCTGGCTAAGCGCGTCGTTGTCGAGTCGGTCGCGAACCGAGAGCAGCGTGCCTACGGTAGAGTCGAATATGCTGTGGGAAAATTCCGCCACCGAGTCGCTGTCGTTCATCGAGAACTGGGCGAACTGGCTGCCGGAGGCCAGCATCTGGGCCAGCTGAAGCTTGAAATCCTGGAACCCGTTGCACCCGAGTGCCCGGCAGAAGCGAACGACGGTGGGCTCGCTGACCTTGGCCTCGGTGGCCAGGTCGACGATGCGCATGTGGATCACCTCCTCGGGCTGGCGCAGCACCAGGCGTGCGACCTTCTGCTCGGAGCGGCGAAAGTGCTCCATGCGACGTCTCATCTCATCGAAGAGGGCACGACTCACGCAGGACTCCTTGCTGACTGGCCGTCCCGGCACGAGGGCGAGACGGAAAGGATTGACGACATCATGCGCACAGTATGCCCCAAGCCAGCGACCGATGCGCCCTTGAGCGCCAGCGCTCGACGGGGCGCGGCCTCGTGAGGCGAGCGTTGGCACAGCGTTGTGTGAACGCCGGCGGCACCGTCATCATTCTGTCAAGTGGGTTATAGTAGAAAGTGCAGTGTCGCGAATCTTTTAGGAGAGTCGATCATGCGCAATGTCGAACGGGTATCCTCCCTCAAGAGTGAGCTTCTCGACATCTTCATGAGCATGGAAGTCGTCGAACACGAGCAGCGTTCTCGGTCTGCCGCCCAGCGCAATCTGCGCGCCCGGCGCGGCATCGAACTGCACAACGAATTCAAGCGGTTAAGTCGCAACATCGCCCCGCTGCCCGACGAGGAACTGGCAGAAGACGAGATGCACTGACGTCGCACCAATGCAACGGGCCCCGCCTGAGCGGGGCCCGACATCGCGCTTCATGGTCCGCGGATCGCGGCTCAGAGGCTCGAGACGAACACCACGACCACGCCGATCGGTGCCACGAAACGGGACACCACGTGCCACAGGGTCGCCTGTCCACCGGAGAGATTCAGCTCGGTGGTAACGCTGTCGCGATCCAGCTGCCAGGCCACGAACAGGATGGCCCCCAGACCGGTCAGCGGCAGCAGGAACTTGCTGGTGAAGGTATCCAGCAGGTCGAAGACGTTCAGGCCCAGTATCAGGAAACTGTCCCAGACGTTGAACGACATCAGTGCCGCGATGCCCAGCACCCAGACGGCAAGGCCACCGACGAGCGTGGCCGATACGCGCGACAGCGGTGTGCGCTCTTCCATCAGTTCCACGACCGGCTCCAGCAGCGAGATCGCCGACGTCAGGGCCGCAAAGGTCAGCAGCAGGAAGAACATCAGACCGAGGACCATGCCACCTGCCATGTTCCCGAAGGCCAGCGGCAGGGTGACGAAGATCAGACCCGGTCCTTCACCCGGGCTCAGGCCATTGGCGAAGACGATGGGGAAGATCGCCAGGCCCGCCAGCAGGGCAATGGCGGTATCCAGGATGATCACCGTACGCGCCGTACCGATCAGGTTGACGTCCTCGCCCAGATAAGAGCCATAGGCCATCATGATGCCCATGCCCAGCGACAGGGTGAAAAACGCTTGCCCCATGGCGGCCAGCACGACATCACCGCTCACAGCGCCCCAGTCAGGGCTGAACATGAAAGCCAGTGCCTCGCCGAAATGACCGGTTGTCATGCCATAACCCACCAGTACCAGCATCAGCACGACCAGTGCCGGCATGAGGGTGCGAACGGCGCCCTCGAGGCCCTTGGTGACACCGCGGGCGACGATGAAGATCACCAGTGCCATGAAGGCAGTGTGCCAGAGCGTCAGTGCCATGGGATTACCCAGCAGGCCACTGAAAATCTCGCCGACGCCATCGGCATCCTGTCCGGTAAAGGCACCGGTCACTGACGCAAGGGTATAGGAGAGCGACCAGCCACCGATCACGCTGTAAAAGGAAAGAATCAGAAAGGCGGCCAGCACCCCGCTGACGCCGACCAGGGCCCAGGCGGGCACTCGGCCACTCCTGCGGGCCAGATCGAGCATGGAGTTGATCGGATTTTCCTGGCCTCGGCGGCCGATCAGCCATTCCGCCACCAGGATCGGCAAGCCTACCAGGGCCACGCAGGCCAGATAGATCAATACGAAGGCCGCGCCCCCGCTGTCGCCCACCATGTAGGAAAAACGCCAGATATTGCCCAGGCCCACCGCCGAACCGGTGGCAGCCAGAATGAAGGCCATCTTCGATGACCACTGTGCGTGGGAGAGTTTCGACATGTTTCACCCTGAGTGTACGTGTCGCCAACGGCCGATCTGGCGCGATGACGGCTTGTGCTTGTCATTGCCACGTCCAGGGCGCCATGGGTGCCACGACGCCATCCAGAGCATGACAGGATCCAGGCAGGATCACTGCCGTGTGCATCTCACGCGCCTCGCACCGGTGCGGCAGATACCGGGGTGCCAGATACTCGCAAGATCCTCGCGGTTTGTGCGCAGCATCCAGTCAATCTTCATGGGTATTGGCACACCGGCCGTCAAACCTATCCGATCAAACGCTCGATGGCCAGCCACGGTAAGGCGATTCTTCCCCACGACTTTAGACGTAGAGCGTCATCTACTCTTCCCCTAGAAGAGGGTTGTCTGGTGTTCGCCGGCGAAGGCCGCCAGGGACGGCAGCGAACAGTGCTCTCCAAGCCGAGAATAGAGGCGCCGTGCCAGCTCCGGTGCCCCGCGATTGTCCGGCGTGTGCACCATGAAATAAGGGGTTTTCCCCTGATTTATCCACAGGATAAGGCGGTCGATCCACGGGATGAAACAGTGGTCATTGACGTCAGTATCGAAGTGGCCAATAAAACGCACGAGCGGGCAATCACCCGTGGAAAGCACGTGTAATGGGACTCTCGGCTTCTCGGCCCGGGCGTGCTGGAGCCCCGGATGGGTACCGTGGGCGGTAGCAAAGAGCGGACGCACATCGAGCATCACACGGTTAGCACCATAAGTTATCAACATTCGGTTGAGGGCCTTCTCGGCCCATCCCTTGTGGAAAAATTCCCTATGGCGCACTTCCACCGCGCAGGGAATCCCTGCCGGCCAGCGTGCCAGCAGTTGGTCCAGCCTAGGCAGCTCGTCGGGACCAAAATCCCGGGGCAGCTGGACCATCATCGGGCCGAGCCGGTCATGCAGCGGGGAGAGTGACTCGAGGAAAAGGTCGAGGTCGGCCTCGATGTCGGCAAGGCGCCGCTCGTGGGTCAGGCTCGCCGGCAGCTTGAAGCAGAAGCGAAAGCCCGGCGGTGCCTGGCGGGCCCAGCTCGCCACCGTTGGCTCCCGCGGGGTGCCGCTATAGAAGGTGGTGTTGCCCTCCACGGTGGAGAACACCCGGGCGTAGTCGGCCAGCCAGCTCTCGTTGCCGCCATGGGGCGGATAGAGGCCGCCGCGCCAGTCGGGATTGGCCCACATGGGTAGACCCAGGTGAAGGTGCGGCATGGCGGAACGCGTGCTCACTCAACGGTGACGGACTTGGCCAGGTTGCGCGGCTGATCCACGTCGGTTCCCTTGAGCACCGCGACATGGTAGCTGAGCAGCTGCAGCGGCACGGTGTACAGGATTGGCGCCAGCGCCTCGTGCACGTGAGGCAGATGAATCACGCGGATTCCCTCGGCCTCCTCAAGGCCGATGCCCTCGTCGGCAAACACGAAGAGTTCACCGCCACGGGCTCTCACCTCCTGAAGATTGGACTTGAGCTTGTCGAGGAGCTCATCGTTGGGCGCCACCGAGACAACTGGCATCTCGCTGTCGACCAGCGCCAGGGGGCCATGCTTTAGCTCGCCGGCCGGATAGGCTTCGGCGTGGATGTAGGAGATTTCCTTGAGCTTGAGCGCACCCTCCAGGGCAATGGGGAAGTGGGCACCGCGCCCCAGGAAGAGCGCGTGATGCTTCTCGGCGAAGGCCATGGAGAGCTGCTCGATGGCAACGTCCAGCTCGAGCACCCTTGTCACCAGGCCAGGGAGTCCGCGCAGGGCCGTCGCCAGATCAGCCTGGACGCGCTCGTCGAGCCCCTTGACTCGGCCCAGCGCCAGGGTCAGCAGCATCAGGGCCGTCAGTTGGGTAGTGAAGGCCTTGGTGGAGGCCACGCCGATCTCGGGGCCGGCCTGGGTCATCAGGGTCAGGTCAGACTCGCGCACCAGCGAGCTGCCCGGCACGTTGCAGATCGCCAGGCTGGCAAGATAGCCCCGCTCACGGGCGAAGCGAAGTGCCGCCAGGGTATCGGCGGTCTCGCCGGACTGTGAGAGAGTCACGAAGAGGGTCCCCTCCGGCACGACCACCTGCCGATAGCGATACTCCGAGGCGACCTCCACCTGAACCGGCACTCCGGCATAACGCTCCAGCCAGTAGCGGGCCACCATGCCCGCATGATAGCTGGTGCCGCAGGCGACGATATGAATCTGCCTGGCCTGCTGGAAGAGAGTCTCGGCGTCGGGACCGAAGCTCTCCACCAGCGCCGAGCCTTCACCCAGGCGCCCTTCCAGGGCGGCGGCGATGACCCTCGGCTGCTCATGAATCTCCTTGAGCATGAAGTGGCGATAGTCGCCCTTGCTGGCGGCGCCGTCACCATGTTCGAAGGTCTGGATCTCCCGCGCGACCGCAGTACCACGGGCATCGAACACCTCGATGGAACCGCCGTCCGAGAGGCGTACCGTGTCGCCTTCCTGCAGGTAGATGAATCGGTCGGTGACCTGCAGCAGGGCCAGGGGGTCGGATGCCAGGAAGGCCTCCTCGATGCCTACCCCCACTACCAGCGGGCTGCCCTTTCGAGCCCCGACCACGACGCCAGGCTCGTCGGCATGGATCACCCCCAGCGCATAGGCGCCGTCCAGCTGAGCCAGTACCCGCCGGACAGCGGAAAGCAGATCACCGGCCTGGCGGCTCTCCCGCGCCAGCAGGTGGGCGATTACCTCGGTGTCGGTCTCGGAGGCGAAAGCGTAGCCCTCGGCCTCGAGATCGCGCCGCAGCGCCTCATGGTTCTCGATGATGCCGTTGTGCACCACTGCCAGCCGCTCGCCGGACTGATGGGGATGGGCATTTTCCTCACTGGGGCGGCCATGGGTCGCCCAGCGGGTATGGGCGATCCCGCTGCGTCCCGGCAGCGGCTCCACGATCAGGCACGCCTCCAGGGACGCGACCTTGCCCAGGGCACGACGCCGCTGCAGGCCGCCGCCCGGCGCAAGCACCGCCATGCCGGCGGAGTCATAGCCACGGTATTCGAGGCGCTTCAGTCCCTCCAGCAGGATGCCCTGGACGTTGCGCTCGGCAACGGCACCGACGATTCCACACATACGAACGCTCTCCTCAGGGTTCCTGACGCTTGGTCGGCCGGGGCCAGTCGGCCTTGCTGATCTGGCGCCCGCGGGAAACGGCCAGGGCATTGTCGGCGACATCCTTGCTGATGGTCGAACCGGCGCCAATGGTGGCACCTTTACCGACACTGACCGGCGCCACCAGGGCCGTGTTGGAGCCGACGAAGGCCTCGTCGCCGATCTCGGTGCGGTGCTTGTTCACGCCATCATAGTTGCAGGTGATGGTCCCGGCGCCGATATTGACGTCATCTCCCAGGCGAGCGTCACCCACATAGCTCAGATGGTTGATCTTGCTGCCCTCGCCCACCTCAACGTTCTTGGTCTCGACGAAGTTGCCCACCCTGGCCCCGACCGCCAGCCGTGAGCCTGGTCGCAGGCGGGCGAAGGGACCGATGCGATTATGGCCTGCCACCACCGCCCCATCGAGAACGCTATGAGGTTCGATCACACTCTCGGCCCCAACGTGGCTGTCGCGGATCACGCAGTGTGGCCCGATGCGAACCCCTTCACCGAGTGCCACCTCCCCCTCGAAGACACAGCCCACATCGATCTCCACGTCATGGCCGCAGGTCAGTCGTCCGCGCACGTCCAGGCGTTCCGGGTCGGCGAGCGCCACGCCCTGCTCCATCAGCCTTTCGGCGATGTCGTGCTGAAGAGCGCGCTCGAGGCGGGCCATCTGGGCACGATTGTTGACACCCTCCACTTCAAGAGGACGCGCCGGCTGGACGGTGGCGATATTCACACCTTCCGCAGCGGCCATGGCGATGATGTCGGTCAGGTAGTACTCGCCCTGGGCATTGTCGGCGGAAAGCCGTGGCAGCCAGCGGCGCAGCTGGGCGGCGGTCATGGCCATGATGCCGGTATTGCACTCGCGCACGGCCCGTTCAATCTCCGAGGCATCCTTGTGCTCGACGATGGCCACCACCTCGCCGACGGCGTTGCGCAGGATGCGACCGTACCCCGTCGGGTCCGGCAGGGTCACGGTGAGCAGGCCCAGATGCCGATCGTCGACATGGGACAGCAGCTCGACAAGGGTCTCACGACGGGTCAGCGGTACATCGCCGTAGAGCACCAGCACCCGGCCCTTGCCGAGCGCTTCGAGGGTCTGGGCCACGGCATGACCGGTGCCCTTCTGCTCGGCCTGGAGGGCGAAGCGAAGCTCACCGTCATCCAGCGCCTCGCGGACCTGCTCGGCGCCGTGGCCGACCACCACATGGGTACGCTCCGCCTCGAGCCCTCGGGCGGTATCGATCACGTGTCGCACCATCGGCTTCCCGGCCAGGCGGTGCAGCACCTTGGGCCGGGTCGAGCGCATGCGGGTTCCCTGCCCTGCTGCCAGTATCACCACGTCGAGCGTCATCATGACTCCTTGTCCTTGTTCATCGGGTCGCGTCTATTCTAGGAGGCATCAAGCCTCTGCCGCCACGTCATCGACCACGCTCACGTCGAGCGCTTCGGTGATCTCGCGGCCGAAGTGCTCCGCGAAGGCCGGGCTGGCGAGGCTCGTCCAGCCCTCGTCCTGGCGCACCAGCATCAGAACCGCGAGAGAATGCTTCCGGGCCAGCGCCATGCCGGCTTCGTCGCCGAGCACCAGCAGGGCGGTGGCCCAGGCATCGGCCCAGGCATCGGAGGGATGAATGACGGTCACCGACGCCAGGCGATGGTCGATGGGCCGACCCGTCCGCGGGTCCAGGGTATGGGAATAGCGCTGGCCATCGAATTCGAAGTAATTGCGATAGTCGCCGGAGGTGGCCACCGCGATGTCCTGCAGGGGCAGCACATGCCGGGCCTCCGGATAGCCATCCCGAGGGGCCTCGATACCAATCCGCCAGGGAACGGACTCTGCATCACGATACCCGGCCACCTTGACCTCACCGCCCAGGTTGACCAGGTAGTGATCGATCCCCTGCTGGGTCAGATAGGCCGCTACCCGGTCCGTGGCGTGCCCCTTGGCCACGGCGGAGAGATCGACGAAGACATCGCGTAGGCGGCGAGCCTGAAGCGCCTGTTGGTCGACCTCCAGGCTGTCGGGACCGACCTTCGCCAGTCGTGCGGCCAGGGTGGCCTCACTCGGCACTTCCCGCGGACGCGCCTCGGGACCGAAGCTCCACAGATTGACCAGCCCGCCGATGGTCATGTCGAAGGCACCCTCGCTGGCCTCGGCCACTGCCTGACCGATGGCCAGCACCTCCACCAGGGCATCGGAGAGCGGTTGCCACTGGCCAATCGGTGCCTCGTTGAAGGCCATGAGCTCGGAATCCTCGCGCCAGGTGGACATGGCAGCATCTACCGCCTCGAGTTCGGCAAGGATACCCGCCTCGAGCTGGTCGGCCTCGCGCCGCGTCAGGGGGTCGGCAATGGTTATCTGGTAGAAGGTGCCAAAGATCTCGCCCTCGAGCGTCACCGGCGACGCCAATGGGCGGTCGCGTTCAGAACAGCCAACCAGCAGAATGATCAGCAGGAGCAGCCACAAGGGACGACAGATGCTCATGATGGAGAGCCTCCGAATAGCCAGATCAGGGCAACGCCCAGCACAAGGCGGTAGACCACGAAGGGCTGCATGCCGATGCGCTTGATGAAGACCAGAAAGAAATGAATGCAGAGATAGGCGCTGAGGCCGGAGAGCAGTGCTCCCATGACCAGTGCCCCCCAGTCCACTGGCCCGGCGGCGCCGGCGAGCCCGACGATCTTTAGTCCACCGGCCAGCACGATGACCGGAATCGACAGCAAGAAGGAGAAGCGCGCCGCGCCTTCACGGTTCAGCCCCAGCATCAGCCCAGCGGTCATGGTAATGCCCGAACGTGAGGTTCCCGGGATCAGGGCAAGGGCCTGGGCCAGACCGATCCAGAGGGCATCGTGCCAGCTAAGCTGATACTCGCTGCGAGTCCCGCGGCGCCGCCAGTCGGCATAGGCGAGCAGCAGGCCGAAACCGATCAGGCCGCCGGCGATGACCAGCGGAGAGCGCATGACCCCTTCGATGGTGTCCTGAAAGGCCAGGCCGGCGAGCCCCACCGGCAGAGTGGCCAGAATGACCCACCAGGCCAGACGCGCGTCCGCGTCACAGCCCTGTCCCGTTATGCTGCGACACCAGCTGGCGGTCATGCCGATCAGTTCGTGGCGGAAATAGAGCACCACCGCGCTTAGACTGCCAATATGCAGGGCGACGTCGAAGACGAGACCCTGGTCGTTCCAGTCGGTGAAGACCGGCACCAGAATCAGATGGGCGGAGCTGGAGATCGGCAGGAACTCGGTCAATCCCTGAACGATCGACAGGACGAAGATCTGTAACCAGTCCATGTGACAGTCCGTGTGAGTGGAAGGTGCCGTCGCCGCGGCGGAACCAGAGGATACAGATGTACGGCCCGGCTGTCCGCCCGAAGCGGTCGAGACTCATGACAGCATGGCGGTGGCAATGCCGAAGTAGATCAGCACCCCCGAGGCATCAATCAGTGTGGTCACCAGTGGCGCCGAGGCGGTGGCGGGATCCCAGCCCAGGCGGTCGAGCAGGAAGGGCAGGCACATGCCGAGCAGGCTGCCGAACAACACAATGATCACCATGCTCAAGGCCACCACCATCGCCACCGCTTCACCGCCGCGCATCACCCCGATGGGCGCCACGGCCAGTGCCATGGTCAACCCCAGTGAACCGGCTACCAGCAGTTCGCGCCCCAGCAGCTTGCCCCAGTCCTTGACCCCCACGTCACCGGTCGCCATGCCCCGCACCATCAGGGTGGCAGCCTGGGCCCCGGCGTTGCCGCCGCTGCCGATCAGCAGCGGCAGGAAGAACACCAGCGCCACCTGAGCGGCGATCGTCTCCTCGAAGTAGGCAATACCGGCGCCGGAGAAAAGGTTGGCGAACACCAGCAGCACCAGCCAGGTCACGCGCTTGCGGTAGAGACTCCACAGCGGCACACGGCTGACGCCATCCTCGAGTTGACCGATGGACATCCCCTTGTGGATATCCTCGGTCGCCTCGGACTCGACGACATCCATGGCATCGTCATGGGTGACGATGCCCACCAGGCGCCGCTCGGCATCGACCACCGGCAGTGCCAGCAGGTCGTAGCGGGCAACGGTCCGTGCCACCTCCTCCTGGGCCTCATCCACGTCGACGCTGATCACATCCTTGATCATCAGGTCGTCGATCAGGGCTCTGGGGCGGGCCACCATCAGCTGGCGCAGTGAGAGAGTGCCGGCCAGCCGACCCTCAGGGTCGATGATGTAGAGCTGATAGACCGTCTCGGCATCCGGGGCTGTCTGGCGCACGCGCATCAGGGCCCGGGACACGGTCATGCCCGTCGGAATCGCCACGTAGTCCGCGGTCATGATCGCGCCGGCAGTACCCTCCTCGTAGCTGGCCAGCCGCTTGAGTTCCTCGCGCTCGCGGTGGGCCATGCGCCTCAGCAGCGCTTCTCGACGATCCTCGCCCAGCACCTTGAAGAGGTCAGTGCGCTCGTCAGAGCCCATTTGCTCGAGCAGCAGCAGCAGTGGCTTGTCCTCCATCACCTCGGCCACAGCCCGCTGCGCTTCACCGGACAGATAACCCAGCACATTGGCACGACGCTCGAGGGGCAGGCTGTCGAGAAGCGCTCGGGCCACTGGCAAGCCCTGTTCATCCTCGTCCAGGACGTTTTCGATGATCTCCCCGATGTCCGCCGAACGCAGTTCCCGCAGCAGGACACCCACTCGCTCGTTGTCCTCTTCCTGCAGGGCGGTCAACAGCGCGGCATGATGCGGCTGCAGCGCGTCATCGAACGACATGGCTATCCTCCTGTGGGCGTCGTATCACCAGGCGGTCCGCCGGGGACAAGGCAAGCGACGAGCACCGATCAGAAACGACCGCGCCCCCCGGACGCTGGGAACGGGGGGCGCGGTCGACGGCATTGAGCCTGAATCAGCCCTTGCCGGCCTTCTTGCGCAGTTGCTGGATCGTACGTAGCTGCGCCACGGCCTCGGCCAGCTCGGCCGAAGCCCGCGTATAGTCCAGTTCGGCGGACTGATCGTTCAGGTTCTTCAACGCATGCTGACGTGCTTCTTCAGCCGACGCCTCATCGAGGTCGTGGGCGCGGGTGGCTGCATCCGCCAGAATGGTCACAACGTCCGGCTGGACTTCGAGGAAGCCCCCCGAGACGTAGTAGTTCTCCTCCTGCCCACCGCTATGAAGCACGCGCACCGGACCCGGCTTGAGCTCGGTCAGCAGCGGGGCGTGACCGGGGAGAATCCCCAGCTCGCCCACACGACCGGTGGCGATGATCCGCTCGATCTGGCCGGAGAAGATCCCTTCCTCGGCGCTGACGATCTCGCACTTGAAGCTTTTCGTCATGACGACGTCTCCCAGGTAGACGGGATTACTTCATCTGGTTGGCTTTCTCGACGGCTTC
>Ga0207414_1000336_pt1 | contig 21476 bp, 20 predicted proteins | sample PonA231FremontCA_2_FD_187269 | JGI IMG/M metagenome (GOLD analysis project Ga0207414, IMG submission 187269) | Marine sediment microbial community from Fremont, CA, USA - Pond A23 Sediment 1 (SPAdes) | ecosystem: Environmental > Aquatic > Marine > Unclassified | place: USA: Fremont, California...
ACCGACCCTGTCAATGTTAACGAGGCCGGCATCGACCGTCTCCAGCAGCTCAACGGCGTCGGCCCGGCGACGGCGGAGGCCATCATTCAGGACCGTCAGGAGAATGGGCCATTCGATCGCATCGACGCCATGACCCGCGTCAACGGCATTGGCGAGTCCACCCTCGAGAGCCTGCGCGAGTCGGTCACCCTCGACTGACCCTTCCACCGCCGGCAGGCCTGACAGGTCTGCCGGCTTGGTTTATGCTCTTCGGCAGAACAACAAGTGTCCAACAGGGAGAGTAGTGGCCAATGTCTCAACGAGTGCGCAAAGCGGTTTTCCCCGTCGCCGGGCTGGGGACGCGTTTCCTGCCGGCGACCAAGGCCAATCCCAAGGAAATGCTGCCGGTCGTTGACAAGCCACTGATCCAGTACGCCGCCGAGGAGGCGGTGCGGGCCGGCATTGACACCCTCATTTTTGTTAACGGGCGTAACAAGCGCAGTATCCCGGATCATTTTGACAAGGCCTACGAGCTCGAGACCGAGCTCGAGGAATCGGGCAAGCTCGAGCGTCTTGAGGCGGTCCGCAACATCGTCCCGCCCGAGGTGGCTTGCATCTATATCCGCCAGTCCGAGGCGCTGGGGCTTGGGCATGCGGTGCTCTGCGCGGAGCCAGTGGTCGGCGACGAGCCGTTTGCCGTCATCCTCGCGGACGATCTGATCGATGATGAGCGCAACGGCGGTTGTCTCGCGCAGATGGTCGAGCGCTACGACGAACAGCTCGCGAGTATTCTGGGCGTCGAGCGGGTGCCACCGGAGCGCACGGATCGGTACGGCGTCGTGGATACCGAAGCGGTCTCACCGCGCCTGGGCCGATTGAAGGGCATTGTCGAGAAGCCCGACCCGGCGCGGGCGCCCTCCAATCTGGGCGTTGTCGGCCGCTATGTGCTCGACGGTCGGGTCTTCGAGAAACTCCGCGCCACCGCCCCGGGTGCGGGTGGCGAGATACAGCTCACCGATGCCATTGCCGCCCTTATGCAGGAGGCCCCCGTCTTTACCTACGAGTTCGAGGGCACCCGCTATGACTGCGGGGATAAACTCGGCTACCTGCAGGCCACCGTGGAATTCGGGGTCAAGCACCCCGAGTTTGGCGATGCGTTTGCCGACTACCTGGCCAAGCGCAACCGCTGAAAGGGCTGTTCGCCGCTAGAAGCTGTAGCGAAGCCGCAGATAGGTGTTGCTGTTGTCCTCGAGCTGGGTGTGGAACGTCCAGTCGTCCTTGCCACCGAACAGGTTGGCACCGAGGGTGCCGCTCAAACGGTCACTGAACCGGTAATGTGCCCGCGGCCGAAGATAGTAATCGGCGTCCGAGGGCGAGTAGAAAGTGAACATCGACAGGGTCAGGTCCTGTCGCGAGCCCTGCCAGGTGATGCGGTTGGTCAGCAGCTGCCGGTACTCGTCGGGCGCGTAGCGCCGCTGTTCGGGTGACAGGGCGTCGAGCAGGGCATCGTGGTCCTGAATCCACTCCAGCGAGTACTGCCAGCCCAGAGTCAGATCGGATATCGGCTCGTTCTCGAATCCGGCCAGCCAGCGCCATTGATCATTGGGCCGATCCGGATCCCGCCCGCTGTCATCCTCGCCGTGGTAATAGGCGGTTTCCAGGTTGGCGATGCCGCCGAGTAACGGGGCGCGGACGCTCGCGCCCAGGGATGACAGACGCGGGAAGTAGGCGTTGCCGTCGGCGTCCTGGGCGCTCGGCTGCTTGTCGAAGCCGTGATAGGCGTAGCCCGCGAGCTCCACGCCATCGAGGGTCTGATACAGCCGCAGGGCCAGCTCGCTGTCCTCCCCCAGGTCATCGCGATCGCGCGGATCGAGCCTGGGTGGGGCCGCCACCCGCCGTCCCGCCTGCGGGCTGAAGTAGGACAGGCGCTCGCCGGTGATAAACCGATTGGGCGTGGCCTGCGGCATCCAGACAAAGTCGACATTGAGCGGGCCAAACCAGGACAGCTTGAGGGCATCCGTCGGGGCTTTCAGGTACTCGTCGCTGCGGCCGCTGAAAAACGCCACATAGTCCTTGGGGAACAGGTCGTTGAGGAACACCAGATCGCCCGTGCCCCAGGTGATGATTTGCCGACCCACGACAACGTCGGTCTGCGCTGTGAGCCGGCCGGCCAGATTGGCTTCGCGCAGATCCCCGCGCCCGCCGTCCTCAACGCCGTCCAGCCAGACATCGCCCTTGAGGGTGGCGGTGTAGTCGCCCAGCTGGCGCTCGCCCTCGAGCTGCAGACGCGTCTCGGCAAGGGTGAAATCGTCATTGACGGCCGGATCGGACTGCAGGCGCGGGGCGACTGCGCCTTCGATAAAGCCATACCACTGCCAGCCGGTCTGTTCTTCGGCCCAGGGATCATCCCCCCAGCCCTCGTCGTCCCAGCCCGAATCGGTGTCCTGGGCGTTGCCGAGTCCCGGTACAAGCCCGGCCAGCATGATCCCCAGGGCCAGCCTGGCGCCGATGCGTTGTGTTGAATGGCCCATTGCCGACCGCCTCCTGCTGTCAGTCGCGGCGCAGCCAGTCCCGCGGCGGGTTGCGCAGCGAGCGCTCGCTGAAGATATCCGCCGGCACCCCGATGTCGTATTCCGAATAGCGGAACTGGGTGACGGTATAGCCGCCGCTGTCCAGATCCGTCATCCGGGTCTCGGTACCGGTGGGGTAGCCGTCGATGGTTTCCACCTCGGTGACTTCCATGCGCCGGTAGACCTCGCCGTCGGCGCGCTCGTATTCGGTGCGCATGGGCAGCAGGGTGTCGCGGTCAATGCGCGTGCGATAGCGGGCGAACTCGACGGTCGCGGGGTCCCGCGGTGTGCTCTCGATGATATAGGCCTCGTCGGTGGTCTCGATCAGCGAATGGCGGTCTTCGCTGGTCCCGCGCCCGGAAATATCCTCGTAGTAGAAATGCGAGCCGACAAAACTGGTTCGCTTGTCGCCGGCTGCGATGCGCTTGACCAGATCGAGTGCCGGCAGATAAAGCCAGCGGTCGTCGCTCTCGCCAACCTGTTTTTCCACCCGAAACACCGTACCGCGGATATCCGCCGGGCGACTGAACACCACCAGATAGCGCTGGTCACCGCCATCCTCGACGTCCTGGCGCAGCAGCGTGAACTGCCGGCGCTGGCGGTTGCCGTTGCCATCGACAATCATCATGCGGGCGGCGGATCGACCGTCGTCGCCGGCGTAATAGGACGCCTTGTTGGCGGCCTCCACGATCGCCGTGGCATCGGTCATCTGGGCCTGGGTGGCGCCGGCCAGCAGCGCGGCGGCCAGCACCACGGCAAGTCTGAGTGCAGGGATCATGAGCGCTCCTCCGTCGATTCGTCGGTGAGGGGGGCGACATCGGGCATCAACCGCGACCGCCCCAGGGACAACAGCGCCGGCAGCAGGACGATCGAGGCCAGCGCCGAGGCCGCCATGATACTCGCCAGAAAGATGCCGACCGTGTTGTAGGGCACCAGCGGGGCGGCCAGCAAAGGCGTAAAGCCCACCGCGATTACGATCGCGTTGCGGCTGATCGCGCGGGCCGGCTCACCCAGCACCGAGCGCATGCTCTGCAGGAACCGGCCGGTACGCCGATACGCCTCGCGGCTGCGCTCGATGAAGTGGATGGCGAAGTCCACTGACAGGCCCAGCGTCAGCGACGAAAGCACCGCGATAGGCATGTCGTAGGGCTTGCCGATCAGCCCGATGACGCCATAGATGAGCGCGATGCTGACCGTCATCGGCACCATGGCCAGCAGACCAAAGCGCAGTGAGCGGAACAGCGCCAGCATCATCACGGCGACCATGACCCAGGCGATCGCCAGGCTCTGGGCCATGCCCTTGACCATGGCATCCTGCCAGACGACGTTAATGTAGTTGAGTCCGCCCCAGCTCATGGTCACGCCCTCGGGCAGCGGGTTTTCCGCCACATAGGCCTCGGCACGCTCGACCACGGCCTGCATGTCCTGATTGTCGCCGCTCGAGAGCTGCAGCCACAGGTTGGCCGCCTGATAGTCCTGGGTCACCATCCGCCACAGATCATGCGGGCGGTGCGAGCCCTGAAAGCTCAGCAGCGTCTGCGCCACACCCCGGCGCGACTCGGGGATCTGGTAGTCCGCCGGCTCGCCGCTGCGCAGTTCGCGATAGACGGTGCGCACCAGGTGGGTAAGGCTGTTGACCTTGCCTACCTCGGGCGCCTCCACCAGTGCCGCCTCAAAGTCAGCCATATAGCCCAGCACCTCGGGGCGCTGGAAGTAATTGAGCGCGCCGCGGGCCTCATCCACTGCTGTTAGCAGTGACTCCCAGTAGGGGATGGCGGCTTCATCGGCGCTGAACAACCGATCCGAGAGGTCCGAGCCGAGGGCTTCGAGTTCGGCCTCGAAGGTCTCGCTGTCCGCCCGTGCTGATGCCCGCATCCGCTCCCAGGCCTCGCGCAGCGCCACGTCGTCCTGGGCGGCGTCATCGAGGATCGAGTCGGCGGTCTCGCGCAAGCGCTCGGGGGCGTCCTCGGCCACATCTGACTCAAGCCGCAGGTAGGCGCTATAGGTGCCGGCGAAATGCTCGTTGAGCACCCGATCGGCGACCCGGATGCGGTGATCCGGCTGAAACCAGCGGATCGGGTTGTCGTTGACGGTGATCTGGCTGATGCCATAGCCGGCAACGATGATGGCGATGGCGAACCCGCTGACCACCCACTTGGCATGCCGCAATGCCAGTCCGCCGAGGCCCTGCAGTCCGCGGGCAAGCGGCGTATGCTCGGGATCACGCTGCCGGCCGGCGGCCTGCATGGCGGCCAGCCGCTCGGGCTTGAGGCAGACCACGTAGGCGGGGATGAAAACAATGGTGAGGACAAACGCCAGAACGATGCCTGCGCCCACAAACAGGCCGAACACCTGAACCGGCGGAATCGGGGTAAACGCCAGCGACGCAAAGCCGATGCCCGAGGTGATCGAGGTGTAGAGCATGGGTTTGAACAGGTGCCCCATGACCGCCTTCATGGTCTCGCGCGCGCCGCGCTCAGGGCGGTAGCGGTCAGCAAACTCCGAGATGATATGCACCGAGTCGACCACCGCAATGGGCATGAGAAAGATCGGGATCATCGAACTCATGATATGCACGGTGTAGCCCATGCCGATCAGCGCCCCCATGGTGGTGAGTACCACGGCAAAGGCCATGAGCATGGGCGCGACGACCAGCGTCACCGAGCGGAAGAATCCCCACATCAGGGCAAAGATCACCAGCGCGGCCAGGGGCGCGGAGATGGCCATCTGGATGAACATCTCCACGCCAAAGGTGTCTTCGGCCACCGGCAGACCGGTGATGTGGTATTCATCGCCACTGTCGAGCCCGGCGATCAGAGCCTCGATCTCGCCGGCAATGCGATGACTCTGATCCTTGGACTCGATGGGCACATAGAGCGCGGTCGCCTCGCCATCGCCCGAGATGAGCGTGTCGCGGAACAGCGGCAGATCCAGCGTTGCCTCGCGAATGCGGTTGGCCTCGGCCTGGGTCTGCGGCGGCGTATTCATCATCCACTCGAAGCGGAGGGTGCCGGGGCCCGCCTGAGTGATGTTGTCGACGGTGGCCAGCGACAGCAGATCCCGGCGGATGACACCGTCGATCTCGGCCACTGCGTCGCTCAGCGCATGCACCGCACCCAGTGAGCGCGGGTTGAACACGCCCTCGTCGCGCTGTTCGTTGACCACACCCACGACGATCATGTCGTGGAGGTTGAACTGCTCCTTGATCGCGTTGTGGCGAACGCGATCGGCCTGATCGGCGGGGAGCATATTCTCGGGATCGGTGTCGATCTCGATGAGTGGGATCAGGGCGGTGCCGATCACCGTGAGCAGCAATGTGGCCAGAAAGACCAATCGCGGGTGGTGCATGGCAAGACTGGCAATCTGGCGGCCCATGAGTGCTCCCGATCCTTGAAAGACGTTTCACTATATGCGTAGATAGTCATATAGTAAAGGAGATGAGCCATGTCGGATATCGACGCCCAGCGGCCCGAGACCATGGAGTTGATCGCCCAGTACTTCCGGGTGCTGGGGGATGCCCAGCGGCTGGGTATTCTCCACTGTCTGCAGGGCGGCGAACGCACGGTGGGCGAGATCGCCTCGCGGACCGGGGCCAGCCCCTCCAACGTGTCCAAACACCTCGCCACGCTGCGCGCGGCAGGGCTTGTCGGACGTCGTCAGGCCGGCAATCGTGCCTATTTCGAGATCACGGCTCCGTTCATTTTTGACCTCTGCGACATCGTCTGCAGCGGGGCCCGCGAGCGGCTTGCCCGCGAACAGGCCAATCTTCCCGCGCCCTGATCCGCCATCGGCGGCCGAGTTTCGGTATACTGGCTGATCCAGCGAGACAAAGCCGTCGAGAGATTTTGCGCATGGCCGATCCAGCCGTCGGTTCACCGCGAACCGAATCCGCAATCCGCGTGGACGCGACAAGCAAGTCATTCGAGCGGGGTGTGCGGGCTGTTGATGCCGTTGATCTTGAGGTCGGCGCAGGGGAATTCTTTACCCTGCTCGGGCCCTCGGGATGCGGCAAGACGACGCTGCTGCGTCTGCTCGCCGGGCTCGAGCAGCCCGATAGCGGGCGCATCACCATTGGCGGGCAGGTGATGGACGGGGTTCCGCCGCACCGGCGCAGCGTCAATACCGTGTTCCAGTCGTATGCGCTGTTCCCGCATCGCAATGTCCGGCGCAACATCGGTTTTGGTCTTGAAATGCGGGGCATCGACGCCGGCGAGATCGACGAGCGGACCCAGCGCATGGCCGAACTCATCGGCATCGATGGCCTGCTCGATCGCGAAGTCGCGCAGCTCTCCGGCGGCCAGCGTCAGCGCGTCGCGCTGGCCCGGGCGCTCATCAATGAGCCCGATGTGCTGTTACTCGACGAGCCGCTGTCCGCCCTTGATGCCGATCTGCGCGGTCGCCTGCAGCTCGAGTTGAAGCGGCTGCAACGACGCCTTGGCATGACCTTCGTGTTTGTCACCCACGATCAGGAAGAGGCCATGGTCATGAGCGATCGCATGGCGGTGCTCGACGCCGGGCGGATCGTTCAGGTCGGCACACCGGATGCCATCTACGAGGCACCCGCGGCGCTGTTCGTGGCGCGGTTCATGGGGCATCAGAACTTCGTCCCCATCCATGCCCGCGACGCGACGGGCGTGGAGACCCCGCTGGGTCGTCTCGAGGGGGCGTTTGGCGCGGGCGACCATCTGCTGTTGCGCCCCGAGACGATCCGCCTGGATGACGAGGCGCAGACAGTCCCCAACTGCTTTGAGGCCACTGTCGAGGAACGGCTCTACCGGGGCGAGACCACGGAGTATCGCCTGGCCTGCGGCGGTCTGCGCCTGCTGGCGAGTCGCGCCAACCGCGGCCAGCCCGAGCATCGGGTGGGGGAGACCATCCGCGTCGGCGTCTCACCCCATGGCACCGCCACGGTTTCGGATTAAGGGGCCGTATCGATTGTCCGGACTGCGTCGCGATACCCGCTATCTGTTGGCGACCACCGCCCCCGGGGTGTTTTTCATTGTTGTCTTTCTGGTCCTGCCCAGTGCCTATCTGGTCGCCATGGCATTCCTCAGTAACGGACCGTACGGGCTACCCACCGCGCCGCTCACGCTGGACGCGTTCCGCGAGCTTGCCGGGTTCGGGTTTCTGGGCTGGAGTCCCGGCAATCTCTACACGCTGATCCGCTCGGTGTGGCAGAGCCTGCTGGCCACCGCCATCGTGATCGTCATCGCCTATCCGGCGGCGTACTACATCAGCCGCCAGCCGGTGCGCTGGCGGGCGGTCATGCTGCTGGCGGTGGTGGTGCCGTCATGGACCAACCAGGTGATCCGCTCGGTTGGCTGGATGAACATCTTTGCCCCGGACACGGTGGTCTCGGACCTGGCGGTGCGCGTGGGACTCACCGAGCCGCAGATGGGGCTGTTCCCCTCGCAGTTCGCGGTGATCGTGGGTCTGGTCTACAACTTTCTGCCGTTCATGGTGCTGCCGCTCTATGCGGCGTTCGAGCGCCTCGACACCGAACAGGTCGAGGCGGCCCGGGACCTGTTCGCCTCGCCGGTGGCCGTGTTCCGGCATGCGGTCTTTCCCCAGACCCTGCCCGGACTGATGGCTGGCACGGTGCTGGTGGCGATACCGGCGTTCGGTATGTACGTGGTCACCGAGCTGCTCGGCGGCGGCAAGGCCACCATGATCGGCAACCTGGTGGCCCGGCAGTTCGTTCAGGCCAGCAACTGGCCGCTGGGTGCCGCCGGCGCGATCATCATGATCGTGGTAACGCTCATTGGGCTGAAGGTGCTGCGGGATCTGGGCCGGCGCGTGGGCGGTGACCGTGAGGTACTGCTATGACCGGTCGGAGCCTGGCGCTCGCCCTGCGCGGCTTCTGGTATCTGCTGCTGGTGTTTCTCTATGCGCCGCTGGCGGTGGTGGTGTTTTACTCGTTTAACGCCATCAACTCATCGGCGCGCTTTGCCGGGTTTTCGCTGACCTGGTACGAGCAGCTATTCAGCAATGACGCCATCATCGGCGCGCTGCTCAATACCGTGGCGCTGGCGCTCACCTCGTCGCTGATCGCGATCGTGATCGGCGGGATGCTGGGTTATGGCTTCTACCGCTATCGGCTGCGTCGGCTCAGCTGGCTGATCTGGCTGATCTATCTGCCCATGGTCATGCCGGATATTATCTTCGGCATCGCCGAGATGATCTTTTTTATCGCGATTGACGAGCGCCTGGGCATCCTCGGGCCCGGGCTGGGCACCATGATCATTGCCCATGTCACATTTCAGGTGCCGTTTGTCGCGTTGCTGGTCAACGCCCGCCTGCTGGCGCTCGACCCGCAGCTGTTCGAAGCCTCGCAGGATCTCTATGCCTCGCCCTGGCAGCGGGCGCGGTTCTTTCTGCTGCCGGTGCTCTCGCCGGCCATCGTCTCGAGCTTTCTGCTGGCGTTGACATTGTCCATCGATGATTTTGTGATCAGCTTTTTCACCGCTGGCCCGGAGAGCACGACCCTGCCGATCTATATCTGGAGTGCGATCAAAAAAGGCGTCACCCCCGAGGTCAACGCCATCGCCACGCTGATGATCGGTAGTGTCTTTTTCATGGCCCTGATCAGCCTGGTCGTCCAGCGACGGCCATCGGCGTCATCCACCACCAACAGGAGCGCCTCATCATGACGCATCCAACGCTAAGGGCGGGTCTGCTCGCCGCCACCCTCGCCACCGGCGCCGGCTCTGCCAGCGCCCAGTTCGAGGGCGAGACCCTTTATCTGTTCAACTGGTCGCAGTACATGGATCCGGCGATCATCGAGCAGTTTGAAGACCGCTACGGGGTCGATGTAGTGCGCAACTACTTCAACTCCAACGGCGAGCTGTTCGCCAAACTGCAGGCCGGCGGTGACAGCCAGTACGACGTCATCGTGCCGTCGAACTATTATGTCCCGCGCCTGATCAACAGCGATCTGGTACAGCCGCTCGATCATACCCAGCTGCCCAATCTGGATAACCTGATGGAGTCGTTCGTTGATCCGGCCTTCGACCCGGGTAACACCTACAGCGTGGCCTACCAGTGGGGGACCACGGGGCTGATCTACGATGAATCCGCCCTGGGCGATGTCCCCAACAGCTGGGCGGTGCTGTTTGATCCAGCGGTCAACCCGGATGCCCCGTTTGCCGTGCCCGAGGACGCCCAGGTGAGTCTGGGGGCAGCCTGCGCCTACCAGGGCGAGGGTTATGACTGCACCAGCCGCTCGGCCCTTGAAGCGGCGGCGCGTGAGGTACTCGATGCCAAGCAACGCGACAACTTTGCCGGCTTTGTTCAGGGTACGCCGATCCTCCAGCAGCTGGTGCGCGGTTCCGTGGCAGCCGGGATGACCTTCAATGGTGACTACCTGTTCTACAAGAGCGAGGATCCGGAAGGCTTCGAGGATATTCGATTCGTGATCCCCGAAGAGGGGGCCGAGCGCTGGGTGGACAACATGATGATCCCCGCCAACGCCCCCAATCCCGAGCTGGCTCACGCCTTTATCAACTACATTCTCGAGGCCGAGATCGGCGCCCAGCTGTCCAACTGGAACTACTACTCGAGCCCCAACGCGGCGGCGCTGCCCATGCTCGATGAGGTGTTGCAGGCCCCGCCGATCATGCCCACCGATGAGCAGATGGAACGGCTGACCTTCATCCCCAGCCTGCAGGGTGACTCGCTCGAGTTTCTCCAGCAGATCTGGCGCGAGGTCGAGTCCCGCTAGCCGCGCCTAGTCGTTCGGCGACAGGGGTTTCTCCGCCGTGCCCATGTAGAGGATGGCGGTCAGTGGCAGGCGGCCAAAGGTCAGGTCCCCGCGGCGGTTGATGCCGCGGGGGCCGAGGCCGGTGAACCGGCCTGGCTCAAGCCCTGCGCCCGTCAGTGCGGTGCGCAGTTCGGCGGGCTTGATGAACAGCGCCGGGTCGTGGGTGCCGCGGGGCAGCAGACGCAGGATATCCTCGGCGACGGTAATGGTGGCAAGTCGGGCCAGGGCGTTGCGGTTGATGGTGTCAAACACAAAGCAGCCGCCGGGCCGGAGCACGCGGTGGACTTCCGCGAGCACCTGATCGAGATCCTGTACATGCTCGAGCACATCGACGCAGACCACCGCGTCGAAGCCTTGATCGGGGTAGGGCAGCGCCTCGCCCACGCCGGTGGTGTAGTCAATGGCCCGGCCCGCCGCGCGGGCATGCTGATCGGCGGCGGCGATGGCCCGGGCGGCCGGGTCGATGCCGCTGACCCGCGCGCCGCGGTCGTCCAGCGCCTCGGCCATAAAGCCCCCGGCGCAGCCGAGATCGAGCACGTCACGATCCCGCCAGTCGATCTGGCGGTCCATCCACGCGAGTCGCCCCGGGACCAGGTTTTTCAGGGTCCGCACCCAGCGGATGTCGTCCGACCACCACTGATCGGCGACGTCGTCATAGATAGCCAGATTATTGCGCATTGCGATCCTCGGCGCGGCGGTGCCAGCGGGGCAGGGCGTAGGGCACCGCGGCTTTGTAGCGCCCGAATCGCTCCCCGTAGCGGGCAGCGAAACGACGCTCTTTCAGCCGCGGCGCCAACAGACAGTAGGCAGTATAGCTGATTGCCAGCAGGAGCTGATCGGGGGTCCAGACCGGCACGGTCCAGAGCGTGAGCGCGAAGGCCACATAGATCGGCTGGCGGATCACCCGAAACAGCCCCCGGGTGGGCATATCGGGAAAGGCGGGTTTGATCCGTGCCAGCAGCGACATCCACCCCAGTGCGCCGGACTGCACCTCGACACCGGCATCAAAGCTCGCCTTGCTCAGCATCAGCCACGCCAGTGCATAGGCGGCCACGATCACCCCAAAGGCGGCGCCCTCCGCCCGCCACCAGACGATACCGCTGGGCGTCCAGAGCGTGAAAAGCGCGAGTAGCTGCAAAGCCGCGATCAGCGCATAGGTGGTGGTGGCAAGCGTGCCGCCGTGCGGGCCGGGCACCAGCCGGCTGAGCCAGCGCCCGCCGCGACGGGTCAGCAGCAGCGAGTGGGCGAGTGGGAATTGCAGGATCAGCAACGCATTCACGCCCCAGGCCCAGGGCTGAGGGACGCGGCCAAAGGTCGCGCTCATGCCGTTGAACATGGCGATCATCATGGCAAGCACGCCGCCGGCAAAGACGAGATGTGTCACGATACCCATGCCGAGTGCCAGGGCAACGCGGCCCTTGCCGGGCGGCGGGCGTAGCGCGGCGGTCATCAGCTGCAACATTCCGGCGAGACGCGGGTCCGAGGGCATGCACACACTCCCAGGCAATCATCAATGCAGGGTTGAGACCCCGGCGGGGCGCCGAAAGGTTCCACGGGAACAACGACAGGGCAAGACAGAGAATGACAGAAGAGCGGCACGACTGGGCCCGATCAATGGACGGACTGCTCGAGCAGGCCTGGAAGCGGCTTGGCCGCGGGGTGGCTGACCGACGGGCGGCGGCGCGACACCCGACATTGGCGACAGTCGACGCCGACGGCTGGCCCCAGGCGCGAACGGTGGTGCTGCGCGGGGCCGATCGCGCCGCTTCGCAGCTGACCGTCTACACCGACCGCAAGGCGGGCAAAGTCGCGGAGCTGTTACACACGCCCCGGGCGGCAGTGCATGTCTGGGATCAGACGGCGCACCTGCAGATCCGCGCGGTGGCGGAGGCCGTGATTCACACGGGGGACGCAGTGGAACGCATCTGGAGCGGGCTCTCGACCCATGCCCAACGCTGCTACGGCTTCCAGCCGGCGTCCGGCCTGGCCATTGCCGATGCCCTGGATTACGAGGTCTGGCCCCAGCCCGAGGATTTCGCGGTGATTGAGCTGAACGTCACGCACCTCGAGGTACTGCATCTGGGTCACCGGCATCGCCGCGCCGGGTTTGATCGCTCGCAGGACTGGGCCGGGCAGTGGCTGGTGCCGTAGCGCGCGCCCGCCGTCCGTGATGGCCGTCCGAACGCGAACCAAGCCCTGCGCCCGGTGCGAGGCGCGGGATGGCGTGCTCTACCGGTGTCGATACGACGGCCGGACGGACTGGGTGTTTTTATGCAAGGCGTGTCTGCTCAGCGTTAAAGGCCGCTTCCCGGATAGCTATCAGTACGGCGGGACCTGGAAGCGGAATAAGCGTTAGGGTTTGAGAGATTCAAAAAGGGGGAGGATGAGCTGTCGATTTAAATGGCTCCCCGGGACGGATTCGAACCGCCGACCAAGTGATTAACAGTCACTCGCTCTACCACTGAGCTACCGGGGAAACGCTCTTTGGCTCGACGCGTAGTCTAGCGTTTTACGCCGCGCCGTCAACCGGCGCGGCGCATCAAAACCGCCCTCACTCGCGCCCGAAGACACCCTCCAGGCGGTCCATGGCCTTCTCCAGATTCTCCATGCTGGTGGCGAACGAGATCCGGGCATGGCCGGGTGCGCCAAACGCCGTGCCGGGTACCAGGGCGACGTTGGCCTCGGCGATCAGGTACTCGGCCAGTGCGGTATCACTGTCGACCGCGTCAATGGCGGCAATGGCGCCCCGCACATCGGGGAACGCATAGAAAGTGCCATCACCGGCAATGCAGCTCACGCCCTTCATGGCATTGAGCCGCTTGACCACAAAGTCGTGGCGCTCGCGGAATGCCTTAACCATGGGGCCGATCACGCCCTGATCCCCATTGAGTGCCGCAACGGAGGCAGCCTGCGAGATCGAGCTGGCGTTGGAGGTGCTCTGCGACTGGATCTTTTTCATGGCACCGATCACGTTGGCGGGGCCTGCCGCGTAGCCGATCCGCCAGCCCGTCATGGCATAGGCCTTGGAGACGCCGTTCACAACCACCGTGCGATCGGCCAGATCGGGGCAGGCCATGGCGATGTTGCTGAACGACTCGTCGGTCCAGAGGATCGGCTCATAGATATCGTCACTGGCGATGAGTACATCGGGGTGACGCCGCAGCACCTCGCCCAGGGCCTCGAACTCGGCGCGGCTATAGGCGGTCCCAGTGGGATTGGAAGGGCTGTTGAGCACAACGATTCGGGTGCGATGGGTGATGGCGGCTTCGAGCTGCTCGGCTGTGATCTTGAAGCGCTGCGACTGATCGGCCTCGATAATCCGCGGCACGCCGTCGGCGAGCAGCGCCATGTCCGGATAGGACACCCAGTAGGGGGCGGGGATGACCACTTCGTCGCCATTGCCGAGCACGGCCATGAACAGGTTATAGAGGCTTTGCTTGGCGCCCGATGACACCAGGATCTGGTTGGCGTCGTATTGAAGGCCGTTGTCGCGCTCGAATTTGGCCTGAATGGCCTGTTTGAGGGCAGGCGTGCCGTCGACCGGGGTGTACCGGGTCTGACCGGCCTCGATCGCCTGCACCGCGGCGGCGCTGATATGCTCGGGGGTATCAAAATCCGGTTCGCCGGCGCCCAGACCGATGATGTCGTGACCGGCCGCGCGCATTTCCGCCGCGCGCGCCGTGACCGCCATGGTCGGGGAGGGCTTGACGCGGCCGACGCGCTCAGAGAGTTCAATAGCCAAGGATGGTCTCCATTTACACAGTTTCGGCTGATGATACGCCAAACATGACAGGGCCTGCATTGCCATGACCGACGAGACACTGCGTTTTCAGCTGCAGAGCGACTTCGAACCCGCCGGTGATCAGCCGGCGGCCATCGAGACCCTCGCTGACAGCCTGCACGCCGGCCACCCGCATCAAACCCTGCTGGGCGTTACCGGATCGGGCAAGACCTTCACCATGGCCAGTCTGATCGCCAGGGAACAGCGCCCGGCGGTGGTGCTGGCGCCCAACAAGACGCTGGCCGCGCAGCTCTATGGCGAGATGAAGGCGTTTTTCCCCAATAACGCCGTCGAGTACTTCGTCTCGTACTACGACTACTACCAGCCCGAGGCCTACGTGCCCTCGTCAGACACCTTTATCGAGAAGGATGCCTCGGTCAACGAACACATCGAGCAGATGCGCCTGTCGGCCACCAAGGCGATCATCGAGCGCCGCGACACCATCATCGTCGCGTCGGTGTCATCGATCTACGGCCTCGGCGACCCCACCGCCTACCTCGAGATGGTGCTGCACCTGGAGGTGGGCGAGCAGGTCGATCAGCGCCGGATCCTGCGCCGGCTGGCGCAATTGCAGTACGCGCGCAACGACTACGACTTTGCCCGCGGCAACTACCGGGCGCGGGGCGATGTCATCGATATCTTTCCGGCCGAGTCCGAGGACGAGGCGGTCCGCGTCGAGCTGTTCGATGACGAGATCGAGAGCCTGGCCTGGTTCGACCCGCTGACCGGCGAAGTCCTGCGCCGGGTGCAGCGGCTGACGGTTTATCCCAAGTCCCATTACGTCACGCCCCGCGAGACCGTGCTGAGCGCCGTGGAGAAGATCAAGGTCGAGTTAAAGGAGCGTCTCGAACAGCTCCAGAGCGCCGGCAAGCTGCTCGAGGCCCAGCGTCTCGAGCAGCGCACGCGCTTTGACCTTGAGATGATGCAGGAGCTCGGCTACTGCAACGGCATCGAGAACTACTCACGCTATCTGTCGGGGCGCGGACCGGGCGAGGCGCCGCCCTGCCTGTTCGACTATGTGCCGGATGACGCCATGCTGTTCATCGACGAGTCGCATGTGACGGTCTCGCAGGTCGGCGGTATGTATCGCGGCGACCGGGCCCGCAAGGAGACGCTGGTGGAGTACGGTTTTCGCCTGCCCTCGGCACTCGACAACCGGCCTTTGAAGTTCGAGGAGTTCGATACCATCGCGCCGCAGCGGATTTATATCTCGGCGACACCGGGGCCGTACGAAAAACAGCACTCCTCGGCGATTGCCGAGCAGGTGGTCCGGCCCACCGGTCTGGTGGATCCCGCCATCGACGTGCGCCCGGCGAGCAGTCAGGTCGACGATGTGCTCGGCGAGATCAACGAGCGCAGCCGTGCCGGCGAGCGCGTGCTTGTGACCACGCTGACCAAGCGCATGTCCGAAGATCTGACCGAGTTTCTGGCCGAAAACGGCGTGCGGGTGCGTTACCTGCACTCGGACATCGATACCGTCGAGCGCACCGAGATCATCCGCGACCTGCGCCTGGGCGCCTTTGACGTGCTGGTCGGTATCAACCTCCTGCGCGAGGGGCTGGATATCCCCGAGGTCTCGCTGGTGGCGATTCTCGACGCCGACAAAGAGGGCTTTCTGCGCGCCGAGCGCTCGCTGATCCAGACCATCGGCCGGGCCGCCCGTAATGTGAACGGCCAGGCGATTCTGTATGGCGATCAGATGACCGATTCGATGAAAAAGGCCATTGACGAGACCGAGCGGCGACGCGAAAAGCAGATTGCCCACAACGAGGCACACGGCATTACGCCCCAGGGCATTCAAAAGGCCATCGCCGATGTGATGGAGCGTGGCGGGGCCAGCGCTCCGGACAGCGCCGAGCATTACGCCCAGGTCGCCGACGAGGCCAAGGCCTATGCCGAGCTGAGCACCGCTCAGGCGGTCAAGCGCATCAAGGAGCTGGAGCAGAAGATGCACCAGCACGCCCGCAACCTCGAGTTCGAGGAGGCGGGCAAGCTGCGCGACGAGGTCAAGCGCCTGCAGCGCCATGCCCTGGGTGAGCCCGACCGGGACAGCGCCTGATAAAGGGGGTCACTTCGCGCCGGTAAACGCGTCCAGCATTGCCTCGATGTTTGCCGGGTCGATGCCACGGGTGATGAAAACCAGCCGGGTGCGGTGATCCTCGCTCGGCCACTCATCAAGGACATCGATGGGGTGGAGGATATGCTGCACGCCATGGATGACCACTGGGCGAGCGTAGCCTTCGATATTGAGAATGCCCTTCACCCGTAGCAGATCCTCGCCAAGCGTCCCCCGCAGGATATCGAGCCAGGTCTCGAGGACCATCACCGCGATGGGGGCATCGCGCACGATACTGAACGCGCGGATGTCGTCACTGTGACGGTTCACATCGTGGTGGTGATGATCGTGGGCGTGATGGGCGTGATTCATCGTCGCGTTCTGGTCCTGTAGCCAGCGCTGGACCTGAGCCGATTTGGTGTCCGGGTCGTACAGCCCCAGCGCCAGTACCGCAGCCGGATCGACATCGCCATGCAGGGCAAGAACGCGCCGGGCGAGGGGATTGAGCGAGGCAAGGCGACCGCGCAGCGATTCCAGTGCGGCATCGTCGGCCAGGTCGGTCTTGCTGATCAGCAGGGTATCGGCCACCGCCGCCTGCTTGATTGATTCCTCGTGAGCCTCAAGGGTGGCTTCGCCATTCGCCGCATCGACCACGGTGACCACCCCCTGCAGCTCGAAGCGCCGGGCGACGCTCGGCTCCGCCATCAGGGTGTGCAGAATCGGTGCCGGATCGGCGAGGCCGGTGGTTTCGATGACCACCCGGTCGAACCAGCACTGACCGTTACGCGCGAATCGGCTGGGCGCATAGCGAAGTGTCTCCACCAGATCGCCGCGGATCGAGCAGCACAGGCAGCCGCTCGACAGCTCGACATAGGTGGCATTCTCACCGCCTTGCGTGACGAGATCATGGTCGAGTCCGATTTCACCGAACTCGTTAACGAGCACCAGTGTTCGGTCCATGGCGGGGCGCTGCATCAGGGTATTGAGAACGGTGGTCTTGCCGCTCCCGAGAAAGCCGGTCACGACGGTTACCGGAAAGGCGTCGCGGGTTTCGCGCATGGGGCAATCCTGCCTTGACTGTCGAACGATGAGTGTTACGTTATAACATAATTAATTCTTCGGACGGGAACGCGCATGGCCCTCACACCCACCCGCTCAAGTCTGATCTGCCTTGGTGGCATGGCGCGCTCACTGTTCGCCATTGGCGCCGCGGCCCTGTTGTGGACGGGCTTTCTCTGGGCCACGGGACGGCTGGGCAGCCTGTGAGCGCGGCGGTGCAGTTCCGGAATCTGACCCTTGGGTATGACCGTCACCCCGTCGTCCATCACCTCGACACGGCCATCGACAGCGGCAGTCTGACCGCAATCGTGGGACCCAACGGGGCCGGAAAGTCGACCCTGCTCAAGGCGATGATGGGCACGCTTCGCCCGCTCGAGGGCAGCATTGGGGTCGATACGCTTGCGCCGGCGGACATTGCCTATCTCCCTCAGCAATCGGCGATCGATCGGGCATTCCCGATTGCGGTGGCCGATCTGGTGGCCATGGGGCTGTGGCGTGAGACTGGTGCGTTGGGTGGTCTGCGCAAAACGCAGCGGCACCGCCTGCATCACGCCATTGCCGCCGTGGGGTTATCGGGTTTTGAGCGACGGCCCATTGGGGCGCTGTCCGGCGGGCAGATGCAACGCGCGCTGTTTGCCCGATTGCTGTTGCAGGACGCGCGGCTTTTTCTGCTTGACGAGCCGTTCACCGCGATCGACGCCCGCACCATGAATGATCTTCTGGGTGTGATCCGGCGCTGGCACGGCGAGGGGCGCACCATTCTGGCGGTCCTGCATGACTTTGAAACCGTTCGCGCGCATTTCCCCAACACGCTGATGATTGCGCGCGAGCTCATCGCCCATGGCAGCACCGAGGCGGTGTTGACGGCGGCCAACCACCTTCGGGCGCGCACGATGGCCGAGGCGCCCGACCCGGGTGCCGCCGTGTGCGACCGGAGATCGGCATGATCATCGAGGCGGTCATCCAGCCATTTGCCGAGTTCGGCTTTATGCGCCGCGCATTGGTGGGATGCCTGGCCATCTCACTGGGGGCAACGCCCGTGGGGGTCTTTCTTATGCTGCGGCGCATGAGCCTGACCGGCGATGCCATGTCGCATGCCATTCTGCCCGGCGCGGCCATTGGTTATCTCATCGCTGGACTGTCGCTGGGCGCCATGACCCTCGGCGGGCTGATTGCGGGGATGCTGGTTGCGTTGGTATCGGCGTTCATTTCCCGAGCCACCGCGGCGGGTGAGGATGCCAGCCTGGCGGCGCTTTACCTCATCTCGCTCGCACTGGGGGTGCTGATCGTCTCCACGCGGGGGAGCAACGTGGATCTCATGCATGTACTGTTCGGCACCGTGCTTGCGCTGGACGATGGCGCGCTGGTCCTCCTGTGTTCGATTGCCAGCCTGTCGGTGATCACGGTGGCCGTGCTGTTCCGGCCCCTGGTGCTCGAATGTGCCGATCCACAGTTCCTGCGCTCGGTCAGCCGCCTGAGTGCACTCACGCATTTCACTTTTCTCACGCTCGTTGTCCTCAATCTCGTTGGCGGCTTTCACGCGCTCGGTACGCTCATGGCGGTGGGCATCATGATCCTGCCGGCGGCGGCCGGCCGCTTCTGGGTCAGCAGCCCCGGCGCGCTGGTGGGCATCGCCGTGCTCATCGCCATGCTCTCGAGCATGAGCGGTCTGCTGCTTTCCTATCACTACAGCTTCCCTTCCGGCCCGGCAATCATTCTGGTGGCGGGCCTTTTCTACACCCTGTCGCTGGTCATTGGGCCGTTTGGCGGGGTGTTGCCGCAAATGATCCCGCGCAAACATCTCAAAGCCTGAAACAAGGAGCATTGCATGCGTTACAGAAACCCACTCGCACTGGCCGCGACGGGCGTCGCCCTGTCGCTGCTCGGTTCGGCCGCTGTGCCGGCCCAGACACCCACACCCGTGGTCGCGTCGTTTTCCATCCTCGGGGACATGGCCGAGCGCATTGGCGGCCCGCAGGTGGATGTCGTCACGCTGGTGGGGCCGGGCGGTGATGCCCACGTCTATCAGCCCACCCCGCAGGCGGCACAGGCGGTCTCCGACGCCGAGCTTTTCATCGTCAACGGCCTGCAGTTTGAGGGCTGGCTGGATCGTCTGGTGGATGCCTCGGACTTTACCGGTCAGCGCGTAGTGGTCACCGACGGCATCGAGCCCATTGCCTTTGGCGAGGCCGCCGACGCACCGGCGGGGCATGGTGACCATGGCCATGACGATCATGGGCACGATCATGGGCACGATCATGGCGCTTCCGACCCGCACGCCTGGCAGAGTGTCCCCAACGCGGTCACCTATGTGGAAAACATTACGGCCGCACTGGTCGCGGCCGACCCGGCGCATGCCGATCGCTTCGAGCAGCGGGCCCAGCGCTACATCGCCGAGCTGGAGGCGCTGGACGAGCGGATTCGGGCGACGATCGAGTCACTGCCAGCGGATCAGCGCACCGTTGTCACCTCCCATGACGCCTTCCAGTATTTCGCTGACGAATACGGGGTGAACTTCTTCTCGCCGCAGGGGGTGAGTACCGAGTCCGAGGCGTCGGCCGGGGACGTGGCCGCGCTCATCGAGACCATGCGTGAGCGCAATGTCTCGGCGGTGTTTTTCGAGAATATCACCGACACCCGCCTGCTCGAGCGTATCGCCGATGAAACCGGTGCCCGCATTGGCGGCACGCTCTACCCGGGCGCGCTCTCCGAGTCCGATGGCCCCGCCCCCAGTTATATCGAAATGATGGAACACAACGCCGAGACCCTTGAGCAGGCGCTCGGCGCTGATCACGAGGAGTCGCAGTCATGAACGGCAAGGTACCAGTCACGGTTCTGACAGGGTTTCTCGGTGCCGGGAAAACCACCCTGCTCAATCGCATTCTCACCGAGCAGCACGGCAGAAAGTACGCCGTGGTGGTTAATGAGTTCGGGGAGACCGGCATTGATAACGACCTCGTTGTCGATGCCGACGAGGAAGTCTTCGAGATGAACAATGGTTGTATCTGCTGCACCGTGCGCGGCGATCTGATCCGCATTCTCGGCGGTCTGATGAAGCGCGCGGATTCGCTGGACGCCATCCTCGTCGAGACCACCGGGGTGGCCGATCCGGCACCGGTGGCGCAGACCTTTTTCGTCGATGACGATGTCGCCGAGAAGACCCGGCTCGATGCGGTGATTACGCTGGTCGATGCCGCGCACTGCGAGGACCAGCTCGAGCACAGCCACGAGGCGCCGGAGCAGGTCGCCTTCGCCGATATCGTGCTGCTCAATAAAACCGACCGGGTGGACGCGGCGACGCTCGCCCGGATCGAGGCGCGCCTCCGCGCGATGAATCCGTACTGCCGGATCATTCCCACCGATCGCTGCGATGTGCCTCTCGATCAGGTGATGGGCCAGAGTGCCTTCGACCTCGAGCGGGTGCTCGAGATCGAGCCGGACTTTCTCGACAGCGATCATGACCACAGCCATGACGACGCGGTCACTAGCGTGACAGTCCAAGCGGATCGGCCGCTCGACCCCGATCGCTTCCAGCGCTGGTTCTCAGCGCTTTTGCAGGAGCACGGCCAGGATATCCTGCGCTCAAAGGGCATCCTCGATCTCAATGGCGAGTCCCAGCGCTACGTTGTGCAGGGGGTGCATATGCTCATGGAAAGCGATTTCATGGGGCCCTGGCCCGCCGGCGAGGCCCGTCGCTCGCGGTTGGTATTCATTGGTCGCGGCCTGGAGCAGCTTGATCTGGAGAAAGGATTTGCGGCATGTCAGGCGGCGTAGAGCGCGTGGATGGCCTCGACGGCGGATTTCCGAGCAGTCAGCTCGAGCACGACGGGGAGCTGATCCGTACCGGCGCGCCGGTGACCGGAGTGGTCGGGCTGGGCGAGGTGATCGTGACCGCCCATGGCGATGGCGGGTTGCGGTTCTTTGGTGCCGATCAGCCGCCGGTGATCGCGCCCGTCCATGACGGCGTCATTCTCTCCATGGCCCGTGCCGGCGCGGATCGCGTCGTCACCGGCGGTGAGGATGGCGCGTTCCGCGAGACGGCGACCGACGGCACAACCACGCTGATCGCCCGGCTCGGCAGGCGCTGGGTGGATTGTGTGGCGGCGCATCCGCGACGTGGTCATAAGGCCTGCTCCGTGGGTGGTCGGGTCTCGGTGTGGATCGGGGCAGCGCCCGAGCCTGTCGAGCTCGAGCATCCAAGCACGGTGGCCGGGCTGGCCTTTGATCCCACCGGTAAGCGGCTGGCGGTGGCCCACTACGGCGGGGGCACCC
>Ga0207414_1000337_pt1 | contig 21441 bp, 19 predicted proteins | sample PonA231FremontCA_2_FD_187269 | JGI IMG/M metagenome (GOLD analysis project Ga0207414, IMG submission 187269) | Marine sediment microbial community from Fremont, CA, USA - Pond A23 Sediment 1 (SPAdes) | ecosystem: Environmental > Aquatic > Marine > Unclassified | place: USA: Fremont, California...
ATCAAGAAATAAAATCAAAGAGTTGATAAAACATCAAACATCAAGCGTTTAAATAGTTATTTATTTTCAAAGCAAAAACCGGACAAAAAAGATAACTTACTGATATCAATCAATCATTCGTTTAGAATAAAATTACCGTGTTATTTAAAAAGGGATGCCTTGTAATTGAATCAAAGGAGAAAATATGCACGAAATTAGCCTTGGATATACTATAACAGATTATTTGAGCGGGGAATCCATAGAAGCGACTTCCTATGAGGATATTCGGCAGGCCATTACGCAAATGCTGGTGGAAAGAAAGGGCTTTCCCAGGGAAAACCTGCAATCAAAGGTATATATAAACTACAATATTGAAGGGCAAAACCTAAGTTCTTGTGTGGACCTGGTAATACTGGACGATTCCAAGCAGGCGGTTATGATTGTAATGTTCTGTGCCGGAGCGGTTGATACCTATATCCGCCAAACCGTTGCCGCAGCCAGATTGTTGCCGGACAAGCCAGCCAAGCTTGCATTGGCGACGGATTCCAAACAGGCCAATTTGATTAGGGTTGCGGACGGGACCGTGCTGGAAGAAAAGGGATATTACAGCATACCCACTTGGGAGGAAACATTGGCCCTGTCAAAACAATGTCCAGAATATGTTTTGAATGACAAGAAAAAGGCAATAGAATCCCGTATACTGTATGCCTATACCGAACTGGGCTGTTCCACCTGTTCGGAATCCGAATGCGGTCTCTAGCGTATTTGCCCTCCTGTGCACTTATTGAACCATGCATTATAGGGCAAACGAAGTATGAAAGAGCTGGTAAGTTATTCTCGCCCCGTTCCTGCCTTGGCAGGGCGGGGCAAGGTCAACTACTTTTATACTGACTCCCATGCCCTCAGGGGCACAACAAATGATGGGCAATCTCGTCAACGAATACTTTCGTTGCGAGAAAAGTCTTATTCTTACACCTTAAAACCTGATACCTCAAAACTTAAAACTTTTTCATATTAAAACCAGGGGAAATAGTAGTGGATGCCCACTTTTACACTAGTTCCGGAATTGGCAGTACTTTTGAACTCATCACCCTGATCCGAGAAAAAGATTCTCCCGCTTAGTTCGCTTGAAAACCCCAGATTGGGAAGTCCCTGAAAAAAGTATTCCACTCCTGCTGCAGGAATCAGACTGAGGGCCAATTCATCGTCTTTCCCGTCCAAATCCATATAGGAGACTCCTACTCCCCCACTGATATAGACTTGCATATTTTCCTCTTGTTTTATGGGATATATCGCCTTTCCCGCAAATGTAACCTCGTCGTTATGGTCACCCAGTTGCCAGCCGCATACCCCCTGGATTCCCACAGGCATATTCCGTGGCCACGCCTTTACAGAAACCCCATCCATGTTGTCTTGATTGGTAAACTGTGTATTGAATCCCAATCCCATTGTTCCGTTCAAATCCTTGCTACTGGCCTGAGCTGGGAGAAAGACCAGAAGGGATGATGCCAACAGGACAAAAACAATAAAATACTTGGACCTCATAATGCCGTCTCCTGTGTTCTAGATTTTAAGTTTCGGTCGTGGAAAGTGGACTTTGAACCCAAAAAGGTTTATTAATAAAGATTCAAACATCTACTTTCCGGATTATTTGTTTGCTTTTTTTGTAAACAAAACTACACTGCTGCAAAAGGTAAATCCAATTGACAGAATATAACTACTGTTGTTAGTTGACCTTATTAAGTGAAAGACTTTAAAATGCTTTCTCTTGAATTGTCAATATAAAACAACCGCAAGATTCACAGTAGCTTGCGGAAAAAATCAATTTGAAACAAGGAGAAGTGGAAATGATTACTCCGGTTGTTTTGGCGGGAGGTTCAGGTACCCGTTTGTGGCCGCTATCCAGGAAGCTTTATCCCAAACAATTCTTGCCTTTGCTAAGTGAACGTACAATGTTTCAGGACACGGTTGCCAGATTGGGCCAAGCAGATTTTGCCCTGGATCCGGTAATTGTATGCAACGAAGAGCACCGCTTTCTTGTGGCGGAACAACTGCGGGAAATAGATATCACACCCCAATGTATAATACTGGAACCCGAAGGCAAGAACACGGCCCCTGCTGTATGCATAGCAGCGCAATATCTGCAAACCGGGGATCAGGACCAAACCATGCTTGTACTGCCTGCTGACCATTATCTGAGTGACGTTTCCAGCCTGGTCGAATCTGTTAAAACCGGCGAAATTGCCACCAACAACGGGTATCTGGTCACTTTCGGAATCGTACCTCAAAACCCGGAGACTGGATACGGATATATCCAGAGGGGCAGTCCTTTAACTATTTCCAATCCAGACAGCGAGGTATATCAAGTGGGACAGTTCGTGGAAAAACCGGATTATCAGACTGCTTGCCAATACCTGCAGGACGGTTCCTATTATTGGAACAGCGGCATGTTCATGTTCAACAGCAATCAGTATTTGGATGAACTTCAAAAATACCGCCCGGAAGTCTTCGATGCCAGCAGCCAAGCTTTCAGACAGGGAAAAAGGGACTTGGATTTTCTCCGTCTGGACAGCGAACAGTTTGCCGCTTGTGAAAGTGATTCAGTGGACTATGCAGTAATGGAGAATACCAGCCTGGGTGCAGTTCTGCCCCTGAATTCCGGCTGGAGCGATGTTGGCTCCTGGGATGCCTTGTGGTCCATTCAAGACAAGGACAGTGAACAAAATGTCAAAATCGGGGATGTAATAGTCCAGGAGGTGGGGAACAGTTATATACATTCCAATAACCGGCTGGTTGCAGCAGTAGGAATACAGGACCAGGTCGTAGTCGAGACCTCGGATGCAGTAATGATCTCCCCCAAGGACAGGGTCCAGGAAGTAAAACAACTTGTAAACAAATTAAAGCAGGAAAAAAGATCGGAAATAGAAACCCACAGGAAGGTCTATCGGCCCTGGGGGGCATTCGAGAACATCACTCAGGCGGAACAGTTCCAGGTCAAACACATCACGGTCAAACCCGGAGCACAGCTCTCCCTGCAGAAGCACTTTCACAGGTCCGAACACTGGGTGATTGTCAGGGGAACCGCCCTTATCACCAACGGAGAGGAAGAAATGATGCTCAAGGAGGATCAGTCCACTTATATCCCGCTTGGAAACATGCACAAACTGAAAAATCCGGGCAAAATCCCGCTGGAACTAATAGAGGTGCAAACCGGTTCCTATCTCGGGGAGGACGATATTGTCAGGATCGAGGATTCCTACGGCAGGGTAAACAATACATAGGAGAGTTGTCCGTGGACAGAAAAAAAATAGGCAGTAAAATATGGCTGTGTATAGTTTCTCCAGAGTCAGAACTCTATAGATAAATTACTATTTTTATTGTTCTTTTTAATTTATAATCAATTGCGATTTACCTCTATAACTTTTTGATTTGATTGTTTTTTATTTTTTTACCGTTAACAGATAACTTTTTACTGACCAGACAGTTTAAATTCGGGGTATATATCGACTACTGGCTGTTTCTCCTGTCCAGGAAACGATAATTTATCGCTTCCGCGAGTTGATCCACCGTGATACCCTCTTTGCCGTCCAGGTCCGCTATGGTCCTGGCGATTCTCAATATCCGCGTGTAGGCGCGCGCAGACAGCCCCAGCCTCTGTACTGCGGATTCCAGGAAATCGTGCTCTTCCTCGGTAAGTGAACAGTATTTTTCCAGCCAACTCCCAGAGAGTTCGTGGTTGGTGTTGAAGTGCAGATCCTGGTATCTCAAAAGCTGTATTTTCCTGGCCTGTTTAATACGATCCCGCATGGTCGCAGAATCTGTAGCATCCCGGGTTTGCTTCAGTTCCTTGTATTTTACAGCCGGTACCTCTATCTGCAGGTCGATCCGATCCAATAGTGGCCCGGATATCCGGGAAGTGTACCTTTGGATTTGGTTCTGGGTACAGGTGCAGGCATGTTTTTCGTCCGTGAGGTATCCGCACGGACAGGGATTCATAGCTGCAACCAGCATGAAGTTGCCTGGGTAGTGCAACGAGATAGCGGCCCGGGAAATGGTTACGGACCCGTTTTCCAAGGGCTGCCTTAGAACTTCCAGGACGTTTTTCTTGAATTCAGGCAACTCATCCAGAAAAAGAACTCCCTGATGCGCCAGGGATACCTCTCCGGGCCTGGGATAATGCCCGCCGCCCACAAGCCCGGCATCAGAAATGGTGTGATGCGGGGACCGGAACGGCCTTTGGGTCACAAGGGGAGTCTCCTGGGACAGTTGTCCGGCTACGCTATAAATTTTTGTTACTTCCAGGGCTTCCTGGAATTCGAGCGGAGGTAGCACCGTGGGAATCCTCTTGGCAAGCATGGACTTACCGCTGCCTGGAGGTCCTGCCATCAGGAGATTGTGCCCTCCAGCAGCCGCTATTTCTATAGCCCGCTTGGCATGTTCCTGTCCCTTGACCTCGCTGAAATCTACGAAAAAACCCTTGTCTTGAGAAAATTTTTCCGACAAATCCAGATTATAGGGAGTTATTTCCTGTTCTCCGCTCAGGAAATTTACCACCTGTCCCAAATTATTGACCGGATATACGGTAAGCCCCTGCACCACAGCAGCCTCCGGGGCGTTGGCCTCTGGCACAAGTAGCCCCCTTGCCTCGTTGTCCCTGGCTTTAAGGGCCATGGGCAAAACTCCGTTTATCGGACTAAGGGAACCGTCCAGGGAAAGTTCACCTGCTGTATAGAATCCTTCCAGGGCGGACACGGGAAAGATTTCCAGTGCTGAGAGCAGGCTGAGGGCCAAGGGGAGGTCGTAGTTGCTGCCGGCTTTCCGCATATCGGCAGGAGCCAGGTTGACCGTGATCCTGGAGGGAGGGAGTTTAAACCCGCTATTTTTGAGTGCAGTAAAGACTCTTTCCTTGCTTTCCTTAACTGCACCCTCCGCCAGGCCAACCATGGAAAATGCCGGAATGCCGGAACGGGATATATCCACTTCCAGGTGCACAGGGAAGGCTTCCACCCCCATCAAAGCAGTAGTATAAATATTTGCATGCATTTATTCACTCCACTAGATCACCTATTCTGGAAAACCTGATGTCGAACAGACTGTGCCAGGACCAGTAAATAATCCAAGCCTCCCCCAAAATGTCCTTGGAGTCCACGAATCCCCAGAACCTGGAGTCATAGGACTCGTCGCGATTGTCTCCCATTACAAAATATTGCTCCTGGGGCACTTCAATTGGCCCCAAATTATCCCTGGCCCTGGGATCGAACTTGTGGGGAGGCCAATGCTCCGCGGGGTATTTTTCCTGCTTTCTTTGATCGTTTACATATTTGGTGTAGGGCTCCTTGACCCTCTTACCGTTGCGTATCAATCTGCCATCTTTTATCCTGATGGTATCCCCGGGTACTCCCACAACCCTTTTTATAAAGTCCTTGGACTGGTCCTCCGGATATTCGAAAACCACGATATCCTGAAATTCCGGGTTTGAAACCGGAACGATCTCTATGTCTGTAAAAGGGAGATGCACTCCATAGATGAATTTATTAACCAGAAGATGGTCCCCTATTTTCAAGGTGGGCAACATGGAGCCCGAAGGAATCTTGAAAGCCTGAATCACAAAGGAACGTATGATAAAGGCAAGTATAAAGGCTATAATAAGGGCTTGACCGTATTCCTTGATCGTATCCTTCAATTTTTTATCCATTCGAAAATCCCGGATTTTGTTAAGTTGAACCATTTTTGGGCCTATCAGCACCCTGGTATAAAGGTACGGACATCAGGCTACTGGATTATTTGTGAAGGTGCAACAGGCTTTTCAGCAACCAGGTTGCAATTTTTTTAATCCTCGTCCTTGCGCATCGCGGCAAGAAAGGCTTCCTGGGGCACTTCCACGCTACCCATCTTTTTCATGCGCTGTTTTCCCTCTTTTTGTTTTTCCAACAACTTGCGTTTCCTGCTTATATCTCCACCGTAACATTTCGCAGTAACATTTTTCCTAAGCGGTGGAATACGTTCCTTGGCAATTACCTTGTTTCCTATACAAGCCTGTATAATCACCTCAAACAGCTGTCTGGGGATCAATTTGCGCAGCTTCTCTGCCATGTCCCTGCCGTTTCTGTATGCCTTGTCCCGGTGAGAGATCATGGACATGGCATCTATGGGGTCCTTGTTTATATATATGTCCAGCTTGACCAGATCCGAAGGATAAAACCCAATAAAGTCGTAGTCCAGGGAAGCGTATCCCCTGGTAGTGGATTTGAGCTGGTCAAAAAAATCGTACACTATCTCTGCAAACGGGAGGTCATAGGTAATAATCACCCGGGAGGATGATAGGTACCTAAAATCCTTTTGAACCCCCCGTTTTTCCTCGCACAATTTAAAAACGTTACCCACGTAGTCGCCTGGCACGTGTATCTCCATTCGCACAAAAGGCTCGAACACGTTCTCAATTTCTCCTGCCGGAGGAAGATGACTGGGGTTGTCTATGCTTTTTTCTTCTCCATCCAAGGTGCGGACTTCATAGGCCACTGAGGGAGCGGTAGCTATCAGCTCGGCTTGGAATTCCCTCTCCAGCCTTTCCTGGATTATGTCCATGTGCAGGAGACCGAGGAATCCGCACCTGAAACCGAATCCCAAAGCCTGGGAAGATTCCGGGTCAAAACTGAATGCTGAGTCGTTTAGCTGCAAGCGCTCCAGGGCTTTTTTTAAAGGATCGTATTTGGACGGTTCAGTAGGATAGAGCCCGCAAAACACCATGGGCTGTACCTTTTTGAATCCCGGACAGGGAGATGCACCCTTGTCCCCGGCTTCGGTTATGGTATCACCCACGAGGGCATCCTTGATATCCTTGATATTGGCGAACATATAACCCACTTCTCCCGGCCCGAGCCAATCCGCTATCATGGAATTAGGAGCGAATATCCCCAATTGATTGACCTCGAACTCTTTTTGAGTGGCGTGCATCTTGATCTTTTTCCCGGGTTGAACGTGCCCGTCGAATATCCGAAACAACACCACCACCCCTTGATAGGGATCGTACCAGGAATCGAATATAAGGGCCTTTAGCGGGGCATCCTTGTCCTCACCTTGCGGTGCGGGGATATGCGAAACTATAGTGTTTAGCAGCTGTTCAATATTATATCCGGACTTGGCGCTAACTTCCATGATCTCTGAACGGTCAATCCCGATAGCCTCCTCTATTTCTCCGGATATGCGCTCAGGTTCAGCCGCTGGCAGATCAATCTTGTTCAAGACCGGAATGATCTCCAGATCATTGTCCAAAGCCAGATAGACGTTGGCCAGGGTCTGGGCCTCGATCCCCTGGGAGGCGTCCACCAATAGAATCGCCCCCTCGCATGCTGCCAGGCTCCGGGAGACTTCGTAGCTAAAATCCACATGGCCCGGGGTATCTATGAGGTTCAATATGTATTGATTCTTTTTATCAGGAGAATATGGAATACGCACAGTTTGTGACTTTATTGTGATCCCCCTTTCCTGTTCAAGATCCATCCTGTCCAAAAACTGGTCTTTTCTCTCCCGCTGGTTGAGTTGCTCGGTTAGTTCCAGTATCCGGTCAGCTACCGTGGACTTGCCGTGATCTATATGTGCTATTATGCTGAAATTCCTGATTTGGTCTTTGTTTGGTCTCATACTACCTTTTTAATAGTGATTGGATGAAAACTCACCACCTACTTCGTCGCTGCAAAATTTCAAAATCCTCATGTATTAATATACACTACGGTTTCAAAATCCTTTGCTGCTCGTATCTGGGCAAGTTTACTTCCATTCACGGTTTTCGATCAGACATTGGATAGAATCTTTAACCTAATTCCCATGCCCTGCCGGACACAACTAAGCATGGGCAATCTCGACCCCGTCCCCGCCTTGGCAGGGCGGGACGAGAAAACTTTTTCATGTAACAAAAAATCTTGCCGAGTTACTGGGTTGAATTCCCGGGCTACATCCGTATAATTTGATCCGATTAGGGATCAGCATTATATCTGAATAAACCCAACTCAACTTTACTAACAAAGGCTGTTGCAGATATAACAGACTGAAAGCAAAATGCCAATCCAAAATTGTTATTGCAAAAAACTTGAACATGCACTTTTCAGGCCTTTTTGAGAAGTCCCTGCCACTTCGCGTGTTCTTCCCAGGAGAACCCTCCTGGATAACAAGGCCATATCGCCCTGTTCTGGAAAAGGGGTTCCTCGGCTATGGGATAGGGGGAATTCTCTACTGCCTTGGGAAACAACTTACTCCCCGGGATCGGGGAATAATAAGCCAAATGCGGCCTGACCCCGCAATCGTGAGCGAATTGAATCGCATTGGCAATATTGTCTGGATCCTGCTCCGGCAAACCGAATAGAATATACGCGCCTATTTGTTCAGGACAAAATCCTGCATCGAACAAGTTCCTCAGACCATAGTCCCACTCTTCCCGGGTGAGCTTGGAATCCGGCCGATTTTCGAAATCCGCGGATTCCAACCCCAGCCGAATGGTTTTCAATCCGGCCTCAAAGAACATCTTGCAAATATCAGGGGTCAAATACCGAACATGCAGCGCGTTGGGCGCGTGCAGGCGGATGGTGTTTTGCATCCCGGAGAACCTTTCAAGCAGCGGAAGCAGCCAATTTTCCGGATACAAAAGCAGGGCGTCGTCGTAGAACACAAAGTCGCTGATATTGTTTTCCAATTGAGTGCTGACCTCCTGCCATATTTTGCGGAAACTCCTTTGCTTGAATCTCGGATAAAGGCAACTGCTCGCGCAATAATCGCAAGAAAAAGGACAACCACGAGATCCCAGAATGACGGAAAATTCCGCAGGAAAAAACTCCTTCTGTTCAAAGTCCTCTTCCCTGTCTGACGGAATACTGGGTGCGGGGGCAGAAAGCAACTCCCACACCCTCTCCCAGTTACAGGGGTCTTCCAAAGGCCCCTGAACAACAAGGTCAAATGCATTCAAGTCCCTGGCGTGCCGGGAACACAGCGTGGCATAGACTCCACCCAAAGCCACCGGCATGTCTGGCCAGATCTCCTTGACTAAACTCGCCATGCTCAAGACACCCGGATACCAGTAGGTCATGCTGCAAGTCAAAAGCACCAGATCCGGAACCGGATATATACTTCTCAAGGACTCTTTCACGGCATTGAAAGGCAATCCGTATCTGCTGAATTGCCTGGGTACACCTTGCAAAACTTGGGGCTTGGGGATCTTGGTTTTGGGAAAGTGTCCCTGGCCGTGGCGCGTTTTGTTCCAGGCCACGTCTGACCACATGGGGGATAAACAGTCCAGCAGTGCCACATTCGCTCCCGTCCGGTTCAACATATTCAGGCAGGAGATTAATCCCATGGGCCTCATCCACAGGTTGTAGGCGGCAAAGTCATATATCCAGGGCTGGATACCGAGAATATTGGGATTACTGTTTGTTGGAGACCCGGGATTGAAGGGTTTCCAGGTAATCCGTGGCCACTTGGGCAGCTTCGGATTGAGGGTTGAGTTTTTTGATATTCTTGAACCAATATTTTGCATCTTCCTTGTTTCCCAGTCGCAAATAATTTTTTCCCAATTCCAATAAAAGGCCCACTGCTTCCGGGTTGGCTTCAGCTCCCCGATTCAGCCATTTATTGGCCTTTTCAAGTTTTTCCCGCTTGGTAAAAATTTGGGAAATCAAATGATATGCGGGGACATAGCGCCAGTTGTTTTTAATGCTGGTCTTGGCATATTTTAAGGCCTGTTCGTATTTCTTTTCTCGATTGTATAGCCTTGCCAAATTGTAGGCCGGGTATTCCGGTGTCAAATAGGTTTCGATCTCCAAAGCTTTTTTATAAGCACCTTTGGCCTTTTCGATCTTGCCTGCCTCTATATAGGAGCGGCCCAGATTATTCCAAGCTTCCCCGTAATCCGGCTTTATTTCCACTGCATTTCTAAAATATCTTGATGCCTTGTCATTCTTGTCCAATTGGAGGTATGTCATACCCATGCTGAAATGATACTTCGGAATGTGATCTGCATTCTCACTTATGGAGGATAGTTCCTGCAAACTCCTTCTGGGCTTATTCTTGTTCAAATAGGAATTGGCCAAATCCAAGCGGGCCTGAATATTCTTTGGTATCGAGAGTTGAGTATTTTTTTGGCAAGAGACTGCAAAAAGAGGGAAAAGTAATGCGATCAACAATATGGGAAATTTTTTGGAATACATCATATTTCTTTATTCCGGTTATAAATTCTCCAGCCCTGCAATGCAGGGCTGGCTGATGATTGAAGTCAGGCATCAAATAACCTTGTTCAGCGGGTATTCAATTATACCTTCCACCCCGGATTCTCTTAGTTTGGGGATCAAGTCCCTGACAATCGCTTCTTCTACCACTATCTCCACCGAAACCCAGCCTTCTTGGTATAAATTGGCAACCGTGGGAGAAGTCAGGCTGGGCAGAATCTTCATAGTTTCCTCAAGGGAATTTTCCTTAACATTCATTTTTAGACCCACGAGCCTTTCAGCCTGCAGTGCACCTTGAAGCAATGTGTTCATCTGCTGGATCTTGGCTCTCTTCCAGGGATCCTCCCATGCGGATTTGTTGGCTACCAGTTGGGTGGAAGTCTGCAGGAGTTCGGCTATTATCCTGAGGCCGTTGGCCTTTATGGTGCTGCCGGTCTCGGTCACTTCCACTATGGCATCCGTGAGACCTGAGGACACTTTGGCCTCGGTTGCGCCCCAGGAAAATTCCACGTCCACTGGTATATTGGCATTATTAAAGTAATTGCGGGTGAAATTCTCCAGTTCGGTTGCTATCTTTTTGTTTGCCAGGTCTTCCGGCCTTTTGTAGGGAGAGGACTGGTCCACTGCCAAAACCCACCTTGCAGGCCTGTTACTGGTCTTGGAATATACCAGTTCAGACACTGTTACAACTTCGGCTTCATTCTCCAGGATCCAATCCTTGCCTGTCAAACCGACATCAAGAGTACCGTCGTTGACATAAACAGGCATTTCCTGTGCCCTGCAAAGCCAGCAATTAATATCCGGGTCATCGATGTCAGGGAAATAATTCCTGGGATGTAACCTGATTTTCCACCCGGATTTTTCGAACAGATTTATAGTCGCATCTTGCAGTGATCCTTTTGGGACACCCAATTTTAATGTTTTTTCCGCGCTCATTTATTATAGACCTCCTTGGGATCGAATATTAGAGGAGAACATGTTTGACAACCGTCAGCAGTTACTTCCCTGTAGAAACAGCTCTTGTATCCTTTATGGCAAGCAGCTTCCCCCAGTTGTTCCACTTGGAGCAATATTGTGTCGCTGTCACAATCCAAGCGAACCGAATGCACCTTTTGTACGTGCCCGGAACTCTCGCCTTTCTTCCACAATTTTTGCCTGCTTCTACTGAAAAAATGTGCAACTTGATTCCTCAAGGTTTCCTGATAGGCTTCATTATTCATATACGCCAGCATTAGGACTTCGCCGCTATAAACATCCTGAACTATAGCAGGCAGCAACCCTTCACCTTTGGCAAAATCCGGTTCCAGCATTTTGTCCGCTCCTTTTTGCAGTTAGTTTTGATCTGCTATTAACGTAATAAGGAATGCTTTTACTATAATTGCAATTATCCTCAACCGCAGACTACCTTAATACCCAAGAAATTCCACAGGTTATATCCTTAAAACATCGGGCTAAATGCTCGTTCAATAACTATCTTGGATATATTCGTTTTGCAGTTGCCCGCAGGCAGCCTTGATATCTTGTCCCTTGCTCTTGCGCAAAAACACGGCTTGATTCTTGTCCCATAAATAGCGCTCGAAATTCAGCACATCCTGGGTGGATGGAGCTGCATACGGGAGTTCCGGATCTGGATTGAAGCTGATCAAATTTACTTTGCAAGGTACAGAAGAAAGTATTTTATTTAATTTTTTTGCATGATGCAAGTTTTCATTAGTATTCTTCATCAAAATATATTCAATGGTAATCCTTTGCCTGGGTCGCAGAGGGAGGGATTGCAGTGTCCGGATCAAGTCCTGCAATGGAAACATCCGGGCGGCTTTGGGCATCAACTCTTTTCTTAATTCTTGATCCGGCGCGTGCAGGGAGATTGCAAGGGAACCCAAACCCGTTTCCGCATATTCCTGCAGTTTGCCCGGTATTCCAACACTGGAAAGAGTAACCCGACGATAAGAGAAATTAAGACCTTGGTCGTCCCTGATAACCTCCAGGGCACTTTTTACATTGTCCCAATTCAAAAGGGGTTCTCCCATCCCCATGAATACAATATTCCGGAGTGGATAATCCGAGTCTTGGTCCCGGAGATAATCCCGGGCTATCAAGATCTGGGTCAAAATCTCACCCGGGGACAAGTTCCTGATAAATCCCATTTTGCCGGTGCTGCAGAAGGTACATCCCAGGGAACACCCTACTTGGGAGGAAATACACAGGGTATAGTGATCCCTTTCAGGAATAAGTACCGTCTCAATCAAATTCTTGTCACCTAGTTGCAGCAAGAATTTGGTAGTGGAATCCGAGCTGGATTTGACAGTCACTATATCCGGCCTGCCCAGGTAAAAATAATCGGCAAGCAATTCCCTGAATTCCTTGCCGATATTGGTCATGTCCTTGAAATCGGTACTACCCTTTTGCCAGACCCACTGCCAAATCTGTTTGCTCCTGAATGGACGCGCCCCGAGCTTGCTGAGCTCTGCTTCCAGTTCCGGAAAGGAAAGTTCGTATATATTGTGCATAAGATCAAAAAAAATAAAATATCGTGCAGTTAATTTACAAATGCTTATTTAAAATATAAATTCAGACCCCGGCCCGGGGTCCTGAACTAGGCTCAGGAAAAACCGGAACCCGGAGCGCACGCAGAGTTGTTTTCAGCAGATCCCGCATCGGTCTGAGAGGTCTTTACTGCGGATAGCAATCTCTTGACATTTTTGCTGCTGCATTGAGGGCAGTATACTTCGGAAGAATCCTGCAAGAGTTCTTCAAACTCCTTGCTGCAATCCTGGCAGATGAATTCATACAATTTCATTGAAGCCTCCTTGTTTGAATTGATTTATTTTATACAATGATACATAATTTTCAACTGTCAAGGAAAGACTTTTAATAGCTCAGGCCTATTTTGTGCTAACAAAATATTCTTTGTTATCAGCTTGTTAGATTTCAATCTAGCTTTTTGTATGAAAAACACATAATAATTTGAGGCTCGAAGTTTTACTATTTTCAAGCTTTTGATTTTATTTTCTTGTTCCTATAAGACAAGATTGCCCGGATTCGGACATTCTTGATTCAGTAGGTCAAGATTGTCCGAATTTCAGGCTTAAACAAGAAAAAATTCATATACAAACAGCAAATTGAATTCCAGAACAAAAAAGCCATGCTTGATAACTGTTTTAAGCTAGTTTTCATCCGGAAACCAAGCTAAACACAAATGCTTAACAAGGGGGATACTTATTACAATTTCCGGATCGCGAAACAAAAACAACCAAATTTTCAAGGGTGCGAATTTCTTGCGACCGGCAGGGAGTGTGTACGGGAAAATCATGCAAATTCGGGAGGATTTGTACAAAAAAGGGACTCTAACCTCCTGGCGACCCCCTGTATATTGCATTTCAGTCGGGAACTTGCGGATTGGAGGTACCGGCAAGACGCCGGTCTGTGAATGGCTTCTCAAGTGGAGCATGCAGAAAGGAAAAAATCCAGCATTATTGAGCCGGGGATACAAGGGAGACAAGAAAAACTGTCCCTGTTTGGTAACCCCGGATAGCAGTGCAAGTACAGTGGGAGACGAAGCCCTGATGCTGGCTAGATCCTGCCCGGGAACAAGTGTTGTTGTGGACCCGCAAAGAAGCAGGGCCGGGAGGTGGATCCTGGATAAAGCCGGATCTGATTTGCTGGTTTTGGATGACGGATTCCAGCACATATCAGTGCAAAGGGATCTGGATCTGGTATTGTTAACTCCGGATGATTTGATTCACCAATGGAACAGGGTCTTGCCCTCAGGATTGTGGAGGGAAGGTGAAACATCCCTGCACAGGGCCTCTGCATTGCTTTTGGATGCAACAAATGCAGACCTGGAGAAATTACAACCCTGGATATACCGTAGGCTAAAGCCCTGGGACAAGCCTGTGTTTGTCTTTAGCCGCAGATTCAACTCTTTTACCAGGTCCATGGACGGTGAGGTCTTTTACAAGCCTTTTTTTGACAAATACTTGTTAGTAAGCGCAGTGGGAAATCCAGCCAAACTATTTTACAATGCGACTGAAGCCTGTGGGAAAGAGCCTGTGGAACATCTCCTCTACCCGGACCACTACCCCTATATCCGAACAGATTTTGAAATAATCAAGCAAAAGGCCCTGCAAAAAGGGGCGGAAGTAATATTGTGCACCAACAAGGACGGGGTTAAATTAAAGGACTGTTGCGACCATACGGTCTTGGAGCTGAACACAGAGATAGATTTCGATTGTTCGTTCTTTACTGAACTGGATTTCGAGAACTGGCTAATGGGTAACGGTAACAAAAAGTGATCCAGACAGGAACATATAATTAACAGTCGACAATGACCAGATATTTTTACTGCTATAATTGATATTTTAATGAACCTTATTGTGTAACTGAAACCTGAATGAACACACTTCTAGGCCTGTTTAAAAACGTATCTGCGCATGCTTATATTCAACAAGATCCCTACTAAGCTGAAGTTCAGCAATGCAAATGTCCCGCCGTAACTGAAAAATGGCAAGGGAAGCCCCACAATGGGCATCAATCCGAGCACCATGGACATGTTTATCAGGATTTGCCAAAAGAAATAAAAGAATATTCCGGCGGCCAAGACAGAGCCGAAAACATCCTTGGAATCCCGCACAATAAGCACTATTTGATATAAAAACAGGCAATACAGGGCAAGCAAAATAATACAGCCGATAAACCCCCATTCCTCGCCGAGCACAGCAAAAACAAAGTCTGTATGTTTTGCCGGAAGAAACTTGAGTTGGCTCTGTGTCCCGCTTAAATAGCCTTTGCCCCATAATTCACCAGAACCTATGGCTATTTGGGACTGGATCTGATTGTAGCCCGCATCCAAAGGGGCCTTGTGGGGATTTAAAAAAGTCAAAATACGGGTCTTTTGATAATCCTGCATTAAAAACCAAATACAGGGTGCAACTACCGGTATGCTAAGCATCAGGGACCAGAACACCCTTTTGTTCAGGCCGTTGTAAATAATTATTCCTGCAACTATTAACAAGATATTCAATCCCGAGCCCAGGTCTGGTTGAAGGATTATCAGCGAGCAGGGCAGTATTACCAGGACCAAAGCCTTGCAAAGATCCCGGAAGTCCAGATCGGTCTGGATCCGGGACAAGTAATGGGCAATGATGAAAAGAATAGTTATTTTGGCCAGTTCGGTGGGCTGGAAATGGATAATGCCAAAATCTATCCAACGTCTGGAGCCCCCGATTTCAATTCCGAAGAAATACACCCAGATGAGCAGTATTATAGTAATCACATACAAAGGAATAGTCAGGTTCTTTAAGTGCCTGTAGTCGAACACGATACAGATCGACATGGCTATTATACCGAAGACACCCCATAGTATCTGTTTTTTGTAATACACCACCGTAGTCACGCCTTGTTCTAATCGCAGGGAACTGGCGGAGTAGAGATTGATGATGCCGAACGCGAATATTATCAGGGCCAGTGCCAATAAAGTCCAATTGAAATGGGAATATAACCTTCGATCAAAAGCTGACATTAAAAACTCACATTTTCTTCAGTATAATCTAGCGAATTACCTTGTCTCAAAGTACTATCCCGTATTTGCAATTAACACTACTGCGAAAGTTTTATATTAACCTTCCGAGATAACTTAGATCTATTCAAGCCGCAGCCGGGTGGTCCACTGTGCGACTTGCTTATCCTGCCCTCTTGAGGGCTGGATAAGCATTCAGAGCAAAAGTGGACCACCCGTCAAGGCTTAAAGTTTCGCTGTAGTGTTAACAATTATCAATATTTAGTTTGCTCCGGAATTAAATAAATAGGAATATATTTCCTGTACTATCGGCCCGGCATCTGATCCACCCTGGCCACCATGTTCCAGAAAAGCAGAAACAACGTAACTCTGGTCACCTTTGTATCCAAAGCTGGTCATCCAGGCATGTGAGCGTTCTTTATACGGGATTTCGGACAATTCCTTGTCCCTGTCTTCCTCCAGCAACTTAACTACCTGGGAAGTGCCGGTTTTACCGCCTATGGTTGCCCCCGGTGTCCTGAGCCTCCATGCCGTTCCGTGGGGTTCTTCAACCGTCGCAATCATGGACTGTATCAAGTATCTCATATCCTCGTCCGAAAGGGGCAGTTCGGATTGGACTTCCGGATTTTGGTTCTTGCGAATAATCGGCCTTAATAAATGACCACCGTTGGACAGTGCTGCGACGAACCTGGTTAGCTGCAGGGGGGTGATCAAGGTGTATCCCTGCCCTATGGACATGTTCAGAGTATCCCCACCCTGCCATTTTCTTCCGAATTGCTTTAACTTCCATTTTTGATTCGGAATCAGTCCCTTATCTTCACTGGATAGTGCTATGCCGGTTTTTTGATTGAAGCCGTATTTTCTGGCAAAATCACTTATCAAGTCAACACCCAGCTTTTCTCCCAACTTATAAAAGTAAACGTCACAAGACTGTTTTATTGCTTCCTTCAGATGGAGCCAACCGTGGCCTTTTTCCTCCCAGCATCTGAATTTCCTTCTTCCCAGCTTGTAAAACCCCGGACAATAGCGCTCTTTGTCCAGTTTCACTTTATCCCGGGCCAAGGCTGAAGCTGCAACAACAAGTTTGAATACCGAACCCGGTGGGTAGGAATTCTGGATTGCCCTGTTTTGCAGAGAATGTTTGGAATCTGAACTGATTGATTTCCAGGCTTTTTGATTAAATCCCTGCACAAATCTATTGTTCGGATACCCGGGTTTACTTACCATGGCCAGGATTTTTCCGGTAGAAGGTGCCATTACGATGAGGGCCCCGGTTTTGTTTCCCAATGTATCCCAGGCAAATTTTTGCAAATCCAGGTCCATTGTTAGGCTGATATTGGTCCCGGGTTGGGGTTTTTTTATAATCTCTTTTTGAAGTTCCCTGCCTTCCGCATTCACCCTTATTTGTTTGTAACCCTTTTTTCCGCGAAGTTTAGAATCAAAGGACAATTCTACTCCCCGTTTACCTATATTGTCGTCCAGTTCAAGTTCGGATTTTTTACGTAGATCCTGTTTGTTAACCTGGGACACGTATCCCAGTATATGTGAACATACCGGAGTATACGGATAGAACCGCAGGGGCTTGGTTATTATCCTCAGACCGGGCCAATTTGATATTTGAGTCTCGATAATGGCCAAGTTCTCGTAGGAAAGATTGTGTACTAAGATTTGTGGAGTAAACGGCTTGACTTCGTTTTTTTGTTTCTCGTATTTGCTTTTTATCTGTTCCAAAGGTGTATCAGTCCAGTCACTAATCTGCTTCAAATTCTTTCCGATATCCTTGCAATTCTCCTGAACTATCGCCAGACCATAGGAAGGTTTATTCTCAGCTAGTATCTTTCCGTTTTTATCGAATATCAGACCCCTGGGAGGATAAATAGTCTCCTTTTTCAAAATGTTTTCACGGGCCTGTCTGGCGTAGTAATTCCCTTTATAGATTTGAAAATACCATAAACGTAACCCGATCATGAAAAACAAGGCTAGAATCAGAAACTGTAGGAAGATGTATCTTGTTTTGACAGGAGTATTTTGGTTTTCATTAAACATTGGAATCAATCATCCACTGAGAATAAGATAATATCATTATAGTCCACAAGATAGGGAAAAAGATCAAGGTGAGCATTGAATTTTGTACTATCAAATATATGGGGACATTCAATTCTTGCAAGCTTGTCATTATTTGAATTGTAACAAAATACAGTCCTGCAGAGTAAAAAGAGGCCCCAATAAAAAAAAGCGCAGTATTTTGGGTAAAAATCAGTTTAGACCCCAGGAAGAAAAGGACAATACCTCCGTAGAAAAGTAGTGTGAAACCGAAGGCCAGACCTCCCACCCCCTCTTGGATAATGATCCAAATCAGGGTTAGCCAGAAAGTGGTCTTGAACAACCCAAGATACAAGCATCCTGCCAGTGCCGGGGCGAAACAATCCAATCCCGGAATGAATCTTTGCAGCCAGATTCCCAGGATAGTGTAGATTGTCCACCAAATAATCGTTTTCATTTTCTTGTGAACTTGTCTTGTAATTTTTTCGGGATCTGGGAGTTCATCTCTATTAACAAGACTTCTTCCAATTTTTTGAGCTTGCTAACAGGCTTGGCTCCAACCTGTTTAAACAGGGATAAATCCGATTTTTCAATATCTTGCACCCTGGCCACAGGAATTCCCTTGGGAAATATCCTACCCAACCCGGAAGTCACCAGGATCTCCTCTTCGAATAGCTGTGCGTTTTTGGGTACATAAGAAAGCTTAAGATCCGAATAAGGGCCCTGTCCCTGGATTATGCCGTTAGTCCTGGATTTTTTTCCCTTAACCGGAATACGGCTATTGGGATCGGTGAGTAACAACACAGTGCTATAGTGGGCACTGGTACGCAAGACTTTGCCTACCACCCCCTCCGGAGTTACAACCGGAGTGTTTTTGCTTATTCCATCGGTCTTCCCCTTGCTGACCAACAGGGTTTTTAAAACAGCATTGGGTCCAAGTTCATGGGCCAGTATCCTTGCACCTTGATATTTCCAGTCCTTTGGCGGAGAGAACTTGAGTAATTCTTGGAGCCTATTGTATTCAGCGTTTTTTTGTTTTAATTTAAATACCTGCAGTTTGGTTTGTTTGAGTTTTTCTCTCAATCTTCGGTTTTCTTTTCCAATATCCACCAGATCAATATAGTTATTCCACATGGACTTGGTTTTGTTTTGCACCCAAATTCCGGGTTCCAAAACCCAGCCTACAAATTCCAATCCGGTATAAGAAGCAAACCTGTCAATTGTTCCGGTATGCCAATTCCATGTATACACGCTGATGTATAGAGCAATGGGAAGGAACACAAATAAAAGGAGGAATTTATTTCTTTTGCTAATCAAATCAATCTATAGTTACTTCTTTTAATATATCCAAATTATCCAATATCTTTCCAGAACCAACCACTACAGTGGACAAGGGATCCTCCACCAAGGTTATGGGAAGAGAAGTCTGCTCTCTAATCAAGTAGTCAATACCTTTTAAAAGGGCTCCACCTCCGGTAAGGACGATGCCCCGATCCACGATGTCCGCTGCCAATTCCGGCGGTGTTTGTTCCAGGGCCATTCTTACTGTCTGCACTATACTGTCCACTTCCTCGTATAGGGCATTGCGGATCTCTTCGGAGTTCACTGTCAAATATTGAGGTATACCGGATACTAGATCCCTGCCCTTTACTTGCATTTCATCCTTATCGTAATCACCTTGATAGGCGGAACCGATTTGTTGTTTGATAATTTCCGCGTTTCCAAGTCCTATTAACAGATTATACTTGCGTTTAATATGATGCAGGATGGATTCGTCCATTTTGTCTCCACCCACTCGCACTGACCTACTATAGACGATCCCGGCAAGGGAGATAACCGCCACTTCAGTGGTACCTCCACCAATGTCTATCACCATATTGGATATTGGCTCTGTTATGGGGAGATTTGCTCCAATGGCCGCCGCCATGGGCTCCTCTACCAGGTAGACCTCTCTTGCGCCCGCACTCTGGGCTGATTCTTTGACAGCCCTTTTTTCAACCTGAGTAATGCCTGTGGGCACACAAATAATGATCCTTGGCCTAACCAATTTCCTGCTATTATGTACCTGGGAAATAAAATAGCGCAACATGGATTCCGTAATTTCAAAGTCCGCAATAACCCCGTCCTTCATAGGCCTTATTGCCACTATATTGCCTGGAGTCCTGCCCAACATGCGCTTGGCTTCATCCCCAACCGCCAAAACCTTATTGGAACCTTTCGCATCTTTCTTTACAGCAACCACCGAGGGTTCGTTCAAAACCACCCCCTGCCCCTTGACATAAACGCACGTGTTGGCGGTTCCCAGATCAATAGCCAAGTCATTGGAAAAAAGCCCTAAAATCTTGTTAAACATATCCCTTGCACTTCCTTTTTGCTTTAATATATTAAGTTCGTGATTGAACGCAAATTTGCTTGTCTACTTTTACACCGCAAGGCCTTTATCCCCGGGAATTGTTATTCAATGTGATCTCAAAATCCCTGCGACTCAACATCAAGGCAACCTTTTGTTCACTCACTGTGTTCGTGTGGGGCACCTTGTTATCACTCCTATTTCGTGTTCGAGCCTCATGATGTTTCATATCCTATTATACAAATATCTGCCTGATTAGCAAGAGCCAATGACTGTTCCTGATCGAAAAATAAGCTTTTTCCTGCCTCAACTGCCAGGCATTTCACGTTGGCCTGTTTCATGGTTTCTATGGTATTGACGCCTATGGCAGGTTGATCTATGTTTTCCTCCTGTTCAGGCTTGAAAACCTTGATCACAGTACAGCCTTCTCCTGCCAATTTCCCTGCCCTTTGTATAGTTGCATTCGTTCCTTCTATTGCCTCTACAGCAACTACCATGCTTTCCTTCACCACAATGCATTGACCTATATCCATACTCCCGATTTCCTTGGCCAAAGGCCAGCCGAATGCAATGTCCGCTTCTTCTTGTTTACTGGGTTGGCGTCTGGTCAATATCCCGATAGGTGCCAGAAGTCCGGGCACGAATTTTATTGGGGACATAACCTTCAGCCCGTCTGCCTGCATTGTTTCTACAATGGCTTGAATCAAGGCGTTGTCGTTTCTGCTCCGGACCTTGTACAAGACCTTTGCCGCCTTAAAATCGGGACGTAAATCCAAGGTCTTGGGCTTATTTATCCCCCCGGCAAAAACAACTTCCTTAACACCTCTTTTCTTGAACCACTTGATCATCTTCCCCAGTTGACCGACATTTATCCATGTCATTTCATCGACCAGGGAGAACAATTCCGGGGAGGTGTGTCCCTTAAAGCCCACGGCTTGCACGGACCTGTTGAATTTTTTTGCCCCTTGCACCACCAGGAACGGGAACTGTCCCCTCCCGGCTACTAGCCCCAATGGAGATTGTGTAGTGTTCATATTTGCAAACTTTGATCCCGGGATAAATTTCCTTACGCAACCATCTAGGATCTACCCAACAGCAAGAATTCGGATCTTTCCACTGGAATGTATTGCCCTATCTCAAGATTTGCATCCGGCTGCATGTTAGCAAGTATCAATGCCCTAGCGGGTACAACGTAGCATTAAAGAGTTGTTAAGCTGCTGAGCTATTGAGCTGTTAAGCAGGAATTTACGGCTCATAATCTCTTTTTTCTTGCTCAACAGCTTAACAACTTATGAGCTTGGAAATCTCGACCACGAAGTGGCGAGAACAACTACTTTCAT
>Ga0207414_1000340_pt1 | contig 21347 bp, 19 predicted proteins | sample PonA231FremontCA_2_FD_187269 | JGI IMG/M metagenome (GOLD analysis project Ga0207414, IMG submission 187269) | Marine sediment microbial community from Fremont, CA, USA - Pond A23 Sediment 1 (SPAdes) | ecosystem: Environmental > Aquatic > Marine > Unclassified | place: USA: Fremont, California...
GTCTGATAAAATTCCGTCAGCAGCTAACAAAAAGTTCCGATCTTGCTTGCAATTTGATAGGTTGGGTGGTTTTTTATTCTGGTGTTTTTGCCGATGATTTTTAGGCTTACTCCAAAGATCGTAACTTTCGGCTTCGAACCCGCAACCCTATCTGGCCCAAATATTCGCCTGTGCTCATGTTGGGTTTTACAATTGTTTTATTTTTTCAGGATTTTGCCTGAAGTCAAAAACTGCGGCAATTTTTATATAATTATCTTCTATCCAGTAAATAATTTTGTAATGCCTTTTTATAATAAAACGGTATTCATTGTTTCTGTCGGCAAGTAAATTTTCTCTTTTGCCCAAATATGGAAATTTTTGCAAGCGAAGTGTGGATTGAACAATTTCTTTTACGAGTTTTCTGGCTATAGAAACTGATTCCTGGTATTTATAAAATTCAAAAATATTTTCAAGATTGTTTAATGCGGTTTCGGTCCAGAAGACTTTTATTTCCATTCATCAATGTCTTTAAGAATACTTCCTGCATTGTATAATCGCTCATTTATTGAATCATCTTCGGCTTTATCTATTAACGAATTAAATTCTTCAATGGACATTTTTCCTGGCTCATTATCACTTGATTTTTGTCTTTCCTGATGCAACACCTTTTCAAGTTTATCAATGATTTTATCATTATTTAAACGTAAGACTTCTCTGAGGAATCTTATTTTTTTTGCTTCTAAATCCATAATAATCCTTTTTACAAAATTAACGATTTTTATCCTTGTTTAGTTTAATAACAAGTAAAAATACAATTCTCCCACAGCTAGCGAGCGGTTGCAAAGCGTGCGGCATAAAATTTGCAATTCCGCCGCCCCCTCTGTCTGATAAAATTCCGTCAGCAGCCAGCAAAAAGTTCCGATCTTGCTTGCTATTTGATAGGTTGGGTGGTTTTTTATTCTGGTGTTTTTGCCGATGATTTTCAGGCTCAATCCAAAGATCGTAACTTTCGGTTTCGAATACGAAACCCGGAACCCGAAACCCGAAACCCGAAAACCACACTGGCGCAAGCCTCCGCTTGTGCCCCCTGTTTCTGAATCTAAACTTGGTGGTTTTCTAATGCGGTTTCAATTATGGTTCTCTTCCTCCCCGCTGCCCTTTGATTCCCTGAAGGGAGCCCTCCCACCTGAACTTCTGCATTTTCCTCGATTGGCTTAAACCCTCTGTCTGCTGCTATTGCCTGCGGGAAGATACGCCCTTAAGGGGCTAGGGGCATGCGCGGGAGATATCCGTAAATTTTCCTAACTCAGCGTAATAGCGCAACAGATGCTTGGCGGAATTTGCAATTCCGCCGACTTCTTTTTCCGTTCCGAACCCCTGCCGGGGGTTTGGAACCCCGGCAGGGTTGAACAGCCTAAGGGTATCGTTCTTACCTGTAACTTGAAAGGATAAATGGTTTCTTATTCCGGTTTTTTTGCCGATGTTTTTCAGGCTCAATCCAAAGATCGGAATTTTCGGCTCAATTAGCCTAATCATCAAATAGAATTGTCTCAGTAATCCCTATTTTATCAGCCACAGCTCGTGCTACATTTTGATTTAACCAGTTGGGTTGATGTGCATCCGAGCCGATGACAAAACGAAATCGGTTTTTGTAGGGTTCAATTCTTTTTTGCCAGTCAAACCGCCAGATATAACGGTTATTGAGCTCAACATAACATTCGTGTGGTATTCGATCCAGATTTGTATCCAGCATCATGGGATGGGGAATAATAACCGGTTTGCCGGTTGCAAGCAACACATCAATAGCTTTATATTCCCGGTCAAAATCTCTGCAATGATAAATGTAATATTCAAAAGGCAAAGAAGCTGCATCCTGTACATAATCGGAACCATCTACCTCAGTTCCCACATGAAAACCAAACTGCTCCACAGTTTTTTTGTACAAGTCAAACTTATCGTCAAAATGCTCAAAATGGTCGCTGATCCCTACAATTTTTGCATGGGAAGTAAAGGATATAAGTTCTGGTGTTTGTTCCTCAACAATAGCGCTGTCCAGGTATGAAAAAGTAGTATGAATATGGAGGTCCTGCGGTATTTGTGTTTTTTCTGTTGCCATGATTAAATGATTTGAAAGCAAAATTAGGAAATTTTGCGTGTTTTAGTGTTTTAATTGGTGTAGATTCTTATTATCATAATAGTAAGATATTTATGTACTCAGTATTAAAAGCAGACACTAAAATACAACCCAAATTGTGCGATTCTCACTCACGACAAAGAAATTGTATGGTTTTTACCTCACCTGTTCGGTAAAAGCCGACATTTTCTAAGTCGGTTCGGCAGCTGCCGAATAAGTAAAGCGCTTTTTCACTTCGTTCAAACCGCTCAAATTAGGTTACAAATTAATTCATGTCTACAAATTACATCTTTGTCAAAAGGATCTGCCAAAGAATTAAACAAAAAGAAAAATTCATGGTTTAAACAGTAAAGTTATCAATTGTTTTATTAAAATGTTTAACTTTAATACTTAATTCCTTAAACAAACAAAAACAACTTTTGTTACTAAAGAAAAAAAGAAACCAATTTGAAACCACTACAAACAAATATTGATCCCCAATCTGAATCTTTTCTGAATAAAAAAGAAAAATATGAAGAACTGCTTGCGGAATTAAAAGAGAAACAATTCAGTATCCGCCAGGCCGGAGGTGAAAAAGCTGTTCAAAAACACAAGAAAAGAGGAAAGTTATTGGCCAGAGAACGAATTGAAAATCTTGTAGATCAAGGCACCCCTTTCATTGAACTTTCAGAGCTAGCTGCCAATGGGCAACACGATGAAGCTTTTCCTTCTGCCGGAATTGTGACAGGAATTGGCATAATCAAAGGCAGGGAAACTGTTATTGTGGCTAATGATGCTACAGTTAAAGGCGGCACATACATTCGCGAAACCATTCGCAAACATGTCAGGGCGCAGGAGATCGCTATGGAAAATTACTTGCCTGTGGTTTATATGGTTGACAGCGGAGGCATTTTCTTACCAGAACAGTCAAGAGTCTTCCCCGACAAAGAAGACTTCGGGCGTTTATTCAGAAATCAGGCGCAACTTTCAGCCATGAGTATCCCCCAAATCTCTATCGTTATGGGATCATGCACAGCCGGTGGGGCTTATGTTCCGGCAATGAGCGACGAAACCATTATCGTACGTAATCAGGGCACAATCTTTATTGGTGGACCGCCACTTGTAAAAGCAGCTACCGGAGAAGATGTGAGCGATGAAGAACTAGGCGGAGCTGAAGTGCATACACAAATTTCGGGGGTTGCCGATCACATTGCAGAAGACGACATCCATGCAACAGAAATATGCAGAGACATTTTTTCCGGGCTCCCAAAACCAGAAAAGCAACCTCTGGATATAACAGAACCCAAAGCTCCCCTTTATGATCAGGAAGAATTGTATGGACTGGCTCCGATTGACCTGAAAAAGCCTTTTGATGTCAGGGAGATTATTATGCGCATCATCGACGGAAGTGAGCTTCAGGAATTCAAAAAAGATTATGGAACAACTTTAGTGACAGGTTTTGCTCGAATAATGGGATTGCCGGCAGGAATAATTGCCAACAACGGTGTCATTTACGGAGAAACTGCCCGCAAAGGGGCGCATTTTATTGAATTGTGCCAATATCGTAAAATTCCTCTTGTTTTTCTTCAGAATATATCCGGATTTATCGTGGGTAAGAAATATGAACACGAAGGTATCGCACGTGACGGCGCAAAATTAATTCATGCCGTTGCCAATGCCAATGTTCCAAAATTTACAGTAATTATAGGTGGCTCATTTGGTGCAGGTAATTATGCAATGGCAGGCAGAGCATTCGATCCCCGACTGTTATTCATGTGGCCAAATGCCAAAATATCTGTAATGGGGGGCGAACAAGCTGCCAGCGTGCTAACCTCGGTTAAAGAAGCCCAGCTTAAAAAGGCAGGAGAAACTCCGGATAAAAAAGAAATTGAAAAATTCAAGCAGAAGATGCTTGAAAAATACGAATACGAAGGGTCAGCATACTACAGCACGTCCAGAGTATGGGACGACGGAATTATTGATCCGGCAGATACACGGAAAGTCCTTGCAATGGGACTGGAAATGTCACGGAACAAACCATATAGTGAACCAAAGAACGGTGTATTCAGAATGTAAAACCAAAACAATGAAAAAATATCAAACTCTAGAATTCAACATCAAAAACAATTTCGCGTTTGTAAACCTTAACAGGCCGGAAGTCAGAAATGCTTTCAACGTACTCATGATTAATGAACTCCATGAAATCATGGATGAATTAAACAAGAATACACATGAGCTTCGGGGGTTAATTCTGCAGGGGAATGGTAAAGTATTCAGTGCAGGGGCAGATATAAACTGGATGAAAACGATGGCCAATTATTCCGCGGAAGAAAACAAGGAAGATGCAAAGCAACTCTACGAACTATTTGAAAAGATATATACGCTCACGCTCCCTGTCATAACTATTGTACACGGGGCATCAATCGGAGGTGCCAACGGACTTATTGCTGCTTCGGATATCGTTCTGGCAGAATCAGCAACCCATTTTCGGTTCAGTGAAGTAAAAATAGGTCTAGTTCCGGCAACTATAGCCCCTTTTGTAATTCAAAGAACCGGGAACCATGGTGCTAAATATTACATGCTAACAGGGAAAAATTTCACAGCAAAAGCTGCCCTTCGCATAGGACTTGTAAACTCTATTGGCAACAGAGAAAGCATTGATACGGAACTTGATTTGCTGATTAAAGAATTTCAGAAAAATAGCCCGGAAGCTGTCAGGCAAACAAAAAAGCTTGTCAACAAAATTGATCAACATGTGTTTGACGAAACTATAAAGGATTTAACAATTGACACCATCATACAATCCCGAATAAGCAACGAAGGACAGGAAGGGATGAAAGCGTTTTTGGAAAAACGGGCGCCATATTGGAAAATTGAAAACGAAACAGAACAAAAATGAATACCATATATTCCATATTAATTGCAAACCGTGGAGAAATTGCTGTACGGATAATTCGTACGGCAAAAAAACTGGGAATAAAAACGATCGCTGTTTATGCTGAACAGGATAAAGAGGCTCTCCATGTAAAACACGCAGATCAGGCATGGAGCCTGGGAACAGGAAGTTTGCAAGAAACTTACTTAAACAGCGATAAACTTATTCGAATAGCTCAAAATACAAATGCTGATGCTATTCACCCAGGTTATGGTTTCTTATCTGAAAACAGCAAATTTGCGGCTTCTTGTGAATCCGCTGGTATTATTTTCATCGGGCCTCCGGCTTCTGCTATCCAAACTATGGGAAACAAACTGGAAGCAGCAAAGTTCGTTGACTCCCTTGGTGTTCCTCTTCTTAACGTACAAACAGGTTCCCCTGAAAAACTTCTGGAAAGTATATCCAAAAAAGATATGCCTGTAATGATCAAAGCTGCATCCGGAGGTGGAGGCAAAGGCATGCGTCTTGTTCAGGAATATTCGGAACTAAAAGATATGTTGAAAACCACCTCACGGGAAGCAAAGAGTTATTTCGGCGATGGAACCGTCTATATTGAAAAATTTCTTGAATCTCCGAAACATATCGAAGTCCAGGTTCTATGTGACAAACATGGCAATTGCATTCATCTATTTGAACGGGAATGTTCTGTTCAACGCCGACACCAAAAAATCATAGAAGAAGCCCCTTCCCCTACTCTATCTGAAATGCAACGCACCAACATGACAAGTGATGCAATTAAAATAGCACACGCTATCGGATATGTTGGCGCCGGAACAGTAGAATTCCTGGTGGATAACAACGGAAATCATTTCTTCCTTGAGATGAATACAAGAATTCAGGTAGAACACCCTGTAACAGAAATGATTACCGGAATTGATATTATTGAAGCGCAAATTAATGTTGCTCAGAATCTTCCAATTAACCATAGGCAGGAAGATTTAAACATTCATGGACATGCCATAGAAGCAAGAATTTATGCTGAAAATCCGGCAAACAATTTTCTCCCTTCCCCTGGCAATATCTCATATTTTCAGACACCAAAATTGATCAATATCAGAATTGACACCGGAATTGAATCCTATGCTCCAATTTCTGCTGATTACGACCCATTAATTGCAAAAATCACCGGATGGGGTGAAAACAGAGTAAAGGCAATAGGCCAGGTAAAAAAAGCACTACACGCATCGTATGTTACAGGTATTTACCATAATCTGCCTTATTTACGTAAAATACTGGAACATCCAACTTTTCTCGATAATCAGTTTTCTACAGATTTCATCCCTCAACATCATGATAAAATCATTGAAGAACTGCAGTCTCAATACAAACAAGTTGATAAACCCATGCTTTTTGCAGCTTATATATTCATCAATACCAGAAGTAATGCTGAAAAAAATCCACATACTATTTGGGAACACATCGGTTACTGGAGAACATTTATGAACTGGAACATTTATCTCAACGGAGAACCACATGAGGTTTTCTTCAGGCGCAAAGATTCGCAAATTACCATAAACACAGGAGAAACGAAAAAAACATTTACGTTGGCGCAAAATCAAAAGCACCACATCACGATCCGAACACAAAACAGGCAGGAAAATTTCATATATAGCATTACAAATAACGCAACAGAAATAATATTCAACGGACTTAATTATAATTTAAAAAGAGCAGATCATCGAAATACAATTGCAAACAAAAAGCAACAATCAAAAGACATAAACAATGAAAAAAACATCAAATCACCTATGTTTGGTAAAGTTTTAGCGATTAATGTAGACAAAAATACAACCGTCAAAAAAGGCCAGACGCTTCTTGTACTAGAGGCAATGAAAATGGAAAACAACATTATTGCTCCATTTGACACCGAAATAAAAGAGATAAACGTAAAAGAAGGCGACCAGGTTGAAGACGGGCAAATTTTATTACAAACTTCTTATAATTTAAAAAAAAAGGTAACAAGGTAACAAGGTAACAGTGTAACAATAAAACAATATTTTAATGAATCCATATATTACAGAAGAACTCGAAAAATGGAGAAAAGAAGTTCGCACCTTTGCAGAAGAGGTTATTTTACCTGAAGCAAGAATCCTTGACAAGGAGGAGCGATTTTCTTCTGAACTAACCAAAAAGATGAAAGACAAGGGCTTGTTTGGTATTGCCATTCCCAAAGAATACGGCGGGCAAGGCCTTGATTATATGGCTCTTGTGATTGCCGTTGAAGAAATTGCCCGGGTGGATGGCTCTCAGGCAGCTACCATTGCAGCTTTAAACTCTCTTGCCATTGGCCCGATAAACAAATATGGCACTGAGGAACAAAAACAGACATTCCTGCCACCAATTACCCGGGAAGGAAAAATATGGGCTTTCGGGCTAACAGAGCGTAATGCTGGCTCCGACAGTAGCGCTACCACTACATCTGCAGAACTAAAAGACGGATATTGGCACATCAACGGAAAAAAGATGTTTATCTCCAATTCTTCGTCCGAACTGTCTGCGGGAATCACTTTACAGGCAATTACCGGTAAAAATGGCGATCGCGACGAACATTCAACGATACTTGTTGAATCGGACAGAGATGGCTACACAAGTAAACCCATTAAAGGTAAAATGGTTTGGCGCAGCGCTGATACGGGCGAACTGGAATTTAACGATGTAGCTGTTCCGGAAAGCAATTTGCTTGGCGAACGCGGAAAGGGCCACCGAATTATGCTGGACACGCTTGACTCGGGCCGATTAACTGTCGGTGCTATGGGATTGGGGCTTGCTATTGGCGCTTACGAAATGGCTAAAAATTATGCGCAAAAAAGGGTTCAATTTGGAAGGCCCATTAGCAAATTTCAGTCGATATCCTTTAAATTAGCTGATATGGCTACCAAAATAGAACTTGCAAGAAACACACTTTACAATGCAGTCTGGTTGAAACTAAACGGCTATTCCTTCGGCAAGGAGGCAGCAATGGCAAAATTGTACACGTCAGAAATTGCAAAGGAAATTGCTGATGAATCTGTTCAGATTCATGGCGGTTACGGCTTAATTCAAGAGTATGATGTAGAACGTTTCTATCGGGATCAAAGAATATTGCAAATCGGTGAAGGTACATCAGAAATCTTAAAGCTTGTGATAGCAAGAAAAATTGGCGTAAAGTAGAATTATAACTTATCTTTGATAGAGTAAGCCCAACTTTAAAATTATTATGGAAGACCGAAAAAAGGATCACATTACTCTGGCTTTTCAGACTCAAACAGGTGCGAGTGAAAAAGATCACCGATTTGTTTACGAGCCCATGCTAAAAGGACATCCCGATCAGGAAATTCCCGGACAAGACATTGGAGGGAAAAAAATGAACGTGCCGATTTGGGTTTCCAGTATGACGGGAGGAACTGAAAAAGCAAACAAAATCAATCACAATCTGGCGCAGGTAGCCGCTGAATTCGGCATGGGAATGGGATTGGGTTCGTGCCATATTTTATTGAAAAACGAAAAGGTTCTACCGGATTTCGATCTTAGAAGTACAATCGGGACTGAATTGCCACTTTATGCAAATTTGGGAATTGCCCAGGTAGAGCAGATGATAAAAGCGAACCGCATTCAGGAGATCTCAGATCTTATCAGTTTACTAAAAGCAGACGGATTGGTGATTCATGTCAATCCAATACAGGAATGGCTTCAGCCGGAAGGTGACAGAATTTCCAGACCCCCAATTGAAACTATAAAAGAATTCATCGGGCAGATTGATTACAACATTATAGTCAAAGAGGTTGGACAGGGCATGGGAAAACGAAGCCTTGAAAACCTCATGAAATTACCGCTTACAGCTATAGAGTTCGCCGCTTTCGGGGGAACTAATTTTGCTAAGGTGGAATTAATGAGAAACAAAAATGCAAATGCAGGCTTATTAGACCCATTATCTTATATCGGACAGACAGCCGAAGAAATGACCCATGCAATAAATTCTATTGTTGAAGAAAACGCTGATATTAAAACCAACCGGCTCATAATTTCCGGCGGGCTAAAAACCTTTCTTGACGGATATTATTTGATAAACAAAAGCAAGGTTCCTGCTGTTTATGGTATGGGGTCAAGCTTTTTAAAATATGCGAAAGAAGATTATCAGCAATTAAAAGAATTTACCCGTGGCCAAATCGAAGGATTAAAAATGGCTTACAGTTTTCTTGATGTAATTTAAAACTCATAATTATGACAAAACGAGATTTTATTGACGGTTTTAGCAAGTTAAGCAAAGACGAAAGGCTTGCCATACTTGCAGAAGCAATGGAAGATCCGAAAGAATTTATCACAGAAATGAAAGATTATCGCTTTTCGGATTCTGCATTGCAGGAAAAATTTGAACATTTCAGTGAGAATACAATTAGCAACTACCACCTGCCTTTTAGTATTGCTCCAAACTTCAAAATTGATGGCGAAACTTACCACATCCCTATGGTAACAGAGGAAAGCTCTGTAGTTGCAGCTGCTTCAAATGCTGCTAAATACTGGTTTGATAAAGGTGGGTTCACTACAGAAGAGGTTTCAACAACAAAATACGGCCATATTCATTTTTTCTGGCAAGGTAGCAGGGATGAACTGGATAGTCTGTTTAACAAACTGGAAAAAGACCTCCCTGAAAGATTGAAAAATATAACTAAAAGGATGGATGAAAGAGGAGGCGGAATACAGGAAATATGGCTTTCGGATAAAACCTACGAATTGGAAAATTATTATCAAATGGGGCTTTCATTTGATACTGTCGACTCTATGGGGGCAAATTTCATCAATAGTGTGCTGGAAAAAGCTTCTTATGAACTCGAAAACGAGGCAGAAACCGCTTACCCGGGCAAACTGGAAGTTGTTATGTCGATTCTTTCTAACTATGCACCCGCATCCCGTATCACATTGAAACTGGAATGCCCTGTGGAAGAACTGGAAGATGCTAGTCCTTTGTTGAATGGTTCAGAATTCGCAGAAAAATTCCGCAGAGCAGTTGAAATATCGCATCACAGCGTATCCAGAGCTGTCACACATAACAAAGGTATAATGAACGGAGTTGACGCTGTAGTTATTGCAACAGGTAATGATTTTCGGGCCATTGAAGCTGGTGTCCATGCCTTTGCTATAGATAAAGGCACGTATTCTTCGCTCACTAATTGCGAAATTAACAACGGCATATTTACTTTCAGCATTACTATTCCACTTGCACTGGGGACCGTTGGCGGACTAACATCATTGCATCCACTCGCTTCAAGAGCCCTTGAAATACTCGGACACCCAAAAGCAAAAAATCTGATGTCCATTGTAGCAGCCGTCGGTTTAGCTTCCAATTTCTCAGCAATCCGGTCTTTAATTACTTCCGGAATACAACAGGGCCACATGAAATTGCATTTGGAGAACATCCTGATGACGCTAGATCCCCCGGAAAACATCAAGGCCAAAGCCAAAGAAGAGTTTAAAAACCGGGATGTATCTTATTCAGAAGTAAAAGAATTTATCGATAAACAGTCATGAACGGGCAATATTATTCCAACGGCAAGTTATTACTGACTGCTGAATACCTGGTGTTAAAAGGAGCCGAAGCAATAGCTTTTCCCTTGAAACGAGGCCAAAGTATGGATGTTCAGATAACTGACTTGCCCGGGCAAGTACAATGGAATACCTATTACAATGACGAACATATTTTCCAGGGATTGTTTTCTCTGGAAAAGCAACAGTTTGTATCGACCTCTGATAAAAAGATATCAGGATTTCTGGATTCAATTCTGAAAAATGTAACAGAAGAAATTTCTCATAAATTCGACAATACAGGTCTAACTATAAACACTTATCTGGAATTCCCTCTCGGATGGGGTTTAGGAAGCAGTTCCTCATTAATAAACAATCTTGCAACATGGCTACAAATTGATCCCTTTGAATTAAACAACCGGATTTCTTATGGTTCGGGATATGATATAGCCTGTGCCCGAAGTAACAGGCCTATCATTTACAGAAAAAACGGAGATTATCCCGATTATAAAGAAATAGCTTTTAATCCTTCTTACAAAAACAACATATATTTCATATACACAGGCAAAAAGCAAAACACCAGGAAAGAAATAATGAAGTATCTCAATTTGAATCAGGAAAAAGAACAAACCAATTTGTTCAGGGAACTTCAATCTATTAATCATGAAATAATTAACAGCAATAATATCGCCACATTTGAAAATGCGATAATGAAGCACGAAAAGCTTATTTCTAATATGCTTCACGCACCCACCATTCAGGAACAAACATTCCCGGACTTTCCCGGCAAAATTAAATCGCTCGGGGCATGGGGCGGAGATTTTATTCTGGTTACATGGAAAAACAACAGAAAAGAACTATCAGAATATTTTAACCGTCACAATATGAACATTTTATTTTCATGGGACGAACTAATAAAAAACACACAAAATGTTAAATAAAAAATATAGAGATGAAGCGGTATTATTAAAAAAAGAGGAAATTCCCGAAACCCCAAAGGTTGTGGCATGGGAATCTCCTTCAAATATTGCTTTAATCAAATATTGGGGAAAGAAAGGGAACCAAATTCCACTGACACCTTCCCTTAGTATGACTCTTAGCAATTCCAATACACGCACTGAAATTCATTTTAAAAAAGCAGAAGGTGAGAATGGCACCGTTTCTTTTCATTTTAATGGTGAAGCGGAACATCCTTTTGTCAAAAGAGTGAAAAAGTACATTCGCCGTATAGAGCCCTATTTTCCATTCCTAAAAGATATGGACTTATACATCATCAGCCGGAATACTTTTCCACACTCTGCCGGACTTGCATCTTCAGCTTCGGCAATGAGTTCGTTAGCTCTATGCATTTGCAGCATTGAAACTATGATAAGAGCAGAGGAATATAGCTCAGAACGTTTTTTTCAAAAAGCCTCCTTCATGGCCAGACTTGGCTCAGGAAGTGCTTCCCGTTCAGTTTATGGAAATTTTGTTGAATGGGGCAGACATGCGTTTGGCGCAGATGAATTTGCTTATCCATCTAGTGTAAAAATTCACCATACGTTAAATTTTATACACGACTCCATTTTAATTACATCTACCGGAGAAAAATCAGTTAGTAGCTCAAAAGGGCACTCCTTAATGAAACATCATCCATATAAAGAGGCCAGGATAAAACAGTCTGTTGAAAATCTGGATCAACTAAGGAAAGCTTTAAGAGAAGGCAATTTTGAATCTTTTGCCGAAATTACAGAAAATGAAGCACTATCGCTTCATGCTCTGATGTTTTCATCAAAACCCGGATATATTCTTTTAAATGACCAAACCATCTCAATAATTGAAAAAATAAGAAACTATAGAAAGAAAAATAAAACAAAAATAACCTTCACCCTGGATGCCGGCCCAAATGTTCATGTGTTGTATCCGCTTTCTGATAAAGAAGTAGCAAGAGACTTCATTGAAAAAGAATTAAAAATGCATTGCGAAAACGGAAAAATCATACATGACTTTATAGGCGCTGGTCCGGAACGTGTGGATAAAAACAATGGTTCATGAGCAATAAAGAAAAAATTTACTACGCAAAAATACTTTTATTCGGGGAATACTCTGTTATCAAAAACAGCATGGCTTTAACCATTCCCTATAGTCACTATAATGGAGAGCTAAGTTTCTTGTTTAATGACAAATACACAGATTATGATTTCGCGAAGCAATCTAATCGTAAATTATATAATCTGCTGGGATATTTAAGAAAATTAAAAAAGCAGGAAAATTTAGATTTCAATTTTGATATAGACAGGTTTGCTAAAGACCTGGAAAAAGGGCTGTATTTTGAATCCTCTATACCAGAAGGCTATGGAATCGGAAGTTCAGGAGCACTAATTGCGGCGCTGTATGAAAAATATTTTTCGGATTACGACAAAACTGACTTACAAAATACGCAATCAATGAATGCATTGAAAAACCAAATGGCCACTCTTGAATCCTTTTATCATGGAACAAGTTCAGGCATAGACCCTTTAAATGCATTCATAAAAAAACCACTACTTTTTAAAGGGAACGGGGACGTTCATGTGGTTGAAATAAATCTGCCTACTCATAATCCGGATTTCGGGGTTTTTCTCATAAATTCAGGACGTAAAGGAAAAACCAGTCCGCTTGTTAACATTTTTCTTGAAAAAACGGCAAAAAATGACAAGAACGGGATAGATACAGAGCACTTAAACAAATTAACTAACAATGCGATAATGTCAATAATTGAAGGTCAAAACCAAACATTCTTTCAAAGTCTTTCTGAACTATCAGCTTATCAACTGGAACACTTTTCCCCTATGATCCCCGATGGTTTTCGTACAATCTGGAGAAAGGGACTTGAAGAAGAAAGCTATTACATGAAACTTTGCGGTTCCGGCGGCGGTGGTTTTATTTTGGGTTTTACTAATGATTTGCCGGGCACACGTAAAATAATGAAAAGAAAAGATATCGAAATTAATCCGGTATACGTACATGAATTAAGTGAACCATAAAGCATTTTTTTTGTTTAATGAAATATAAACAAAAGTTGAACACAAAATATATTACAATGACGCAAGAAAAAATAAAACTTTGGATGGCTCAGATGCGTGCCCCTTTTTTATTACTCGCCATTCTACTGGTAGCAATAGGATTAGCATTTGGTTGGAAATACCATCCGCCGGGAACAGAATTTAATCCTTTTCATGCAATCATGCTTATAGTTGGTGTCGTTAGTGCCCACATTTCAGTAAACTTGTTTAATGAATATTCAGATACCAAAACTGAAATCGATATGCATACTCAACGTACCGCCTTTAGCGGTGGCAGTGGTATCGTAAGTTCAGGAAAGCTTTCTACAAAGAGTGTTTTCAGGATGGCTATAGCCACTTTTTTACTTGCTTTTGGAATAGGTCTGTATTTTAGTTTGGCAACACATTGGATTATAGCTCTTTTTACTGCATTAGGAGGATTGACTATTTTATTTTATACAAATTTTCTGGCCAAAATCGGTCTTGGAGAATTATTTGCCGGTTTAACCCTCGGAACTTTTGTGGTTCTGGGAAGTTATGTAGCTATGACAGCTGATCCTTCCATGGCTATAGGTGAATTGTTCCCCAGGGATGTGCTTCTAATATCTATTCCACCGGGAATTTTAACTGCTCTGCTTTTACTTATCAATGAATTTCCCGATGTTGAAGCCGACAAAACCGGAGGAAGAAAGCACCTTGTCATCTCACTGGGAAGAAAAAAAGCTGCCATTGTATATACTTTAGGCATGTTTGCTACATTCGGAGTAATTATTGGAGCTGCATTATTTAACATAGTATCTCCATGGTTTATGCTGGCATTAATACCAGTACCTCTTGCTTACAAAGCTGTTCAGGGTGCAATAAAACATGGGGACAACATTCCAAAACTTGCTCCGGCTCTGGGAATGAATGTAATAACCGTTTTATTGACAGATTTACTCATTGCCGTGTCAGTGATAATGGAAACATTTTAAGCCCGAAATTTTTATCAACAATAAAGCCAACAATACAATTAAAACCCGGGTTATAACTACGGGTTTTTATTTTAGAGTAACCCATTATGATACTCAAATGAACAGAAACTCAATGGTAATAAAAAAATAATTGTATCGCAATAACCTTTACTCTACCCTCCTTTTAACCATTTTTCAACTCTTTGATAAATTGTTCAACTTCGTTCTCATCAATTTTTGAAACACTCTCTTGTACGCCGGCAATTTTCTTTATCAGAGCTTTTTCCACAAAATTCATTTTCTCAAAAAGAAACTCCCCGCCCATTATTTTATTACTTATTGCATGAGCACGCAAATCCTCCGGGAATGCTCTATTGAATTGGTTTTCTGCTTCGTCCTCATGCATACAACATAAAAACAATCCCAATTTTCTCTGAAGCAATTCAGGTGCATGTTTCTCTAAAAATTGCTTTACTCTTTTTTGAATCTGACCTGCATGGATAGACCCTCCAACAATTATCCGATCAAATTGAGAAACATCAAAATTTTTATCTTTTTTCAAATTAAAGCGTTGAGCCTTTTCTTCGCCAAGTCTCTCTTTAATCTTTTGAGCTACTTTCTCTGTTGTTCCGTGGTTAGATGTATAAACGATGGCTGTTCTCATAATGTAAATTTAACTGATTAAAATAATAAGGATTCCCTGTCAAAATAGCTGTAACCGCTCTCTCAATCTCTCTCTGTTTTATAGTACATATCTTAAAATCATGGCAGCCACTGTGTATTAAGCAAAAACAAGAAAAAAACGAAATTCAACTCAAAGAAGAAAAACGCTTTTTCTAACCTAAATTGAACGGTTTGAACGAAGTGAAAAAGCGCTTTACTTATCCGGCAGCTGCCGAACCGACTTAGAAATTGTCTGTTTTTACCGAATAGGTGAGGTGAAAACCATACAATTTCTTTGTCGTGAGTGAGAATCGCTCAATTTGGGTCTAAATAAAAAGTCTATGATTGTTATATTACCCCTTCTTCTTCTTCAATCGCTCAATTTCGTTATTGGCATCTTCCAGTTTCTTTTTAAGCTCCTCTTGCTTCTCTTTAGCTTCGGCAAGTTGACGCTCATATTCCTGAGCTTTCCTGGTAGATTCTTCCTGTGTTGCTTGTAATTCTTCCATGTTCTGTCTCATCTCTTCTTCCTGCGAAGACATTTCTTCTGCCTGTTGCTGAGTTTTTTCAAGCAGTTCCTTTGTTTTACGATTGGTCTCGGAAGCACTCAAAGTGCTGGCAATACTCAGAGAGGCTTCCTCGACGAACTCAATCTGATATTCTTCAAATGGATTAAATGAGGCAATTTCAATGATACCATAGACCTCCTCCTCAATCTTCATCGGAACAATCAATAAAGCTCCCGGATTTGAACCTCCAAGTCCGCTGGTTATTTCAATATAATCATCGGGAATATTGGTCATATAAATGCGTTCTTTCTCAATAGCACAGGTGCCGACGAGCCCTTCACCGGGTTTAAATGTTTTTTCAATATATTTTCGCTTGTTAAAAGCATAAGCGGCCTGTAATTCATAAAACACATCATTTTCATCGTCACTGTTACGCACAAACAGCCCACCCTGATTGGCATCAAGATATTGAACAAGAAAACTAATAATTTTATAGGACAACTCTTTAATATCGTCTTGTTGACGTAAAATATCATTCAGTTTTGTCATTCCTTCGTTCGACCAACGCCGCTGCTCTTCTTCTTTACGTTTTTCAGCTTCCAGTTCAGAGGCTTCTTTCAGTTTATCCCTCATTTCTAACAAGACATTCCTGAGGTGATCCTTTTCACTTAACGTCTCAATATTGTGGTCAAACTTTCCTTCTCCTACCTGACGGGCAAATTCACCTGTTTCTTTTAAATATTCAATCATGTTAGATAAAGCCGTATTCATCTTACCGATTTCATCATCGCTCTTTTTTAGTTCTTCATCAATCTGAACATCCAAATCTCCTTGTGACAGCCTGTCTATCATTTGTGTGGTATCCTTAACCGGTTGCTGTACAATTCTTCTTACAGCTATATTCCCGATGAGCATGGCTATATACCCTACTACAACAAACCAGATGACATGAAGTATACCCAAATAACCAACAAAATAAGCGCCAATTGCTATGACCAGATTTGAAATCAAATTGGAAAAAGCGGTTTTATATACGATGGTTCCTTTATATTTATACCTATAAGACAAAACAGCTAAAGGCAAAACCAACACAACAATCACTAAGACAAATATCAAAGCAGGGCTCATAAGCAACTATTTTATTTTTGGTGAAAAATAGTATTTTTTTTACTTATATCAAAAATCTATAATTCAAATTCAATGCCTACTCTACAAAATTAAAAATTTTGTCAATACGCTTGTAATAAAATATTTTACATTGTGTCATATAGATAACTAAATATTTATTTAAAAATCCTTAAAAAACAGCAAAGATGAAAACACAAGCAAAAAAAGTCGTAAACCTGGCATTCGTATTAATACTGATTACAGTTACAACTCAAAGTTTTGGACAGCGGGAAAGAAATGTGAATAACTGTTGTCAAAACATCCCAAATCTCACAGAAGAGCAAGAGAATCAAATTGATGAACTCCGTTCCGATCATATGGAAAAGATGTCCGAATTAAGACAAGAACGACGTGCAACTGCTGATATTGACAAAAAAAGGAAAATCAGAGAAACCATGCTGGATGAACGCGAAACTCACAGAACAGAAATTCATTCATTGCTTACTGAAGAACAGCAGGCCTATTTTGATAAGAATAATCGGAGCATGAGAAACTATAATGCGCGCAACAATAATAACTGCGGAAATAAAAAGGCAGGAAAAGGCCGGGGAAATGGTAAAGGAAACAGTAGAGGTCAGCGTAACCGGTAAACCTATCCGAAAGCTAAATCGATATTGTTACAAAAACATACCTGGCGGGAACCAAAATTCTGTCAGGTATTTTTTTTACATAACACTGAGCGAATATGAATTTTGTTGATAACAGACAAAACATTTTCATTAATTTTACGTCAAAGGAAAATGACAAGTGCAATTCAATCAATCGTAATTTTCCTGTTTGATTGATTAGGAATTGAAAAAAAAAGAATCACAGCTATGCTTGAAGATATAATAAAAATCTCACCGCAGACAAACCGGAATTATTACACAAGCATTTTCGAATTTGCTGTGCCTGTAAAACATCCAAAAGAAAAAGCGGCCCAGTATTTCAAATGGGGATTGGTCTTTCATGCAAAAGGCAAACCTGCTGAGGCTTATAAATGGTATGAAAAAGCAATTTTCTTGCATAAAAACCCCTTCTACCTGAAACAAATGGGTATATTACATCATGAGATGGGTTATATGAAAGATGCGTTGAATTACATACGAACTGCTGTTAATATTGAGAAAGAAATTCAACAAAAGCAAGCAGAGAAAGAAAAAGAAAAAGAGCAGGCTCAATTCAATCAGCCTGTTTTTAGCGCATCCTGCTCTTCTGATGATAACACAGAGTTTGTATATCATTGTTTTTCAGACAATTAACCCGGATCCGAATATGAATTTAAAATCTCTCCGGAATATCGTATTCAATCTGCTGAATATGAAATTTAGCATACGAATACGCCCCTTCTTTTAAATCCCATTTTCCTTCAATGTATGTAGGAACTTTGATGCCGTCTACCTGTTTATAATCCCCGACAATACCAATCCACTTTTCCATTCTGTCTTTTTCCATATATCGTTCCGTTTCAAGTTTCGTAATTTGTCCCTGCTCTTTGAAATGAACGATGTAATACACAGAGATACCGTTATAGTTGAAAGTAACCTTTGCTTTTGCTGAATCTATAGCTGTCCATTGAAGATTTTCCCCGGGGATTAAATTCGTAGGAAACCAAACACTTTCTCCCAGCCAGCGAAGCAATTCAGCCTGATCAATATGATTGCCCTGTTCGTCTACCACTTTGAATAAGGAAAACAAGGCAACAACTAATTTCCCTTTTCCACCAATGTACATATCCCTGGCTGTAAAAAGCGAAGTCTTTCCTTTCCAGAGAAAACCGGGATTTTCTGCCGTAAAATATTGTTCGCCTTTTATGCTTGTCCACTTTTTATCTTCTGCCGGTTTAAAAGTTCCATTATATTTCAGCCTCACATAACTGATATAAGGCTGGCCTTCTTTCAGGGCATATCGAAAATATCTTTGCACCGGTTCGGGTAGACCTTCCAATTGTTTATAACTGAATGTTTTTTCCGAAATATCGCCGGATAAAGAAAATAATTTACTGACATCTTTTTTGAAATTACTGTTCAGTGAGGCTTTTCCGACTAAAGGCAAAAGCAAAAGGCTTACGCCGATGATAGCTACTCCAATTAACATCATACTTTGAATTTTCATCATTAATTCATTTATTATTCAGTACATTTTTCAATCTACTTTCCAGTAAAAACAAGGTAAAATAAAAAACGCACGTTATTATACTTCTGCATATTAACGTGCGTCAATTCTAATACTTATATTGTTTAACTCAGTTTTCTCTTTCTGAGATGTTCTACTTATATACTTCTCCCCGCGAAGCTGCAAGGGTATTTTTCAACAGAGAAACAATGGTCATTGGTCCTACGCCACCGGGAACAGGCGTAATGTAACTTGCTTTCTCTTTTACTTCGTCATATTTCACATCACCACGAAGTTTCCAGCCTGATTTTGTTTTGTCTGACTTTTCACGATGAATTCCCACATCAACCACCACTGCGCCTTCTTTTATCATATCTGCCGTAACAAATTCTTTTTTGCCAATTGCAACAATGACTATATCGGCTCTGGACATGGTTTCCTTTAAATTCTGAGTACGAGAATGGCAAACAGTAACTGTAGCATTGCCCGGAACCGCTTTTTGAAGCATTAGGTTTGCCACCGGTTTACCGACAATATTGCTTCTGCCCAGAACTACACAGTCTTTGCCTTCTGTTTCAATATTATAGCGTTTAAAAAACTCCAGAATACCGGCAGGTGTTGCGGATAAATAGGCTGGAAGTCCTATAACCATGCGCCCCATATTAATTGGGTGAAAACCATCTACGTCCTTTTTAGGCTCAATGGCTTCGATGACTTTTTGATCATCAATATGATCGGGCAAGGGTAACTGAACAATGAACCCGTCCACGTCCTCATCGCGGTTGAGTTCTTCTACTTTATCCAGCAATTCTTTTTCGGCTATATTTTCATCATAGCGCAATACATCAGATTTAAATCCAACTTTTGCACAAGCTTTCTCTTTGTGTGAAACGTAAGTTTCGCTGGCTGCGTCATTGCCAACCAAAATAGCCACAAGATGGGGTATTTTTCCACCTTCCTGTTTTATCTTGTCTACTTCCTGTGCAATTTCTTCTTTGATTTGAGCAGAAAGTGTTTTACCATCTAATTTTTCCATATATCAAAATTTAAATTTACATTTGGCCGCCCATTTGTTGCTGCATATTCTGCATCATATTTTTCATTCCTTTTCCGCCATTCTTCATCTTCTTCATCATTTTACGCGTTTCTGTAAATTGCTTAATTAAACGGTTAACCTCCTGTATATCGTTACCGCTTCCCTGAGCAATTCGCTTACGGCGACTGCCATTCATCAATTTGGGATTTTTCCTTTCTTCCGGAGTCATAGACTGGATAATTGCTTCAATCCCTTTGAACGCATCATCGTCCATATCCATATTTTTCAAAGCTTTGCCCATTCCGGGGATCATTGAAGCAAGATCCTTAAAATTGCCCATTTTCTTTATCTGCTTGATTTGAGCCATAAAATCATCAAAATCAAACTCATTGCGGGCAATCTTTTTATTGAGCTTTTGGGCTTCTTTTTCATCGTATTGCTCCTGGGCTTTCTCAACCAACGAAACCACATCACCCATTCCCAGAATACGATCGGCCATACGGTCAGGGTGGAATACATCAATATTCTCCATCTTTTCGCCCGTACCGATAAATTTAATCGGTTTATCAACAACGGAACGAATGGAGATTGCAGCACCACCGCGAGTATCACCGTCAAGCTTCGTTAGTATTACGCCTTCGTAATCCAGTCTTTCATTAAATTCTTTGGCAGTATTCACAGCATCCTGTCCGGTCATTGCATCGACAACGAATAGAGTTTCATTCGGATTTACGGCTTTCTTGATTCCGGCCACCTCGTTCATCATCTGCTCGTCGATAGCCAGTCTACCTGCCGTGTCAATGATTACCAGGTCGTGCCCATTGGATTTGGCGTATTTAATTGCTGATTTGGCAATTTTCTCAGGGTCCTTTTGTCCCTCTTCCGTATAAACCGATACATCTATTTGCTCGCCTACTACTTTTAACTGGTCGATTGCAGCAGGACGATACACGTCACCGGCAACTAACAATGGATTTTTACTTTTCTTTGACTTTAAAAATTTGGCCAGCTTCCCTGAAAAAGTTGTTTTACCTGAACCCTGCAATCCCGCCATCAAAATCACTGAGGGGTTACCGCTTAAATCTAACTCTTCAGCAGAACCGCCCATCAAACTGGCTAACTCATCGTGAACAATCTTCACCATCATCTGCCCGGGTTTGACAGACTCTACTACCTTCTGGCCGATGGCTTTCTCTTTTACCGTATCTGTAAAGTCCTTGGCCGTTTTATAGTTAACGTCAGCGTCCAAAAGCGCTCTCCGAACATCTTTCAGCGTCTCTGCTATATTAACTTCTGAAATCCTCCCTTGCCCTTTTAACAACTTAAATGACTGTTCCAGGCGATCTGTTAAACTATCAAACATATTTCTTCTATTT
>Ga0207414_1000341_pt1 | contig 21327 bp, 18 predicted proteins | sample PonA231FremontCA_2_FD_187269 | JGI IMG/M metagenome (GOLD analysis project Ga0207414, IMG submission 187269) | Marine sediment microbial community from Fremont, CA, USA - Pond A23 Sediment 1 (SPAdes) | ecosystem: Environmental > Aquatic > Marine > Unclassified | place: USA: Fremont, California...
GCACCTCCCCGACCGCGGCGTCCTTCGTGTACGCCGCCACCAGCCAGGGCGCCAGCAGCTGCAGCACGCCCCAGACCAGCAGCTGCCAGACCAGCACGAAGACGAAGCAGCCCAGAATCGCCCGACGCACACGCTCGTGCTGGCCGGCACCGGCATTCTGGCTGATCAGTGGTGAAAGGGTCATGGAGAGCGCCAGCACGACGATCTGCGAGATGGCCTCGATGCGGGTGCCGACGCCATAGCCCGCCACCGCATCATGGCCATGACCGGCCACGATGCGGGTCACCAGCCCCAGGGCAATCGGCGTGAAGATACTGGTGACGGCCGCGGGGCCCGCGATGCGGCCAAGCTCTCCCCATGACGCAAGAAGACCTCGCCCCGTCAGCCCGGCCAGATCGAAGAGCTCGCGCAGCTCCCGCTGGAACACCAGTACCCCGACCATGAGGCCCCAGCTCAACACGGTGGCCAGTGCCGCGCCGGAGACCCCAAGCGCCGGGAAAGGCCCGACGCCGAAGATCAGCAACCAGTCCAGCAACACGTTGGCGCCGGCAGCGAGCGCCATCATCAACCCCTGGGTGGCGGTATTGCCGTGAGCACGCAGAATGCTGTTGAGCACCCGGGGCACGATCATCGCCGCTGCCCCCAGGTACCAGATCCCCATGTAGTCGCGAATATGCGGCATCAGCAGGTCGTCGGCACCCATCAGGCGAAACAGCGGCTCCAGCGTCATCAGCCCTATCAGCGTCATGCACAGCCCGACCACCACGGCCAGCAGGCCAGCGTCGGTAGCGCGCCGCCGCACCGTGTCGGTGTCGCCCTGCCCCAGCCGGCGAGCCACCACGGCCGACGTCCCGATTCCCATGCCAATGGCCAGACTGATCACCGTGAACACCACCGGGAAGGTGAAGGCCACTGCCGCCAGTTCCTCGGTACCGAGACGGGAGATGAACCAGGTATCCACCAGGTTGAAGCTCATCATGGCGATCATGCCACCGACCACCGGCAGGCTCTTGCGCAGCAGCGTCAGGCCGATGGGACCCTCGAGCAATTCGCGACGCGCGGGACGAGGTCGCGACACGGGGGGTGATGACGGAGAAGCAGGTGTGCTCATGAAGGGTCTCGACGCAAAACGGGCACTGGATTGTGCCCGTTTTCGATTCGCGCCTGAAGCGAGGCGCGGTGTCGCAGGCGGTCGCGACCTAGCTGTCTTCGCCCTGACGATAGAGGGTCTGGATGCTGGAGAAGTCGAGCTGACCGCTCCCCTGGGCACTGTGCAGGGCGAAGAGGTTGCGAGCCTGGGAGCCCATGGGCACCGTGGACTTCGAACCCAGCGCCAGTTCCCAGGCCAGCCCCAGATCCTTGGCCATCAGGTCGGTCAAAAAGCCCCCCTGGTAGTCACGAGAGGCGGCGGCACCCTCCATCACGCCGGGCCAGGGGTTGTAGCCATTGAGCGCCCAGTTGCCACCGCTGCTCTGTTTCATGATCTCTGAGAGCACGGCCGGGTCCATGCCGTTCTTCACGCCCAGCGCCAGGGCCTCGGCGGTACCCGACATCAGGATACCCAACAGCATGTTGTTGCAGATCTTGGCCACCTGACCGGCACCCACCTCCCCGGCATGGAAGATGTTCTTGCCCATGGCCTCGAGCAGCGGCTTGGCCTGTTCGAAACCGGCAGCCTCCCCGCCGACGATGAAGGTCAGGGTACCGGCCTTGGCGCCCCCCACGCCGCCGGAGACCGGCGCGTCGAGATAGGTGAAGCCACACTCGGCGGCGGCCGCCCCGACCATGCGGGCATCGTCCGGTGCGATGGTCGAGGAGTCGACGAGCAGCGGCTTGCCCTCGAGGGCATCGAGCAGACCGGGATTGCCGTCACGGCCCAGATAGAGCCCCTTGACGTGTGCGCCGGCCGGCAGCATGGAGACGACCACGTCGGCGCCCATGGCGGCGGACTCAGCGCTGGCGGCGCGCTTGGCCCCCTCGGCTTCCAGGGATTGAATGGCGCTTTCGACCAGGTCGAAGACCGTCACGTCGTGCCCGGCCTTGACCAGGTTGATGGCCATGGGCGCGCCCATGTTGCCGAGGCCGATAAAGGCGATGTTCATAGGTGATGCTCCTTGTTCTTGATGTCGTGGTCTCAACTGACGCGACGTTCTGCTCCGGGCCGGCCCTAGCCGACACGGTGGCCGACTCCCAGGTCGCGCAAGGGATGTGATTCGCCGGGCCAGAGCGGCGTCATCAGGGCCTGGATATCGTCCTGCGGTACCGCGGCCACACTGTCGTGCTGCCAATGCGGCGACTTGTCCTTGTCGACCAGCAGCGCACGCACCCCCTCGACGAAGTCCCCCTGCCGGCAGCACTGCACGGAGAGTCCGAGCTCATCGCGGAAGGCATCGGCAAGGCTGGTGTGGGCGTGACGTTCCAGCATGCGCCATACCAGCTGAGCGCTCATCGGGCAGCCTGCCTCGAGACGTGCCCGGTTGGCGGCGAGCCAGCCATCGTCGGTGGCGTCGCGAAGAATGCGCCTGACGGCCGTGGCCGCATCCACGTGGCCTACCAGCGCCTGAATGTGGTCGAGATGAGGCCACACCTGGCCAGTCGGCACACCGCTGCGCGCCTCGTGATCATCGAGCGCCGTCTGAACGCCGGCGCGCAGGGTCGACAGGCTGCGATCGCCGTAGTCGGCCTCGACCAGAGCACCGAGCAGGGCATCGCGGCGGTCGCGCGGGATGAAACGATCGGCCAGCCCCAGATCGAGGGCATCGCGGGCATTGAGCTGGGCCCCGGTCAGGCCGAGGTAGGCCCCGACGCCCGGGGGCATGCGACCCAGGAACCAGCTGGCGCCGATATCGGGATAGAGACCGATGGTGATCTCCGGCATGGCGATTCGCGTGGTCTCGGTGACCAGGCGCTGGAAGCCCCCGGCCATCAGGCCCAGTCCGCCCCCCATGATGATGCCGTCGCCCCATACCATGAGCGGCTTGGCATAGGTGTGGATGCGGTAGTCGAGGCGGTACTCCGCAGTGAAATAGGTCTCGGCGAAGAGGCCGTCGCGACCGGCACCGCGATTTTCCCCCTCCTCGGTCAGCGAGCGATAGAGCGCCACCACATCGCCTCCGGCACAGAAGGCCTTCTCACCGCTGCCCTCGAGCCATACCGCCACAATGCTGCGATCCACGGCCCACGCCTCAAGCTTGGCGTCGAGCTGGCGAATCATCTCCAGCGACAGGGCGTTAAGCGACTTGGGCGCGTTGAGGGTGGCCACGCCAATGCGACCGCCATCACGGGTGGGCAACTCGTCGAAGAGTACTGCAAGGTCCGACATCCGGGATCTCCTATTGCAACGATTCGATGACGCCATCGGCCAGCAGGCGGCGTGCGATGATCAGACGCATGATCTCGTTGGTGCCCTCGAGAATCTGATGCACCCGCGTGTCACGTACCAGACGTTCCAGGGGATACTCACGGATGTAACCATAGCCGCCATGCAGCTGAAGAGCCTCGTTACAGACGTTGAATCCCATGTCGGTGGCAAACCGCTTGGCCATGGCGCAGTGGGCCGCGGCCTCGGGGTCGCCCTGGTCGAGCCGCCAGGCGGCGTGGCGCACCATCAGGCGCGCAGCGGTCAGTTCGCTCGCCATGTCGGCGAGCTTGAACTGCAGTGCCTGGAACTGGGACAGCTCTCGACCGAACTGCTTGCGCTCGGCAAGGTAGTCCCGCGACAGGGTCAGCGCCTGCTGGGCCGCCCCCAGCGAACAGCTGGCGATGTTCAGGCGGCCGCCGTCGAGTCCCTTCATGGCGAACCTGAAGCCCTCACCCTCTGCGCCCAGGCGATGGGTGACGGGCACGCGCACCCCATCGAAGCTGACCAGGCGCGTCGGCTGGCTCTTCCAGCCCATCTTCTCTTCATTCTTGCCGTACTCGACCCCCGCGGCATCGGCCGGCACCACGATCGCCGAGACGCCGCCGGCACCGCTGTCGGGCTCGCCGGTGCGGGCCATCACCACCAGCACCTCGGTAGCGCCCGCGCCGGAGATGAACATCTTGGAACCGCTGATGACGTAGTCATCACCATCGCGCACCGCCCGAGTGCGCAGGCTGGCGGCATCGGAACCCGCACCGGGCTCGGTCAGGCAGTAGGAGCCGAGCGCCTCACCGGCTACCATGGCCGGCACCCAGGCCTCGCGCAGGGCATCGTCACCCCAGGTGGCGATCATCCAGGCGACCATGTTGTGAATGGTCAGGTAGGCGGTGGTGGAAACGCAGCCCTGGGCGAGCTGCTCGAAGATCAGCGAGGCCTCGAGTCGTGAGAGGCCAAGACCACCGTGCTCCTCGGGGGTGTAAATGCCGAGAAAGCCCGCCTCGCCTGCTCGGCGAATGACGTCCACCGGGAAATGGGAATGGGCGTCCCAGTCGGCAGCATGATCGGCCAGCTCGGCTCTCGCGAAATCGGCAGCGGCCGCGGCCAGTGCCTTCTGGTCATCGGTCAGGGAGAAGTCCATGGGGGGGAATCCCTCTTGTTCAGCTAGTGAGTGGTCGACATCTTGTGGTTGTTATCCGGGCCGCTGCTGACTCGGGCGTACCCAAGCGACACGCCGTGGCATCATTACCTTGTCCGGACGGCTGGACACCAACCTAGCACTTGCTAGGTTTATCCCATATCACCCCATGGTCGAACAAGCACTTTACGTTAACGTAAAGCTCGTCTAGTGTTGCCAGAAGAGGTGGGAAACCGCCGGTTCACCACCCAGTCACAGGATTGACGTCATGATACAGCCAACCTCTCCGGCCAGTGAGCCCAGCCAGGAGGCCCTGCCTCGCCAGCATCGACGCTACACCATTGGCGAGCTGGCGAGGATGTTCGAGGTCACGCCACGCACCATCCGCTTCTATGAGCAGGAAGGCCTGCTGGCGCCCCGACGTGAGGGGCAGAAGCGTATCTACAGCGAGAAGGATCGGGTCCGCCTGAAGTTGACCCTGCGCGGCAAGCGCCTGGGATTCTCGCTGGCCGAGATTCGCGAGGTGGTGATGATGTACGACGCCATGCCCGACGGCAACGCGCGCCAGCTATGGCGGCTCCTGGAGATACTGGCCGACAAGCGCGCCAACCTCGAGCGTCAGCTGGAGGATATTCGCCTGATGCGCCTGGAGCTCGACGACGTGGACCACCGTGCCCGGGAGGTTCTGCGCGGCCTCGGCCACAAGGCCTGAGCAGCGAACGGCCTGTCGCTGTCCCGCGGCCGCCAAGACGTCATCCCCCGTTTCACGCATACCGCCACAGGCGACAACAAGACGAGAAGCACCATGACACGCCAAGATCAATCGACCAGCTACGTCAGCGGCATCAGTGATACCCCCCTGAAGGGCCAGACCATCGGCGACTGCTTCGACGACACCGTGGCGCGCTTCGCCGAACGTGACGCCTTGATCAGTCGCCACCAGGAGCTGCGGTACAGCTGGAAGACGCTGCAAGACGCCGTCAACGAGGCCGCGCGTGCCCTGCTCGCCCTGGGCGTGGACAAGGGAGATCGTGTCGCCATCTGGGCGCCCAACTGCGCCGAGTGGACCATCACCCAGTTCGCGACAGCGAAGATCGGCGCCATCCTGGTCAACATCAATCCCAGCTATCGCAGCCATGAGCTCGACTATGCGCTCAAGCAGTCAGGGACCTCGACACTGATCCTGCAGGGCGCCTTCAAGGCCTCCGACTATGTCGCCACCCTGGCCGAGCTGGCGCCGGAACTGCGCGACGGCGGCCCCGGCACGTTCTCGAGCGCCAGGCTGCCTGACCTCAAGCGGGTGGTCTGTCTCGACGCGAACCGCGCGCTGACCGGCATGTTCAGCTGGCAATCGATGCTGGCCCATGCCGACGAGGTTTCCCCCGGGCACCTGGCCGATGTCCAGGCGAGCCTGCAGTTCGATGACCCGATCAACATCCAGTACACCTCTGGCACGACGGGCGCGCCCAAGGGCGCCACGCTTTCCCACCACAACATTCTCAACAACGGCTTCTTCGTGGCCCGGACCATGAACCTCAGCGAGGCCGACCGCATGGTGATTCCGGTGCCGCTCTACCACTGCTTCGGCATGGTAATGGGCAATCTGGGCTGCGTGACGCATGGTGCCACCATGATCTACCCCGGCGACGGTTTCGAGCCGGAAGCGACGCTTCAGGCGGTCTCTGACGAGAAGGCCACTACCCTCTACGGGGTGCCGACCATGTTCATCGCCGAACTGGAGCATCCTGAGTTCGAGAGCTTCGATCTTTCCAGCCTGCGCACCGGCATCATGGCCGGCTCCATCTGCCCCATCGAGGTGATGCGCAAGGTCATCGAGCGCATGAACATGCAGGACGTCACCATCTGCTACGGCATGACCGAGACCAGTCCCGTCAGCACCCAGACACAGACCGACGCGCCACTGGAAAAGCGGGTCACCACGGTGGGCACCATCCACCCCCACCTGGAGGTCAAGCTGGTCAGCCCGGATACCGGCGCCGTGGTGCCCCGCGGCGCGACCGGCGAGCTCTGCACCCGCGGCTACAGCGTGATGCTCGGCTACTGGAACAATCCGGACGCCACCGACAAGGCCATCGATGCGGCCGGCTGGATGCACACCGGTGATCTCGCCACCATGGACGATGAAGGCTATGTGGCGATCGTCGGCCGTATCAAGGACATGATCATTCGCGGCGGCGAGAACATCTACCCGCGCGAGATCGAGGACTTCCTCTACACGCATCCGGCCATCTCGGACGTGCAGGTGATCGGCGTGCCTGACGAGAAGTACGGCGAGGAAGTGATGGCCTGGGTCAAGCTCACTGAAGGCGAGTCGCTCACCGACGAGGCACTCAAGGCCTTCTGCAAGGGCCAGATCGCACACTACAAGGTGCCGCGCTACGTGAAGTTCGTCGACGATTTCCCGATGACCGTCACCGGCAAGATCCAGAAGTTCAAGATGCGCGAAGAGGCCACCCACGAGCTGGGGCTGGCGTAGGCGGCCAAGCGGCCAAGCGGCCAAGGCAAGAGTAGAAAGTGGAAAGAGAAACCCCGCCGGCCTTCAGGGCCCGCGGGGTTGTTTGCGTTTGCAATGCACCGCTTTCTACTTGTCTCTTTCTGCTTGCCTCTCGAATAGCGTAGAGGCCAGGCCCGTTGCCGGCGGCTTGGCGCTTACAGCCCCCTGGGGGCATAGATACCCGGCGCGTTCCGCCAGTAGCCCTTGTAGTCCATGCCGAACCCGAAGACATAGCGGTCGGCGACTTCCAGGCCGCAATAGTCGGCACGGAGGCCAGGAACGGCCTTGCGATCATGCTGCTTGTCGACCAGCACCGCCGTGGAGATGCTCGCTGCTCCTGCCTGCCGGCAGTAGTCGAGGATGGCCGCCAGGGTGGCGCCCTCGTCGAGAATGTCGTCGACGATCACCACGTCACGCCCGGCCATGGGGATCTCCGGGGAGACCCGCCAGAACAGCTCGCCGCCGCGTATTCCGCCCCGGTAGCGGGTGGCGTGAAGGTAGTCGACCTCCAGGGGAAAGCCAAGCCGTGGCAGCAGATGCCCGGTGGTGATCAGGCCACCATTCATCACGCAGTAGAAGACCGGCGAGCGGTCGCCCAGATCACGGGTGATCGCGTCGGCCATTCGGTCCAGCGCACGCTCGACCTCGGGCTGGGCGATCAGACAGTCGGCGTTGTCCATGACATCACGCATGGCGGTGAGGGACGGCGAGGCGTTGTAATCGGGTCGGGACATCATCAGTCGGCTCTTGAGGAGAATCGAGGAAAACGCGGTTCAGCCGGCGGCCATCGCCTCGAGGTGGGCATGGACGCGACGCCAGCGCGACAGCGCCTCCAGCGCCTTGAGGTCGGGACGCGCACGCCCGTAGCGAAGCCTTGTCGCGCGGCGAGCCTGTCGCCCCTTGCACGCCTCCAGCACCTCGAGCGCCGCCGCCCGGTCATTGCAGACCAGCAGCATGTCGCAGCCCGCGGCCAGCGCCACTCGCGCTCGATCGGCGGGCGTACCGACGGAGGCCGCACCGGCCATGCTCAGGTCATCGGAGAAGATCACACCCTTGAAGCCCAGGCTCTGGCGCAGCATGCCCAGCCATAGCGGCGAAAAGCCGGCCGGACGGGAGTCGAAAGCGGAATAGACCACATGCGCCGGCATCACGGCATCGAGCCGCGGCGCCAGGTCGGCGAAGGGCAGAAGATCATGCCGACGCAGTGTTTCCAGGGGTCGACCATCCACGGGGAGTTCATGATGGGAGTCGGCCGCCACGCCGCCATGGCCTGGAAAGTGCTTGCCCACCGCCACCATGCCCGCCTCATGAAGCCCATCGAGAAAGGCTCGCCCGAGGCGAGCGACCGCCAGGGGGTCGGAAGAGAAACTGCGGTCGCCGATCACGCTGGAGTTTCCACCGTCCACATCCAGTACCGGTGCAAAGGAGAGATCGAGGCCGCAGGCTGCCATTTCCATGCCCAGCAGCCAGCCGGCGTCCTGACAGAGACGCAACGTCACCTCGGGGTGCTGCGCGAAGTCACGGCCCAGGCGCCCCATGGACGGCAGACGCGTGACGCCCTTTCGAAGGCGCTGGACGCGTCCCCCCTCCTGATCGACGGCCAGCAGCAGGTCCGGGCGTAGGCGACGAATGTCGTCACACAGGGTGCGAACCTGCGCCGCCGAGGCAATGTTGCGCGCGAACAGGATCACGCCTCCCACCTCGGGGCGAAGCAGCAGGTCGCGCTCCTCAGCCGTCAGGCTGAGGGCCTCCAGATCCAGCATCACCGGTCCGAGCATCTGGGTCATGATCGTGCCTCTGGAAGAGGAAAGGAGGTGATTCTAGACCAAAGCCGCACGTCGGGACAGCCCGGGCGCTAGCCCGCAGCCCTCGGGCAATTGACGCCATCCCCGGATACAATGGTCAGCCGGATTCAACTGGACAGGAGCCATCCCTTGCTCGTCGACCTCCCCCCCCTTCTGCTCTGGCCGCTAACGGCCGTGCTGGGCCTGTGCCTGGGCAGCTTCCTCAACGTGGTGATCACCCGGCTGCCGGTCATGTTGATGATCGGCTGGCGTGCCGAGGCCCGTGACGCACTGGAACTGCCATCGGAGGAGACAGCCCCCTTCAACCTGTTGACGCCTCGTTCCCTGTGTCCGCGCTGCGAGGCCCCTATCGCCTGGCACGACAATATCCCGCTGCTCGGCTGGTTCAAGCGACGCGGACGCTGTGCCAGCTGTCAGGCACGCATCAGCCCCCAGTATCCCCTGGTGGAGCTCGCCGGCGGGGTGCTTGCGCTGGCCGTGCTGGCTCTTTTCGGGCCGACCCTCGAGGCACTGTTCATCCTTGGCGCCTGCCTGACCCTGCTGGCGATGGGCGTGATCGATCTGCGTACCCAGCTGCTGCCGGACCTGCTGACCCTGCCCCTGCTGTGGGCGGGACTGCTCTATCAGCTGCTGTTCCAGCCGCTGCTGCTGCCCTCGGCCGTGATCGGCGCCATGGTCGGTTACCTCTCGCTATGGAGCTTTTACTGGCTCTTCAAGCTGGTAACCGGCAAGGAGGGCATGGGCTATGGCGACTTCAAGCTGCTGGCCGCGCTCGGCGCGTGGCTGGGCTGGCAAACCCTGCCGCTGGTGCTGATACTCGCCGCCGGGGCGGGGGCGGTGGTCGGTATACTCATCCAACTGGCCATTCCGCGCCTGCGCGGCGCGCCGCTGCCCTTCGGCCCCTGGCTGGTGATGGCCGGCTGGATCGCACTGCTGGCCGGCGAGCCGCTGATGGCGTTCTACACCGGCCTGCTGTATTGACGTGATGGCGCGCAAGGACAAGGACCCACAGGAGACAGACATGATCATTGGCGTGACGGGCGGTATTGCGTCCGGCAAGACCACGGTGGTGCGGGCCTTCGCCGAGCGGGGCATACCCTGGGTGGATGCCGACGATGTGGCCCGCGAGGTCGTCGCCAGTGGCGAGCCGGCACTCGCCGAGATTGCCGACCATTTCGGGGGCGAGATTCTGGCCTCGGACGGCAGCCTGGATCGTCGCGCGCTTCGCGAGCGCGTCTTCGCCGATCCGGACGCGCGCAAGGCGCTGGAACGCATCACCCATCCGCCGATCCGCGAGCGCCTGATCAGCCATCTCGAGCGGCTCCAGGCCGCGGGGGCACCCTATGTGCTGCTGGTCTCCCCGCTGCTGTTCGAGACCGGCCAGGACGCCATGGTGGATCGCTGCCTGGTCATCGATGTGCCCGAGGCGGTCCAGATGGCGCGCACGGCAACGCGAGACAACGTCGATGAGGCCCAGGCACGGGCCATCATCGCTGCCCAGATGTCCCGGGAGGAACGCCTGGCGCGCGCCGATGACGTGATCGACAATTCCGCTGCCGAAACAGACCTGGAGGCACAGGTCGCGGCCCTCGACCGCCGATATCGACAGGCCGTCGGTTTGCCTCCCGAGGCCTGATTCGTCATCCTTTCCCCCCACCCTGCCGAAGACGACACCGCATGAACACGCATGACACCACGCGCCCCCTGGAAGTCGCCTGCCCACAGTGCCGCAAGAAGGTCGTGTGGAGCGAGGCCAACCCCTACCGCCCCTTCTGCAGCAAGCGTTGCCGCCTGCTCGATCTCGGCGCCTGGGCCGACGAATCCCATCGCATCGCCGGCGAACCGGCCATGGACGAGAGCGATCTCGACGCCCTGCTGGCACAAGCCGACCGGGACGGCGAACCGTCGTGACCAATGACGGGCAGCGCCCGGAATACCGCCTGCTGGCCGAGCTGGAAGCCCTCTTCGATCGCCTGGTGGAGGAGACGGAGGGCCTGGTAGCGACCTGGCAGGCCTCGGACGGTGCCGCCTGGTCCTTCGACAACGAGACGGCCGATGCCACCTGGCTGCGCCACGCGCTTCTCGACGTCTGGTACCAGGATGGCCAGGACGGCCGCGCGACCCGCAGCCACGTCGGCCTGGTGGCCGGCGATACGGCCGTGATGGAAGCGGTCGCCCGGGTGAATGAAACCAAGAAGGCCTTCGCTGCCCTGCTGGCGGAGATTCGCACCGAGACACCGTCACTGATCCCGGAGATCAAGGCCGTCCTGCCCTTTCGCCATCCGGCCCTGCACGCGCACCTGCGAGGCTCGGGTCTCGCCAGGCTGCATCTCAAGCAGTGCTGGCGGGCCATTCCCCTGGCCGACGCCCCGGTGGCCCGAGTGCGCCTGGCCTGGTATGCCAGCGGGCGCTCGATCACGCGGCTGTCGGTGCGCGAGGCCGAGCGGAAACTGCTCGCCCTGGACAGCGAGGCCCCCCATGTTCGCATCCAGCTGCGGCGTCTAGCGGGCATTCCCGATGGCGAACCCCTCGCTCAGGTGCAGAGCCAGGCGCCGCTGATGCGCGCCAACCTCTTCTACCGTGAACCGCTGGAAGACGGCCGGCGCCGGCGCGCCATGAATATCGCCCTGCCCCTGTTCGTCCCCAGTCCGGACGGCCGTCTGCCCGATCATAACCTGCCGCCCTCTCACCCGCCGGCCACGCGAACGCGAGCCCGGCGCCGCGACGAGCGATTGGCCGACACGGTCTTCCTGCCAAGCCTGCGCGTCTATCGCTACAGATGACGGGCAAACGTCTGGGGAAGTAAAGATCACAGGCGCTACCGGGTAACGGGGCCTGACGCCAGGCGTCAGGCCTTTCGCCCGAGAGACTCGAGGGTCTTCAGCAAACAGCTGACACTCTCGGCAGTCTGTGCATACTCGCGCATCAGCGCCTCGAGACGCTGCTCGAAGGGAGGCTGACGTGCCGGTTCATTTTGCGCATCGTTTCGCGCGTTCTGCTCGAGGCGTTCCAGTGAACGAACTGGCGGGCCGGTCGGAATATCGAGTTCGACGTCAGGGCGCTCGAGTTCACGAAGTGCATCGGCGAACGCATCATCAAGTTCGCGAAACTTGCGCATCTTCTCTCGTTCGTCCATGGGCTGTTGGGCGTTTTGTGATTTCATTGAATTCCAATGGGGTCGAGGCAAGGCCGTAACGGGAGACAAACGGGAAGGACGTCCCCGCCGTCTAAAAACAACACGATTATACGGGCAACCCGTCGATGAATCATCTTCCCGTCATCACACCCACCGGTACAGGAGAGGTACCGCAGAAACGACGACGCCGCCCGGGAAGGCGGCGTCATGCCTGCTGGCGTCGAGACTCACTCCTCGACACGAACCAGCCAGGACTCGACGGTATCGGAACCGTGCTCGTCCTTCCAGGCCTTGAGGGTCTTCTGATTGCCACCGCGTGTTTCCACGACTTCCCCGGTGTTGGGGTTCTTGTAGATCTTCAGCTTGCGCTTGCGGCGAGTACCACCCGTTGCCGGCGCCGCGGAGGTGCCCCGTGATACCGAGCCCGGCTTGGGGTCCAGCAACGCGATAACGTCGGCGGCACTCTTGTCATACTCGCGCATCAGCGATTCAAGTTTTTCCTTGAACTCGAGTTCGGCCTTGAGGCGATCGTCGTTCTGAAGTTTGTCCAGTTCCGACTGGAGCTGCTTTAGCTGCTGCTCCATCTGCATGTAGTTGCTGAGCAGTGATGACATGTTATCGTTCCTTCTCGGGGATGTCGGGATGCGACGGCATTATTGCGTTTTAAAATGCTTTCTGCAACAAGTATAAACTTCCTTGCGAAGTTCAGCAAACAAACATCCACGACATGAAGCCGTAACCTTGTGAGACAACTCGACTCGGCATCTCGACTAATGAAAAAAGTGACTCCTTAAATAAGGGTTGCGCATTGTCGGGGATAATTCTTGAACCGTGATATATCCGCCAGCCATGAAAAAAGGCGCCACCCCGTGGGGTGGCGCCTCGACAGCCGATGGCAGCCGGCGTCGCGGTAACGGTCAGTCCTGACCCATCTGCTGCTTGATGAGATCACCGATCGTCATCGGACCGCCGCTCTCGGGAGACTCCTCACGCAGTTTCTTGAGGTTCTGGCGAGTGTCGTCCTGGTCCTTGGCCTTGATGGACAGGGCGATCTGGCGGTTCTTGCGATCGACACCGACGATACGGGCCTCGACGCTGTCACCTTCGTTCAGCACGTTGCGCGCATCCTCGACGCGGTCGGCGCTGATTTCTGACGCCTTGAGCACGGCCACCACGTCGGTGGCGAGCTCGACCTGGGCTTCCTTGGCATCGACCTCGACAACACGGCCGGTCACGATGGCCCCCTTGTCGTTGACGGCCAAGAACTCGGAGACCGGATCGGTATCGAGCTGCTTGATGCCCAGCGAGATGCGCTCACGCTCCGGATCAATGGAAAGAATGACGGCTTCGACTTCATCGCCCTTCTTGAACTGGCGCACGGCTTCCTCGCCGGTGTCCGTCCAGGAGATGTCGGACAGGTGTACCAGACCGTCGATACCGCCTTCCAGGCCGATGAAGATGCCAAAGTCGGTGATCGACTTGATGGTGCCGGTGACGCGGTCGCCCTTGTTGTAGCGCGCGTTGAAGTCTTCCCAGGGATTGGTGGTGCACTGCTTGATACCCAGGGAAATACGACGACGCTCCTCGTCGATGTCCAGCACCATGACGTCCACATCGTCGCCGACCTGCACGACCTTCGACGGGTGGATGTTCTTGTTGGTCCAGTCCATCTCGGAGACGTGAACCAGTCCCTCGACACCCTCTTCCAGCTCGGCAAAGCAGCCGTAGTCGGTGAGATTGGTGACGGTGGCGTGCACCTTGGTGCCTTCCGGGTAACGATCCTTGATGTTGACCCAGGGATCCTCGCCGAGTTGCTTCAGACCCAGGGAAACGCGGTTGCGCTCGCGGTCGTACTTGAGCACCTTGACAGTGATCTCGTCGCCCACAGCCACGATCTCGCTGGGATGCTTGATGCGCTTCCAGGCCATGTCGGTGATGTGCAGCAGGCCATCGACGCCACCCAGATCGACGAAGGCGCCATAGTCGGTCAGATTCTTGACGATACCGACAATCTGCTGGCCTTCCTGAAGCGTCGCCAGGAGCGCTTCACGCTCGGCGCTGTTCTCGGCTTCGAGCACGGCACGACGCGAGACGACCACGTTGTTGCGCTTCGCATCGAGCTTGATGACCTTGAAATCGAGTTCCTTGTTCTCGAGGTGGGTCGTGTCGCGCACGGGGCGGACATCCACCAGGGAACCCGGCAGGAAGGCACGGATGGAATCGACGTCGACAGTAAAGCCACCCTTGACCTTGCCGTTGATCACGCCCTTGACGATCTCTTCCTTTTCGAAGGCGGCTTCCAGCACCTTCCACGCTTCGGCGCGCTTGGCCTTTTCACGGGACAGGCGTGTCTCGCCAAACCCGTCCTCGACGGCTTCCAGGGCGACATGCACCTCGTCGCCGACGGAGATGGTCAGTTCGCCGTTATCGTCGCGGAACTGTGCCGCGGGAATTTGACCTTCTGACTTCAGGCCGGCATTGACGGTAACCCAGTCGCCGTCGATGTCGACGATGGTTGCCAGGACAATGGCGCCCGGCTCCATATTGATGTCATTGAGAGACTGTTCAAAAAGTTCAGCAAAGCTTTCGCTCATGATGTTCCTACGTGATCAACGTTGAGTACGGCGTTGCCGCCTTCTCCGCACCACCAGCAAGTGCGGGCCTTATTTACCAAACCCCCGGGGATGTTGGCGCTGGTTCGACATGGCCCGGCTCACGGCTAATTTTGTACCACCCAAAAGTGCCGGACAACGTCATTACATCCTTCCGGAGGCGCCGCAAGGGAGAGTCAGGTGGCGGATGCCAGACCGCGCTCGGTCAGCAATTCCGTCAGCCGATCAACCACTTCCGGTATCGTCAGGCGCGTGGTGTCAAGCGTGATGGCATCTTCGGCCGGCTTGAGCGGGGCCACACTGCGCTGCGTGTCACGAGCATCGCGCGCCTGAATCTCCTTTAAAAGACTCGATAGACTAGCATCGACCCCGGCGTCCTGCAACTGGCGCTGACGGCGGTGGGCTCGCTCGTCCGCGCTCGCCGTGAGGAAGATCTTGAGCGGTGCCTCGGTGAACACCACGGTCCCCATGTCGCGCCCATCGGCCACCAGGCCGGGGGGCTGGCGGAAGTCGTGCTGGCGTTGCAACAGGGCCTGGCGAACGGCGGGCAGCGCGGCGACCCGGGAGGCCGCATCTCCTACCTGTTCCGTGCGAATCGTGGCCGTGGCGTTTTCCCCCTCCAGCAGCACGGTGGTGGTGCCTGCCTCGGGGACAAAGACCACGTCGAGGTCGCGCGCCACCTCGGCCAGGGCGGCCTCGTCGTCCAGAGGCACCTCGTGTTTCACGGCAGCCAACGCGGTCAGCCGGTAGAGCGCTCCGCTGTCGAGGAGGTGCCAGCCCAGGCGTTCGGCCACCAGGCGACTGATGGTCCCCTTGCCCGCGCCACCCGGGCCATCGATGGCCAGTACCGGTGCAGGATCACTCATGACGTCTCCTGTTCTTCGTCGAGGCTCAGCCCGACCCGACGCGCCAGATCGAGGAAACCGGGGAACGACGTGGCCACATTGGCGCAGTCGTCGATGACGATCTCCTCGCGTGCCCGCAGTGCGGCAATGGTGAAGGCCATGGCAATGCGGTGATCGCCCAGGCTGTCGATCCGGCCGCCGCCATACCCTCCTCCGACGACATCGATGCCGTCCTCGTGAAGCGTATGCTCGACACCCAGGATGGCAAGGCCGTCGGCCATGGCCTTGAGCCGATCGGATTCCTTGACGCGCAGCTCCTCGGCACCGCGAAGCCGCGTCACGCCCTCGGCGTTGGCCGCGGCAACGAACAGCGCGGGGAACTCGTCGATCGCCAGCGGCACCTGGTCCACCGGAATGTCGATGCCCTTGAGCGGCGCAAAGCGAATGTGCAGATCGGCCACCGGCTCGCCGCCCACCTCGTGTGCGTTCTCCAGACGCAGGTCGGCCCCCATCAGCTGGAGGATATTGATCACGCCGATGCGGGTCGGGTTGATGCCGACATGCTCGAGCACCAGGTCCGCTCCCGGAGTGATGGCCGCTGCCACCAGAAAGAAGGTGGCGGAGGAAATGTCGCTGGGCACATCGATGGGGGCTGCCGTGAGGCGACCGCCGCCCTGGAGCCAGCAGGTGCCCCCCTCGCGGTGCACGTCATAGCCAAAGCCGGCCAGCATCCGTTCGGTATGGTCGCGGGTTGGCGCCGGTTCGCGCACCCGGGTCTCGCCGTCGGCATAAAGGCCAGCAAGCAGCAGACACGACTTCACCTGGGCGCTCGCCATGGGCATGTCGTAGGTGATGCCGGTCAGCGCCTCACCACCGTGGATATACAGCGGCGGCCGACCGCCGTCGGCGGTATCGATCTCGGCCCCCATGAGGCGCAGCGGGTCGGCGACCCGCCCCATGGGCCGCCGGGTCAGTGAGGCGTCGCCCGTCAGCTCGGTATCGAACGCCTGACCGGCCAGCAACCCGGCGAACAGGCGCATGGCGGTACCGGCATTGCCCACGTAGAGCGGGCCGGAAGGCGCCTTGAGGCCATGCATGCCCACGCCATGCACGGTAACCCGCCCCTGATGGGGGCCTTCGATGGCCACGCCCATCTCGCGGAAGGCCTGCAGGGTGGCCAGGCTATCCTCGCCCTCGAGAAAGCCCTTCACCTCGGTGACGCCCTCGGCCAGCGCGCCGAGCATGATGGCGCGGTGGGAGATCGACTTGTCGCCGGGCACGCGAATGCGGCCGGTGACGCCACCGCCGGGACGGACCCGGTAGCGCAGCTTGCCGTGTTGTTGCATCTGGTACTCCGCCTGATAGCTGGTCTGGTTGAGCAGGGATTCAAAATAGTGTCGCGCGTGACTCGCGCGGTCAAAGGTGGCCAGCATGGCATCGCCATCACCGCACTCCACCGCACGTCGCAGCCGGGCAATCCCGACCTCGAAGTCGTCGAGTGAGGCAAGGACGGCATCGCGATTGGCGATGAAGATATCGCGCCACATCACCGGATCGCTGCCGGCGATGCGCGTGAAGTCGCGAAACCCGCCGGCGGCATAGCGAAAGATCTCCATGCGTTCGTCCTGACGCGCCAGGGTATCCACCAGCGAGAAGGCCAACAGGTGCGGCAGATGGCTGGTCCGTGCCAGCACCTGATCGTGGCGTGCCACGTCCATCTCCAGCACCTCGGCCCCGGTGGCATCCCAGAGCGTACGCACCCTGGCCGTCCCGGCGGGATCGGTGCCGGGGTCGGGCGTGAGGATTACCTTGTGACGCGCGTAGAGGCGGGGGTCGGCAGCGGCGACACCGCTCTTTTCCGAGCCGGCAATGGGGTGGCCGAGCACCAGGTTGGCCGGCAGGCGACCGAACGCGGCCACGGCGGCGTCACGGATCGCTCCCTTGGTGCTGCCCACATCGGTGATGACGACATCGGGCGCCGCGCGATCGAGACAGGCGGCCAGCGTCTTCATCACGCTGGCCATGGCCAGCACGGGCACCGCCAGCACCACCATCGAGGCGCCATCGATCACTGCGTCGAGACGGGTATCGCCGTGGTCGATCAGGCCCATCTCGATACCCCGGGCGATCTCGCCTGGATCGGGATCACAGGCGACTATCGCCTCCGCCGGCCCGACGCCGCCGGCAGCGTCGCTATCGCGACGACCGTAGCCACTGGCCCTGAGTGCAGAAGCGAGGGAGCCGCCGATCAATCCCAGGCCGACGATCAGGATGCGTGACTCGCGGGGCGCACCCGGCATGTCTAGAGAACGCCCACCGGATAGGAGCCCAGCACCTTCACCTCGGCGGCACGCAGTTGCACTTCCTCCAGCATCGCCGTCACGCGCGGCTCCTCACGGTGTCCCTTGAAGTCGATGAAGAACACGTAGTTCCAGACGCCCGTCCGCGACGGGCGCGTCTCGAGGCGCGTCATGTCGATCTGGTGACGATGGAAAGGCTCGAGCAGGTCATGCAGGGCCCCCGGCTGGTTGCGCATCGCCACCACCAGCGAGGTCTTGTCCTCGCCGGAGATGGGCACATCCTGGTTGCCGATGATCAGGAACCGGGTGGAGTTGTCCGGGCGGTCCTCGATCTTCTCGGCCAGCCTGGCCAGCCCGTAAAGCTTGGCGGCCATGTCGCCGGCAATCGCCGCGCTGTGCCACTCGGTCTTGACCAGGCGTGCCGCCTCGGCATTGGACGAGACGGGCACCCGCTCGGCCTGGGGAAAGTGCGCATCGAGCCACTTGCGACACTGGGCGAAGGACTGGGGATGGGAATAGATCCGCGAGACCTTGTCACGCCGCGTCGTCTCGGACACCAGCAGGTGGTGATGGATACGCAGCACGACCTCGCCACAGATGCGCAGGCTGGAGTCCATGAAGGAATCGAGGGTGTGGTTGATCACCCCCTCGGTGGAGTTCTCTACCGGCACCACGCCATAGTTGACGGCACCGGCTTCCACCTCGCGGAACACCTCGTCAATGGCCGCCATCGGCAGGCTGATGGCGCTCTCGCCGAAATGCTTGATGGTGGCCTGCTGGGTGAAGGTGCCCTCCGGCCCCAGGTAGGCGACCTTGACCGGCTGCTCGAGAGCCAGGCAGGCCGACATGATCTCGCGAAACAGCCGCGCCATTTCCTCGCCGTCCAGAGGCCCCGGGTTGAGCTCCATGATGCGACGCAGCACCTGGGCCTCCCGCTCGGGGCGGTAGAAGATCCCGCCGGGCTCATGAACAGCCTTGATCTCGGCGACCTGTTGGGCACAGGCCGCCCGCTCGCTGATCAGGCGTAGGATGTCGTTGTCCAGGGCATCGATGCGCTGCCTGAGCGCTTCGAGGCTGACGGTAGGCTCGGTCATGGATTATCCCCTGCGTTTCTCGAAATCGGCCATGAAGTCGATCAAGGCCTCGACGGCGGCCTCGGGCACGGCATTGTAGAGGCTGGCCCGCATGCCCCCCACGCTGCGATGCCCCTTGAGGTTGAGCAGCCCTGCCGCCTCGGCCTCCTTCAGGAAAGGGCCATCCAGGCGCGGGTCGGCCAGCACGAAGGGCACGTTCATCCGCGAACGATTGCGAAGCGTGATCGGGTTGGCATAGAGCCCACTGCCATCGATGGCCCCGTAGAGCCGCGCCGCCTTGCGCGTGTTGATGGCGTCCATGGCAGAGAGCCCGCCGACGTCATGCTTCAACCAGTCGAAGACGCGCCCCGCCAGGTACCAGCTGTAGGTCGCCGGCGTGTTGACCATCGAGGCGCCCTCGCTGAGCGCCCTGTAGCCGAAGAGCGTGGGCATGTGGTCGCACGCCTGGTCCAGAAGGTCGTCGCGCACGATCAGCACCACGAGGCCGGCAGGGCCGATGTTCTTCTGGGCGCCGGCATAGATCACGCCGAACTTCGAGACATCGAGAGGGCCGGCGAGAAGGCTGGATGACATGTCACAGACCAGCGGCACGCTGGTGCCATCCGGCCGACGTGCCTCGGGGATGTAGTCGAACTCGAGTCCACCGATGGTCTCGTTGGCGGTGTAGTGCAGATAGGCGGCGTCCTCGGAGAGGACGATGTCGTCCTGACGCGGGACGGCGCTGTGGCCGTTGCCTTCACTGCTGGCGGCCACGTGGACGTCGCCGAACAAGTGGCGGGCCTCGGCAATCGCCTTCTTTCCCCAGATACCGGTATGCACGAAGTTGGCGCGACCGCCGGCGCCCAGCAGGTTGTAGGGCACCGCGGCAAACTGCAGGGTGGCCCCGCCCTGGGTGAAGAGCACCCGGTAATTGTCGGGAATCTCCAGCAGGTCGCGCAGATCGGCTTCGGCCTGCTCGGCGATGGCGACGAACGCCTCGCTACGGTGGCTCATCTCCATCACCGAGAGGCCGAGGCCATGGTAATCCAGCAGTTCGTCCCGGGCTCGCTCCAGCACCACGGTGGGCAGGGCGGCCGGGCCGGCACAGAAGTTGTGGTGACGTGTCATCAGCGTTACGTGTCCTTATTCCAGATCCGGCTCGCCGCCGGCATCCTCCGTCCCGTCCACCGGCGCCTCGACATGGGGGTCTGTCCCCAATTCCTCGCCCAATTCCTCGGCCAAATCCTCCGGCTCGTCGATCCGCACGGTCTTGACCAGCGTCTCGTCATTGCCCAGGCGAATCAGCATCACGCCCTGGGTGTTGCGCGAGGTGATCGAGACCTCGTCGACGCGGGTGCGCACCAGGGTGCCGCGATCGGTGATCAGCATCATCTCGTCGGTGGAATAGACCTGCATGGCCGCCACAAGGGCGCCGTTTCGCTCGCTGGTCTGCATGGCAATCACGCCCTGGCCGCCGCGTCCGCGCAGCGGGAACTCCTCGAGACGGGTGCGCTTGCCGTAGCCGTTCTCGCTGGCGGTGAGGATGTAAATCTGGCCGCCATTGCCCGTCTCGGCGACAGCGCCCTCCTCGGCCTCGAGATCGGCTTCGGCATCGATCTGCTGGCTGTGCGGAATGATCAGGCTGATCACCTCGGCATTGCCCACCAGGCGCATGCCACGCACGCCCCGCGCGGTGCGACCCATGGCGCGAACGTTGGACTCCTCGAAGCGGATCGCCTTGCCGTTGGACGAGAGCAGCATGACGTGATCGCTGCCCGAGGTGATGGCGGCGCCCACCAGGCGGTCGTTTTCCTCGATATCGATGGCGATCAGCCCGACGCTGCGCGGTCGCGAGAACTGTTCGAGGCTGGTGCGCTTGACGGTACCGCGTGCGGTGGCGAAGAAGATGTAGCTCTCGGGGTCGTAGTCGCGCACGGGCAGGATGGCATTGATCGCTTCGCCCTCGCCCAGCGGCAGCAGATTGACCAGCGGCTTGCCCCGTGAGCCGCGACTGGCGACGGGCATCTCGTAGACCTTGAGCCAGTAGACCTTGCCGCGATTGGAGAACAGCAGCACGGTGTCGTGAGTCGAGGCCACCAGCAAGTGTTCGATGACGTCCTCGTCCTTCATGGCCGTGGCCGACTTGCCACGCCCGCCACGGCGCTGGGCCTGATAGTCGGAGAGCGGCTGGGTCTTGGCGTAGCCGGTGCGCGACACGGTAACGACCATGTCCTCCTCGGCAATCAGGTCCTCGAGGCGCAGGTCCAGATGGCTGGCCTGAATCTCAGTCTTGCGGGGGTTGCCGAACTGATCGCGCACGGCGATCAGCTCCTCGCGAATCACCTCGAGCAGCCGCTCGGCGGAGGCCAGGATGGCGGTCAGCTCGGCGATCTTCTCGAGGATCGAGAGGTATTCGTCGAGCAGCTTCTCGGTCTCGAGCCCCGTCAGCCGGTGCAGGCGCAGCTCGAGGATGGCCTGGGCCTGCGCCGGCGACAGGCGGTACTTGCGGCCGGTCTGGTCGAGACCGAAGCCCTCCTCCAGGTCC
>Ga0207414_1000342_pt1 | contig 21319 bp, 17 predicted proteins | sample PonA231FremontCA_2_FD_187269 | JGI IMG/M metagenome (GOLD analysis project Ga0207414, IMG submission 187269) | Marine sediment microbial community from Fremont, CA, USA - Pond A23 Sediment 1 (SPAdes) | ecosystem: Environmental > Aquatic > Marine > Unclassified | place: USA: Fremont, California...
GGCGGGATCGGCGAGCCGCTGCATCATGTAGGCGCCGATCACCAGGATCCGCTGCAGCGATGGGTTGGTGGCCATGAGGCCGGTGGCGGTGGCGAGCGCGGTGGGAAACGACGCGCAGGCGCAGCCGATGTCGAGGGTGCCGGCGTGGTGGGCGCCCAGCTTGGCCTGGACAATCACGCTGGTGGCAGGGGTAATGCGATCGGGGGTGTCGGTGCCGAGGATGATCAGATCAAGCCCGTCGGCGCGCCAGCCGGCCCGCTCCAGGGCCTGTTGGGCCGCGGCCACGGCCAGATCCGAGGTGACCTGCTCGGGCGCCGCCCGGTAGCGCTGGCGGATGCCCGAGCTGGCCTCGAAGCGGTCGACGGTGTCGGCCTGGCCCGTCGCCGCCAGATCCGCCCGCAGCTCGTCGTTGCTCACGAGGCGCTCGGGGAGGTAGCGCCCGGTGGCAACGACGGCGGCGGACCGGCTCATCGCGGGTCAGCGTTTCTTTTTGGGTATGTACAGATCCGTGAGCGTGCCGGCGGCGGCCTCGGCGGCCATGCCCACCGTCTCGGAGATGGTCGGGTGGGGATGGATGGTCAGGCCAATGTCGTGCATGTCGGCGCCCATCTCGATGGCAAGGCCCACCTCGGCGATCAGGTCACCGGCGTTGGGCCCGACGATACCGGCGCCGACCACGCGCTCGGTGTCGCGCTCGAAGATCAGCTTGGTAATGCCCTCGTCCCGGCCCAGTGACAGCGAACGGCCATTGGCGGCCCAGGGAAAGCTGCCCACCTCGACATCCATGCCCTCGGCCTTGGCCTGTTCCTGGGTGACGCCCACCCAGGCCACCTCGGGATCGGTGTAGGCCACCGACGGGATGACCCGAGCGTCGAAGGCGCTCTTCTCGCCGGCGGCCACTTCGGCGGCCACCTTGCCCTCGTGAACCGCCTTGTGGGCGAGCATCGGCTGACCGATCAGATCCCCGATGGCAAAGATGTGATCGACCCGGGTGCGCATCTGGTCGTCCGCCGGGATGCAACCGTTGTCCATCAGTTCGATGCTGGTGGCCTCGAGGTTGAGCAGATCGGTATTAGGCCGCCGGCCCACCGAAACCAGCACCCGGTCGAAACGGTCCTCGGCCGGCGCCTTGCCACCCTCGAACTCGACGCTGACCCCGTCATCGTCGGGCTTGAGCGCGCTGACTTTGGTATTGAGGAAGATGTTCGCGTAGCGCTTGTCGATGATCTTGCGAAACGGCTTGACGATGTCCGGATCGGCGCCCGCCATCAGGCGGTCGGCGAGCTCGACAACGGTGATTTCACTGCCGAGGGCATGGTAGACCGAGGCCATTTCCAGGCCGATGATGCCGCCGCCCACCACCAGCATGCGCTTGGGGACTTCCTCGAGCTTGAGGGCATCGGTGGAGTCCATGATGCGTGGGTGGTCCAGATCGAAACCCGGCGGTGCGATGGGCCGTGAGCCCGCGGCGATGATCACGTTGCGATAGCTGATGCGGCGCTCGCCGTCGGCGGTCTCGACGCTGACGTGATAGTCATCGACGAACTGCGCCGGTCCGTGGACGGTCTCGACATTGCGCTGCTTGGCCAGGCCCACCAGACCGCCGGTGAGCTTGCCGACCACGCTCGACTTCCATGACTCGAGCTTTTTCAGGTCGATCTTCGGCTCACCGAACTCGATGCCGTTATCGGCAAAGAATGCCGCATCGTCGATGACCTTGGCGGCGTGCAGGAGCGCCTTCGAGGGGATGCAGCCCACGTTCAGGCAGACCCCGCCGATGGTCGGGTAGCGCTCGATCATGATGGTCTTCAGCCCCAGATCGGCGGCGCGGAAGGCGGCGCTATAGCCCCCGGGCCCGGCCCCCACCACCAGCACGTCACAATCCGGTGCGTCCGGCGCGGCCTGGTTGGCGGCCGTGGGCGCCGCAGCGGCGGCCGGTGCCGGTGCCTCGGCAGGGGCTTCGGCGGGGGCCTCGGCCGCCGGCTCGGCGGCAGCGGTGGCGCCGTCGTCCCCGGCATCGCCCGCGCCGTCGGCGGGCACCGCCATGGCAATCACGTCGCCCTCGGCCACCTTGTCGCCGACGCTGACCGACACCGACTCGATCTGCCCGTCGAACGGCGCCGGTACTTCCATGGTGGCCTTGTCGCTCTCGAGGGTGATGAGCGAGCTCTCGGCCTCCACCGTATCGCCCGGGCCGACCAGCACCTCAATGATCTCGACCGCGTCGAAGTCGCCGATATCCGGGACGCGAACTTCCTTGGCTTGTGACATGAATCGCGATCCTTTCCGGTTTACAGGATGAGGCGGCGCAGATCGCCGAGCACACCCGTCAGGTAAGTGGTAAAGCGGGCGGCCGCGGCGCCGTCGATGACCCGATGGTCATAGGACAGGCTCAGCGGCAGCATGAGTCGGGGGACGAACTGGCTGCCGTCCCAGACCGGCTTGGTGGCGGTCTTGGACACGCCCAGGATCGCCACCTCGGGGGCGTTGACGATGGGCGTGAAGGCCGTGCCGCCCAGACCGCCCAGGCTCGAGACGCTGAACGTGCCGCCCTGCATGTCGCCGGCGCCGAGCTTGCCGTCCCGCGCCTTGCCCGAGAGTTCGGCGAGGTCTGCGGCGATCGCGTAGATGCCCTTCTTGTCGGCATCCTTGATCACCGGCACCACCAGGCCCTGGGGGGTGTCCACCGCCACGCCGATATTGATGTAGTGCTTGCGGATCAGTGCGGCGCCGTCGCTGCGCAGCGAGCTGTTGAAATCAGGAAACGCCTGCAGTGCCCGGGCCGAGGCCTTGACCATGAAGGCAAGCGGCGTGAGCTTGACGCCGGCCTGCTCGGCCGCTGCCTTTTCGGCCTTGCGAAAGGCATCGAGCTCGGTGATGTCGGCCTCATCGAACTGGGTGACATGCGGGATGTTGAGCCAGCTGCGATGCAGATGCGGGCCCGAGAGCCGCTTGATGCGGGGCAGATCGACTTCTTCGACTTCGCCGAACTTGCTGAAGTCGACAGCCGGGATGGGCGGGATGCCGGCGCCCTCGGCGGCCGGTGCCGCGGCCGCTGGAGCCGCCGCGGCGCCCCCTTCCAGCGCCGATTTCACATAGGCCTGCACGTCTTCGCGGCTGATGCGGCCCTTGCGACCGGTCCCGCTGACCTGATCCAGCGGCACGCCCAGCTCGCGGGCAAAGCGCCGCACCGACGGTCCGGCATGGGCCATGCGCTGGGTCTCGGCGCTGAGTGCAGGAGCGGCGGCGGCTGGTGCCGGCGCCGGCTCGGGCGCAGGCTTTTCGGCCGGGGCCGGGGCCGGGGCCTCGGCAGCCGGCGCCGGCTCGGGGGCCGGTGCGGCGGGCTCGGCTGCCGGTGCCTCGGCCGCCGCCGCGTCATCCCCGGCATCGCCGCCGCTATCGCCACTGACCTCGACCTTGGCCACCGGTGTGCCCTCGGCCACCTTGTCGCCGGGCTGGATCAGCATCTCGGTGACGGTGCCGTCCACCGGACAGGGGACCTCCATGGTCGCCTTGTCGCTCTCCAGGGTGATGATCGAGTCCTCGGCGGCGACCGTGTCGCCCGGGCCGACCAGTACCTCGATGACGTCCACCGCATCGAAGTCGCCGATGTCGGGGACGGTGATTTCCTTGACCTCTGCCACGCAAATTCCTCCTGCGCCGTGATTCGCCGCTAGACCGTGACCGGGTTAGGGGCGTCGGTGTCGATGTTGTAGTGGGCGATCGCCTTGCTGACGGTCTCGGCACTGATCGTGCCTTCGTCGGCCAGCGCCTTGAGGGCCGCCACGGTGACGTAGTAGCGATCCACCTCGAAGAAGCGGCGCAGGTTTTCGCGCGTGTCCGAGCGGCCGTAGCCGTCGGTGCCCAGCACCACGTAGTGACGGTCGATGTAGGGCCGGATCTGATCGGCGAAGGCCCGCATGTAGTCGGTGGAGGCAATCGCCGGGCCCTGATGATCGGCCAGGCACTGCTGCACGTAGGGCACGCGCGGCGTGTCCTCGGGGTGCAACATGTTGTGGCGCTCGCAGTCGATGCCGTCACGACGCAGCTCGGTGAACGACGGGCAGCTCCAGATATCGCTGTCGACGCCCCAGTCCTGCTTGAGCAGATCGGCGGCGGCGATGACTTCCATGAGGATGCTGCCCGATCCCAGCAGCTGAACCCGCTGCTTGCCGGCGGCTCCTTTCTGGAACCGATACATGCCGCGGCGGATGCCGTCCTCGGCGCCCTCCGGCATGGCCGGCTGGTGGTAGTTCTCGTTCATCATGGTGATGTAGTAGAAGACCGATTCCTGCTCCGCGTACATCCGCTTCATCCCGTCCTGGATGATCACTGCCATTTCATAGGCAAAGGTCGGATCGAACGAGCGGCAGTTGGGCAGCGCCGCGGTCATCAGGTGACTGTGGCCGTCCTCGTGCTGCAGGCCCTCGCCGTTGAGCGTGGTGCGCCCGGCGGTACCCCCCATGAGAAAGCCCTTGGCCTGCATGTCGCCGGCCGCCCACCACAGATCACCGACACGCTGGTAGCCGAACATGGAGTAGTAGGCAAAGAACGGGATCATCTCGACGCCATGATTGGCGTAGGCGGTGGCCGCGGCGATCCAGCTCGACATGGCGCCGGCCTCGTTGATGCCCTCCTGAAGGATCTGGCCTTTCTGATCCTCGCGGTAGTACATCAGCTGATCGGCATCCTGCGGCTCGTAGAGCTGGCCCTGCGGGGCATAGATGCCCAGCTGGCGGAACAGGCCTTCCATGCCGAAGGTGCGGGCCTCGTCGGGCACGATCGGCACCAGACGCGAGGCCAGGCCCTTGTCGCGGGCGATGATCGACAGCGCGCGGACGAACGCCATGGTGGTCGACATCTCGCGCTCGCCGCTGTCCTTGAGCAGCACCTGGAAGGCGGACAGGTCGGGCACCTCCACCGGCTCGGCGGTGATGCGACGCTCCGGCAGGTAGCCGCCCAGCGCCTCGCGACGCTCGTGCAGGTACTTGATCTCGGGCGAGTCCTCGGCGGGCTTGTAGAACGGCGCGTCGGCGACCTTCTCGTCGGGCACCGGGATGTGGAAACGGTCGCGGAACTCCTTGAGGGCGTTCTCGGCCATTTTCTTCTGCTGATGGGTGATGTTCTGGCCTTCGCCGGCCTCGCCCATGCCATAGCCCTTGACCGTCTTGGCCAGGATGACCGTGGGCTGACCCTCGTGCTCGGTGGCGGCCCGGTAGGCGTTGTAGACCTTGGCGGAGTCGTGGCCGCCGCGCTTGAGCTGCCAGATGTCCTCGTCGGACATGTTCGCGACCATGGCCTTGAGGTCGGGGTATTTGCCAAAGAAATGCTCGCGGGTATAGGCGCCGCCCTTGGCCTTGAAGTTCTGGTACTCGCCGTCCACGGCCTCGTCCATGCGCCGCCGCAGCAGGCCCTGGGAGTCCTTGGCCAGGAGCGGGTCCCAGGCCGATCCCCAGAGCACCTTGAGCACGTTCCAGCCGGCGCCACGGAACTCGCCCTCGAGCTCCTGGATGATCTTGCCATTGCCGCGCACCGGTCCGTCCAGGCGCTGGAGGTTGCAATTGACCACAAAGATCAGGTTGTCGAGCCCCTCGCGGGCGGCGACGCCGATGGCGCCGAGACTCTCGGGCTCGTCCATCTCGCCGTCACCGCAGAACACCCAGACCTTGCGGTCGGCCGTATCGGCGATGCCGCGGTTATGCAGGTACTTGAGGAAGCGGGCCTGGTAGACGCCCATGATCGGGCCGAGCCCCATGGACACGGTGGGCAGCTGCCAGAAGTCGGGCATCAGCCAGGGATGCGGATACGACGACAGCGGCTTGCCGGTCTTGGCGAGGTCGGCGCGAAAGTTGTGCAGATCGTCGTCGTCGAGCCGGCCCTCGAGGTAGGCGCGGGCGTAGATGCCCGGGGCGGAATGGCCCTGGATGAACACCAGGTCGCCGCCGTGATCCTCGCTTGGCGCGCGCCAGAAGTGGTTGAAGCCCACCTCGTAGAGCGTCGCCGACGAGGCGAACGAGGCGATATGCCCGCCAATGCCGTCGCGGTCGCGGTTGGCCTGAACCACCATTGCCATGGCATTCCAGCGAATGATCGAGCGGATGCGCGATTCCAGTGCGCGATCACCCGGAAAGGGCTGCTCGTGCTGGGTGGGGATGGTGTTCTGATAGGCCGTGGTCGCCTTGAAGGGCAACTGACCACCGCTGCGGCGGGCCTTGTCCACGAGCTGTTCGAGCAGAAACTGTGCCCGCTCCGGGCCCTCGTACTCGAGGACCGACTCAATGGCCTCGAGCCACTCCTGGGTCTCCTGCGGATCCAGGTCGTCCGGCGTCGGCATGGGCGTCATTTTTGCTGCCATCTCTGACCTCGTCTTTGTTCACTTGGGACACAGCCTAGCGGGCAGACCGTCCGGTGGCCACACCCCTGATCGCTGTAGGTTATTGTTGCGCTGCGGAAAAATGCCATCACAACGGTGCCCGACAACCTAACCCAATGGCCGGGGGTTGTCGCCCCATGATTTGTGAGTGCCAAGCACAGGTCGTATGAACCGACTGGCTGTCGCGCTACAGCCAGTCGCGGGGCTGCAGGTAGCACCGGGTCAATTCCGCCTCGGGCGTGGCCTCGCCCACCTGGTAGTCATATTCCCAACGCGCCAGCGGCGGCATCGACATGAGGATCGACTCGGTTCGACCCCCGGACTGGATGCCAAACTTGGTGCCGCGATCGTAGAGCAGGTTGAACTCGACATAGCGGCCGCGCCGATAGAGCTGGAAGTCGCGTTCGCGCTCGGTGTAGGGAGTGCCCTGGCGGGCCTCGACGATGGGGGTGTAGGCGCGCATGTAGCCGTCGCCCACCGAGCGCATCATGGCAAAGGCCGATTCGAAGCCGCCGCGCTCGAAGTCATCGAAGAACAGCCCGCCGATGCCCCGGGTTTCGCCGCGATGGGGCAGATAGAAATAGTCGTCGCACCAGGTCTTGAAGCGCGGATACAGATCCTCGCCCCAGGGCGCCACGGCGTCATGGGCCACCTGATGCCAGTGCCGGCAGTCGTCGTCAAAGGGATAGAATGGCGTCAGGTCGAAACCGCCACCAAACCACCAGACTGGCTCGGCGTCCTCGGCCTCGGCCACAAAGAAGCGGACATTGGCGTGCGAGGTGGGTACGTAAGGGTTGCGCGGATGCACCACCAGCGACACGCCAAGGGCCTGAAAGCTGCGGCCGGCCAGTTCGGGGCGGCGTTCGCTGGCGGTGGCGGGCAGGTTGGCGCCGAACACGTGCGAGAAGTTGACGCCGGCCTGCTCGAACACCGGCCCGCCGCTGAGCACGCGGGTGCGCCCGCCGCCCCCGGCGTCGCGATCCCAGGCGTCTTCATGAAAGGCGTTGCCATCCAGGGCCGAGAGCCCGTCGCAGATGCGATCCTGCAGATCCAGCAGATAGGATCGGACGGCGGTTGCATCGATCTGTGTCATACGTGCAAGGATACGCAACAGAAAATCTCGGAGCGAATGCAATGAACGACCATGTTGATGGCGATGCCATCGATCTGGATGCGCTGATCGAGGAGACCGCCTCGCCGGATGCCGGCGCCGTGGTGGTGTTCGGCGGCACGGTGCGTCGTCACCACGCTGGCCAGACGGTTACCGATATCGAGTACTCCGCCTATGTCCCGCTGGCCGAGCGGGCGCTGGCCGCCGTCGAGGCCGAGGCGCTGGCAGGGCATGACATCCTCGCGTGCCGGATCCGGCATCGCACCGGCCGGTTGCGGGTCGGTGAACTGAGCGTGGTGGTCGTGGTGCGTGCTGCCCACCGGGCCGAGGCATTCGAGGCGGCGCGGTTTGCCATCGATCGGCTCAAGGTCACCGCGCCGGTGTGGAAGCGCGAGACCTATGCCGATGGCTCACAGGTCTATCAGCAGGGCGAGGCGCTGCCGGGCGCCGGGGAGTAAAGTCGTGACGGATGGACTGACCGACCGGCGCGATCGGCCGCTGCGGGATCTGCGGATTTCGCTGACCGATCGCTGCAATTTCCGCTGCAGTTACTGCATGCCCAAGGCCCTGTTTGGTGCCGATCACACGTTTCTGCCGCGTCATCAGTTGCTGTCTTTTGAGGAAATCGCCCGGCTTGCCCGGGTGTTCGCGTCGCTGGGCGTGCGCAAACTGCGCCTGACCGGGGGTGAGCCACTGCTGCGGCGCGAGCTGGAGACGCTGATCGGTCTGCTGCACGAGATCGACGGCATCGAAGACATCAGTCTGACCACCAATGCCTCGCTGCTGACCCGGGACAAGGCCCGGGCGCTGCGGGCGGCGGGTCTGGATCGGCTGACGGTCAGTCTGGATGGCATCGATGATGCGACCTTCCGGGCGATGAATGACGTGGGATTTCCGGTGGCAAAGGTGCTGGCGGGGATCGATCACGCCGAGGCCGCCGGACTGGGGCCGATCAAGATCAACATGGTGGTGCGCAAAGGCGTCAACGATGGCGATATTCTGCCCATGGCCGGGCATTTTCGCGGGACGGCGCACATCGTGCGGTTTATCGAGTACATGGATGTCGGCAACAGCAATGGCTGGCGGCTCGATCAGGTCGTCCCGTCCCGCGACGTGGTGGATCGGATCAACGCCCGGTGGCCGATCGAGCCGGTGGCACCCAATTATCGTGGCGAGGTGGCCGAGCGCTATCGCTATCGGGACGGCGCCGGCGAGCTCGGCCTGATCAGTTCCGTGACCCAGCCCTTCTGCGGTACCTGCCAGCGTGCGCGCCTGTCCGCCGAGGGCCAGCTATTTACCTGCCTGTTCGCCAGTGATGGCCATGATCTGCGCGACCGGCTGCGTCGCGGTGACAGTGACGCCGCGGTCCAGGAGGCGCTGACGGCGATCTGGTCGCAGCGCGATGATCGCTACTCCGAGCTCCGTACCGCCGGTGTACAACCCATCGACAGCCGCCGCATCGAGATGTCCTACATCGGGGGCTAGGCGCCTGCTCGTAGCACCCGGCCGCTGTCGGCGTCGCGGATTTCCGAGGGGCCGCGCTGGCCGCCCAGCGGCCCGGGCACAAACCAGTCTAGCTGCCGGCCAAAGCAGCGCTGCACCTGCCAGCCGCGCCGGCAGGCGGGTTTGCCGCTGCGATTGGCGCTGGTGGACACCAGCGCCGAGCCGGCGGCACGACACAGGTTGATGACCGGGGGGTGGCGCGTGATCCGCACTGCAATGGTCCGGCGCCCCCCGGTCAGCAGGTCGGGGAGGCCCTCGGCGGCCCGCATGACCCAGGTGACCGGACCCGGCCAGGTGGCGAGTATTGCCGCGCGCCGCGAATCGCTGGCGGGCCACTGCACCAGCCCCTGGATCTGGTCGATGCCCGCCGCGATCACGATCAGGCCCTTGTCCGCGCCCCGGCCCTTGAGCCGGATCAGGCGGGCGATGGCATCGCTGTCGAGTGGGTCGCAGCCCAGTCCCCAGACACCTTCGGTGGGATAGGCCCCGACGCCGCCGGCATGGATCTGAGCGCGGACCCGGCGCAGGGCCGGCGAGGGGCTGCGCATATCAGCTGCTCGAGGACTGCTTCTTGCGGCTGGTGCGGGCCTTGCCGGTGCCGCTGGCGGACTTCTTGCGACCGCCGCCCCGGCCCTTGGGCTCGGGCGCCTCGTCGATCAATGCCTGACACTCATCGCGGGTCAGCGATTCGGCCTCGCGGTCCTTGGGGACCCGGGCCCGCTTGCGGCCGTCGGTGATGTACGGCCCGAAGCGACCCTTCATGACCGTCAGTGCGCCGTCGTCAAAGCTCTGGATGGTACGCCGGGCGATGTTTTCCTTTTTTTCCTCGACCAGTTCCAGGGCGCGCTCACGGTCGATGGTGTAGGGGTCATCGTCCTTTTTGAGCGACGCAAACTGGTCGCCGAAGCGGACATACGGGCCGAATCGGCCGATGTTGGCGCTCAGGGGCAGGCCATCCGGCGTCTCGCCGAGATCCCGCGGCAGCGTAAACAGTGCCAGGGCCTCGTCGAGACCAATGGTATCGATGCTCTGGCCCGGGCGCAGGCTGGCAAAGCGGGGCTTTTCCTCGTCCTCGCGGGTGCCGATCTGGGCGAAGGGCCCATAGCGGCCGAGCCGCGCCGAGACCGGTCGGCCGCTCTCGGGATCGGTACCCAGCTCGCGGGCCTTCATCACCTCGCTGCGCGACACCTGCTGCTTTTCTTCGATGCGCTCGTGGAAGGGATCCCAGAACTGGCGCAGCACCGGCACCCAGTCGGTCTCGCCCCGCGAGATGGCATCCAGCCGGTCTTCCAGGCGCGCGGTGAATTCGTAGTCGACGTAGCGATCGAAATGCTCGGTCAGGAACTTGGTGACCACCCGGCCGGTGTCGGTGGGCTTGAAGCGCCGATTCTCCAGCGTCACGTAGTTGCGCGCCTGCAGCGTGGCGATGATCGAGGCATAGGTTGACGGCCGGCCGATGCCGTATTCCTCGAGGGCGCGCACCAGGGTGGCCTCGGAGTAGCGCGGCGGCGGCTCCGTGAAGTGCTGTTCCGGCCGCAGGGCCGTCAGCGTGATCCGCTCGCCCTCGGCGAGGGGCGGCAGGATGCGGTCATTGGCATCGGCGCCGGCGTCGTCGGCCCCCTCCTGATACACCGCCATGAAGCCGGGATCGCGCACCGTCGAACCGGTGGCCCGAAAGCTCGCCACGTCGCCGGCGGCCAGGTCCACCGACACCGTGTCGATGGTGGCGTGGATCATCTGGCAGGCGACGGTGCGCTTCCAGATCAGGTCATAGAGCCGGTACTGATCGTCGCTGAGATGTCCCTTGAGCGATTCCGGCACCCAGCTGGCATCCGTTGGCCGGATCCCCTCATGCGCTTCCTGGGCGTTCTTGGCGCGGGTCCGGTACTGATTGGGCTTGGCGGGCAGCTTGGCGGCGCCGAAGCGCTTCTCGATCACCTCGCGCAGGCCCTGGATGGCCTCCTGCGAGAGGTTGACCGAGTCGGTGCGCATGTAGGTGATCAGGCCCACCGTGCCGCTGCCGGTATCCACCCCTTCGTAGAGCTGCTGGGCAATGCGCATCGTCTGCTGCGCGGAAAAGCGCAGTTTGCGCGAGGCCTCCTGCTGAAGGGTGGAGGTGATGAAAGGCGCGGCGGGGTTGCGCCGGCGTTGTTTTTTCTCGACCCGGGTGACGGTCAGCTCGCCCTCGCCCTGGTCGGCGCCGGTGGCCGCGAGGATGCGCTGCGTGGCGTCGTCGGCGGTTTCGGCGTTGTTGATGGTGAACTGCTCGACCTTGCCGCCATCGAGCTGCTGCAGGCGCCCGACAAACGGGGTATCGGCCTGGACCAGGTCGGCCTCGACGCTCCAGTACTCCTGGGGGACGAACGCCTCGATCTCCTTCTCGCGCTCGACGATCATGCGCAGCGCCGGCGATTGCACGCGGCCGGCAGAGAGACCGCTGGTGATCTTGCGCCACAGCAGCGGCGAGAGGTTGAACCCGACCAGGTAGTCCAGCGCCCGGCGTGCCTGCTGGGCATCCACCAGGTGATCGGACAGGCCGCGCGGGTGCTGGATGGCCTCGCGGATCGCATCCCGGGTGATCTCGTAGAAAACCACCCGATGGACGGGCTTGTCGGCAATCACGCCGCGCTCGCGCAGCAGCTCCAGCAGGTGCCAGGAAATGGCCTCCCCTTCGCGGTCGGGGTCAGTGGCCAGGTAGACCGCATCGGCCTTGCGGGTGGCCTTGGCAATGGCGTCGACCTGTTTGGCGTTGCGCTCGACCACGCTGTAGTGCATGGCAAAGTCATGCGTCGGATCGACGGCACCCTCCTTGGCGATCAGGTCACGGACATGACCGTACGACGCCATCACCTCGAAGTCCTTGCCCAGGTACTTCTTGATGGTGCCCGCCTTGGCCGGGGATTCGACGATTACCAGTGAATGCGACATGGATGCTTAGTGTTTTGTGGGATAGGGAGGTTCAAAAAGCAGGCTCTCCATGGAGGCGCAGGCCTCTTCCTGACCCGGTTGGCTGAACAGGACCATCAGGACCACCCACTTGAGCTCATCCAGCCCGATGGGATCGTCATCCAGGTCCATCAGACGATCGATGACCAGTTCGCGACTGCCCGCGCCGAGAATCCCGGCCTGTTCGAGAAACAGCAGAAAGCCCCGGCACTCGACATCGAGCCGGGCCGCCTCGGCCGTCGTGTAAATCCGGATCGCCGCGGGTCCGTGGGCCGAAACCGGCAGGTCGCGGCGTTCGGCGAGCGCGTCGATCCATGCCAGCGCCTTGAAAATCTGCGGATCGGAAAACCCCGCATCACGCAGGTCCGACTCGATCTGGGTCCGATTGGGGTCGAGGTCGACGGCGTCCTGAAAATAGTGCTCAAACAGGTACATCAGGATCTCGAAGACGTTTTCTTTCATCCGCCCGCTCGATTGCTGGTTCGCATGTAATAACCGCTACTGCAGGGCGCAACGTCGCCCGAGAGTTCGAGCTTCAGGAGAATGGATGAAAGGATATCGGGCGTCAATGAAGCCCGCTGGAGCAGGGTATCGAAGGCAATGGGGTCGTGATCCATGGCCTCGAGCACCGCGATTTCCCGTGCATCCAGGGCCGTCCAGTCGGCCTGCTCAGCCGTTGACTCGACCGGCGGAGCGGTGGCCGCCGGCCTGTCGATGGCATGGCTCACTTCTTCGATGACCTGCTGCGCCGATTCCACCAGACGCGCCCCGTTGCGAATGAGTGCGTGGCAGCCCTTGACCCGCGGATTATGGATGGAGCCGGGAATGGCCATGGCCTCGCGGCCGGCATCGATCGCCCGGTAAGCGGTCTCCAGCGAGCCGCTGTGGCGACCGGCCTCGACCACCAGTGTGCCCACCGACAGCCCGGCGATCAGGCGGTTGCGGCGCGGAAACAGTCCCCGGCTCACCGGTGTGCCGGTGGGCATTTCGGTGACGATTGCCCCGTGGCGGGCGATCTGGCGGGCCAGCGCCTCGTTGTCCCGCGGATAAAGCCGGTCCGGGCCCGTGGCCATGACCGCCACGGTGCGGCCCTGCACCGCCAGTGCCCCTTCGTGGGCGGCGGTATCGATGCCCAGGGCCAGCCCGCTGGTGACGGTCAGTCCGGTGGCGGCCAGATAGGCGGCAAACTCTTCGGCGATGCGAATGGCGTTGTCCGAGGCATTGCGTGCCCCGACCATGGCGACCTGGGGCTCGAGCAGGGCGTTGGGATCACCACGCAGGTACAGCATGGGCGGCGGGTCGGCGATTTGCGTCAGCAGGGCCGGATAGCGCGCATCGTCGCGGGCGATCAGGTGGCGATCCTGGGCATCGGCCCAGCGCAGGTCGGCATCAATGCCCGACTGCAGGCTGGCGGCGTCATGCGGTGCGCGGACCGCAGCCCGGGGCAGCCCATGGGCGGCGCGATCGGCCTGGGACGCGGCCCGAAACGCCTCGGGGTGGTCATAGGCGTCGATGATCAGGGTGCTGGTCCGCGGGCCGACACCCGGCAGGCGCGCCAGCCACAGCCAGCTCTCGAGCGCGCGGTCAGTCATGGGCCTCGCTCCGCTCGGGGTCGATGGCCAGCAGGTAGTCGCCGGGGCGGATTTCGCGCCGCGCCTTCAGGATACGCAGCAGTGCCGGCTGTCCGGCGCTGATCAGTGCCGCTTTGCCCAGGGCGATGCTGCTGCGGCCGAGGCGCTCGCCGCTGTGGCCGGTGAGCGCCGGCCCGGGCCGAAGCAGATAGTAATGACGGGCGGCCCGACCGCTCAGCCCTTCGGCATAGACCCGGTCGCCGGCCGCATTCAGACGTCGCCCTTCCTCGCCCAGGACAACCTGCGGCAGGGCCTGGCTGGACGGGAACAGGGCCGGCGGCGAGGCCGGTACCGACAGGGTGGTCAGCAGAGCAATGGTGGCGAGCAGGGCGCGCAGGCTCCACGCGGGCATGATGTCTCCTTGTCACACCGCGTCTGACTGGTCGCGAGTGGCGGCGGTTCGCTACACTGAGCGGTAGTGCTTTAAACGGATAGTCTCATGGCCATACGCGAAATCCTCCAGTACCCCGATGAAAGGCTGCGCCGCCGGGCCGCGCCCGTCGAGCAGATCGATGCCGAGGTGCATGCCCTGGTGCGCGACATGATCGAGACCATGTACGACGCCTCGGGGATCGGTCTGGCGGCCACGCAGATCAATGTCCACCAGCGCCTTGTCGTGGTTGATGTCAGCGAAGACGGCGACGCGCCGCAGGTGTTCATCAACCCCGAGATCATCGCGCGCGGCGAGACGCGGGATATTGTCGAAGAGGGCTGTCTGTCCATCGCCGGCTATACCGACAACGTCGAACGGGTCGATGCCGTGACCGTGCGCGCCCAGGGTCTGGACGGCGAACCCTTCGAGCTGCAGGCCGAAGGCATGATGGCGCGTTGCCTGCAGCACGAGATCGATCATATCGACGGCCGGCTTTTTATTGACCATCTCTCCGAGCTCAAGCGCAAGCGCCTGCGCCGGCGGTTCGAGAAAGCGGCCCGGCAGCGCGGTGATGCGTCGGCCCGAACGGGATCGGTCTGATCGGCGCCAGCGACAATACGCCGCCCCGCATCGTCTATGCGGGGACGCCCGAGTTTGCCGTGCCCGCCCTCGAGGCCCTGGTGGCGGCGGGGCACTCCATCGCCGCGGTTTACACCCAGCCCGACCGGCCGGCCGGCCGCGGGCGCCGGCTCCGGCCATCACCGGTCAAGACAGCCGCCCTCGAGCACGGCCTGAGCGTCGAACAGCCCGAGCGCCTGGGCAACGCCGAGGCCCGGGACCGACTGGCCGGCTATCGGCCCGACGTCATGATCGTGGCGGCTTATGGCCTGATCCTGCCGGCATCCGTGCTGAACATTCCCACCCATGGTTGCGTCAACATCCATGCCTCGCTGCTGCCGCGCTGGCGCGGGGCGGCCCCCATTCAGCGGGCCATCGAGGCCGGCGATCCGGAAACCGGCGTCTGTCTGATGGAAATGGCGGCGGGCCTGGATACCGGGCCGGTCATCGCAGCGCGGTCCACGCCCATCACCCCCGACGATAATGCCGCGCAGTTGCATGACCGGCTGGCCGATCTGGGGGCGCAATTGCTGGTGGATTGCCTGGATGGCTGGCTGCATGGCCGGCAACCCGCCCGTCCGCAGCCGTCCGACGGCGTGACCTATGCCGCCAAGATCAACGCCGACGAGGCCTGGATCGATTGGCAGCGTCCGGCGCCCGAGCTGGCGCGCCGGGTGCGCGCGTTCAATGCCTGGCCGGTGGCCCGCTGCGCGTGGGGCGATGATCGGTTGCGGGTCTGGCAGGCGGTGGCGCTGCCGGCCGGCGACGCGGCGGCGCCACCCGGCACCATTATTGCCGTCGGGTCCGACGGGATTGATGTGCAGACCGGCGAGGGCCTGCTGCGCCTGCAGCGGGTACAGGCGGCCGGTGGACGGGCCCAGCCAGTGGCGGAATTCCTGCGGGGGCACACAGTGCATGTCGGCGAAATCCTCCACTGATCCGCGCGGGGCCGCGGTCGAGGTCCTGCTGGCGGTGCTCAACCGGGGGCGGTCGCTGGATCGCGCCCTCGCCGAGCACGGTCCGCGCGGCGATGATCCCCGGGATGTCGCGTTATGCCGGGCCATCGCCTACGGGGTGCTGCGTTATCACCGCCGCCTGGGCGCCATTCGGGATCATTTCCTGCGCAGCCGGCTCAAGTCGCGGGACCAGGACATGGCGCTGCTCCTCGAGATCGGCTTTTTCCAGCTCACCGAAATGGACATTCCGGCCCATGCGGCGGTCTCCGAGACGGTTGCCGTCGCGCGCCGGCGCGGCAAGCCCTGGGCTGCCAAGCTGATCAACGCCGTCCTGCGACGTTTTCAGCGCGACAGCGCGGCCTGCCTGCAGGCGGTAGACGCCGACCCGGCCCGCCAGGCCTCGGTGCCGGACTGGCTGCTCGCCCACCTGCGCCGGGACTGGCCCGACGACTGGCAGGCGCTGCTGGCCGCGCAGAATACGCGGGCGCCCATGACGCTGCGGGTCAATCGCCGTCGCACGTCCCGTGATGCCTATCTCGAGCGGCTTGCCGCTGAGGGCATTGGCGCCCGGGCGCTGGCGGGGTTCGAGGACGCCCTGGTGCTCGACAACGCGGTGGCGGTCAGCGCACTGCCGGGCTTTGCCGCCGGCGATTGCTCGGTGCAGGACGCCGTCGCCCAGTGGGCTGCCCCGCTGCTGGCGGCGACGGAGGGCGATCGGGTGCTCGATGCCTGCGCCGCACCCGGGGGTAAGGCCGCCCACGTGCTTGAACATGCGCAGGTGTCGCTGCTGGCGGCGGATATTGATGCCGAGCGGCTGCAGCGGGTCGAGGAAACCTGCGCCCGCCTCGGCCTGAGCGCCACGGTGCGGGTGGCGGATGCCTCAGACCCCGGGCAGTGGCCAGCGCAAGAGCGCTTCGATCGCATCCTCATTGATGCGCCGTGTTCGGGCACCGGGGTCATCCGTCGGCACCCCGACATCAAATGGCTGCGGCGCGAGGCCGATATCGCGCATCTGGCGGTGCGCCAGCGCGCGCTTCTCGACACCCTCTGGCCGCGACTGGCACCGGGCGGGCGTCTTGTCTACTGCACCTGCTCGGTGCTTCGCGCCGAGAATGAATCAGTGATCGAGGCCTTCGTCGGGGATCAAGCCGATGTCAAAGTGGTCCCACCTGCACCGCCGGTCGGTCGGCCGGTGGGCCACGGACATCAGGTTCTGACCGGTGAGGCCGGCGTCGATGGCTTCTACTATGCCTGTCTGGACAAGCGCTAGCCCCCGAGCCGCCCTGCTGGTGGCGCTGCTGTGTCTGGCCGCGGTCGGCATCAGCCCCCCGGCGGCGGGTTTCAGTGTTGCCTCGCTTGAACAGCGATTCGCCAACGGGCTGTTGGTGGTGGATGGGCGTATCGACTATTCGCTGACGGCGACGGCAACCGAGGCACTGGAGAGCGGCGTCGATCTGGTGATCAGCCAACGGCTGAGCCTCGATCGACCGCGCTGGTGGTGGCGCGACGTGGAAGTGGTCGGTCAGGAGCGCCGGTACCGGCTTGCCTATCACGCCATGAGCCGTCGCTACGTGCTCAATCGCCTTGCCAGTGGCGAGAGTCGCAGTTATCGCAGCCTCGATGCCCTGCTGACGCGGCTTGGCACCATTGAGGCCTGGCCCGTGATCGGCCGCGACCGGCTGGATGACCAGCAGACCTATCGGCTGCGTTTCGAGACCGAGCTGGATGTGGACGCGCTGCCCCGGCTGTTGCGCACGGTGGCCTGGGCCAGCGCCGACTGGCAGCTGCGCAGCGAGCCCCAGACCCTTGAGGTGCGGCCATGAGCGGGCTGCCGCGCCAGGCCATTGTCCGCATCCTGCTCAGCGTGCTGCTGATCCTGTCGCTGTATCTGCTCAGCGCCGCCACTGAAAACTCCTCGCGCTTCGGGCGCCTGTATCTGTGGCTGCTGCTGATCAACGGCGTGGTGCTGGTGGTGCTCTCGGGGCTGATCATCAACAACCTGCAGCGGCTGGTGCGCTCGCTGCGGGCGCGCGAAACCGGCAGTCGCCTGACCCTGCGGTTGATGGCCCTGTTTGTGGTCCTGGCGGTGCTGCCCGGACTGGTGGTGTACGGTTTTTCGATGCAGTTTTTGCAGCGCGGCGTGGACAGTTGGTTTGATGTGCGCGTCGAAAATGCCCTCGAAGACGCGCTGGCGCTCTCCCAGGCGTCGCTGGATCAGCGCATGCGTGACATGCAGCAGCGCCTCGAAGAGGCCGCCCGGGATCTGGCCGATGTCAGCCAGGAGATGGCGCCCATCACCCTGGGCGACCTGCGCGCCCGCACGGGTGCCTCGGAGTTGACGCTGATCGGCGAGAACGGGCGCATCATTGCCGCCAGCAGCATGGATACTGACAGCATCCTGCCCAATCGGCCCGAGGAGAGCATTCTTCTGCAGCTGCGCCAGGGCCGGCCCTATGTGGGGCTCGACCCCATCGAGAACGCCGGCCTGCATATCCGCGCCCTGGTGCGTGCACCGGGCCCGGATGGGCCCGGCAATACGCGCATCCTGCAGGGGCTTTTCCAGGTCTCGCCGCGCATCAACGATCTGGCCGACGAGGTGGAAACCGCGTTCAGCGAGTATCGCGAGCTCGCCTATCTGCGCGGACCGCTCAAGGACAGCTTCATCCTGACGCTGTCGCTGGTGCTGCTGGTGTCGCTGCTGTTCGCCGTCTGGTCGGCATTCTATCTGGCCCGCCGACTGGTGGCGCCGGTGAGTCGTCTGGCCGAGGGCACCCGGGCGATGGCCGCCGGCGAGTACGGTACCCAGCTGCCCCCGGCGGGCAACGACGAGCTGGGCTTTCTGGTGCGATCGTTCAATGACATGAGCCGTCGCGTGGCCGATGTCCGGGATGCCGCACGGCAGAGCCAGACGCTGGTGGAATCCCAGCGCGCCTATCTGGAAACGGTGCTGGGGCGTCTGTCCTCGGGGGTGTTGGCACTGGGCCCGGACGGCACCCTGCGCACCTATAACCAGGCGGCGGTGGATATCCTCTCGGTGCCGCTGCATGAAGGCACCGGCCAGCCGCTGTCGGCCCTTGTCCAGCGGTTTCCTGACTTCAGTCCGTTTGTCGAGCAGATTGATGCCCATCAGCACGAGGCCGAGGGCGAATGGCGTGCCGAGCTCAGTCTGGACACCCGCGAGGGGCGCCGGTCGCTGATCTGCAGCGGGGCGCTGCTGCCGGGCGAGGGCGAAGGTGGCGGCGAGGTGATCGTCTTTGATGATGTGACCACACTCATCCAGGCCCAGCGCGACGCCGCCTGGGGTGAAGTCGCCCGGCGGCTGGCCCATGAGATCCGCAATCCGCTGACACCCATCCAGCTGTCCGCCGAGCGCCTCCAGCACAAGGTGGGCAACCGCCTGAGCGGCGACGAGGCGGCCCTGCTGCAACGGGCCACCGAGACCATCATCCACCAGGTCGAGGCAATGAAGGAGATGGTCCAGGCGTTTTCCGAGTACGCGCGACCGCCGGTGCTGCAGCTCCAGCGGGTCGACTTCAATGCCCTGGTGCAGGAGGTGGTTGAGCTCTACCGGGGGCAGGCGGCGCAGGCCTCGATCCGCACGGACCTGGACGATCGCCTGCCCTGGCTGGAGGCCGATCCCGGGCGCCTGCGTCAGCTGCTCAACAACCTGATCCGCAATGCCCTCGAAGCCGACGCCGGCGGCGCCTGCGAGATCGTGGTCTCGACCCGCCGCCGCAGCGGGCGCCATGCCGGGGGCGTGGAACTGGACATCGAGGATAACGGGCCCGGGTTTGCCGATGCCATGCTCGATCAGCTCTTCGAGCCCTATGTCAGCACCAAGCCCCGGGGCTCGGGGCTGGGCCTGGCGATCGTTAAAAAGATTGTCGAAGAGCACAATGGCAGTATCAGTGCCCGCAATGTCGAGGGCGGCGCGCGTCTGTCGGTGCGCCTGCCGACCGGGGAGAATGGACAATGAGCAAGGCCTACGTGCTGGTCGTCGACGACGAGCCGGACATCCGCGAGCTGGTCCGCGAGATCCTCGAGGATGAGGGCTACGCGGTGGCAACGGCGGAAAGCGCCAGCCAGGCACGCTCGCTGCTGCGCGAGCGCACGCCGCAACTGGTGCTGCTGGATATCTGGATGCCCGGCGATGACGGGATTTCGTTGCTCAAGGAGTGGGCGCAGGGCGGTGTCTGTCCGTTCCCGGTGGTCATGATCTCGGGACACGGCACGGTGGAAACCGCTGTCGAGGCCACCCGTCACGGGGCGATGGACTTTGTTGAAAAGCCGCTGTCCATGGGCAAGCTGCTGGCAACGGTGGAGCAGGCGCTGGCCGCCCCCGGCGCCGTCGGCACCCCCGGCGATGCACCCGCCCCGGTCATCGAACCGGTGGGACGCAGCAGCGCCATGCGTGATCTGCGCGAACAGGCCGAACGGCTGGCCGGCACCGACAGCTGGGTGCTCATCAGTGGTGAGCCCGGCAGCGGCCGCAAATGCCTGGGGCGCTATATTCACAGTCTCAGCGAGCGCCGTTCGGGGCCGCTGGTGGAGGTGGCGGCCGGCACCATCGCCGGGCAATCGGCGGCTCAGGAGCTGTTCGGCCAGGTCCGACGCAGTCAGGTCATCCCCGGCCGGCTCGAGGCCGCCGCCGGTGGCACGGTGATCCTCGACGGTGCCGCCGACCTGGACGCCGAGGCGCAGACCCGGCTGGCCTCGGCGATCGATGCCGGCAGTTTTCAGCGGGTTGGCGGCTCGGAGCGCATTCCGCTCGACGTGCGCATGATTGCCATCAGCCGTCGCGATCTGACCGCCGAGGCCCAGGCCGGGCGCTTTCGACCGGATCTGGCCTATGCACTGAGCGTGATTCCGCTGACGGTCCCGCCCCTGCGCGAGCATGCCGAGGACATCCCCGAGCTGGTGGCCTTTCAGGTCGACCGGCTGGTCGAGCGCGAACAGCTCGGTTACCGTCGCTTTACAGTGGCGGCCCAGAACCGGCTGCGCAATCATGGCTGGCATGGCAATGTCCAGGAGCTGCACAACCTGGTGCAGCGGCTGCTGGTGCTGGGCGACGGCATCGACATCGAGGTCGAGGAGGTCGAAGCGGCGCTGAGCCAGCGCCCGGCGGTGACCGGCGGTGAGAGCGACTGGCCGCAGGCACTGGCACTGCCACTGCGGGAGGCCCGCGAGCGTTTCGAGCGCGATTACCTGCAAAGGCAACTGCAGCGGGCCGACGGCAGTGTCGCGCAGCTGGCGCGACTGGCCGGCATGGAGCGCACCCATCTGTACCGCAAGCTGCGCGCTCTGGGCATTGACCCGCGCGAGGGCGGCGAATCCGGCGGAGGCCGTGCATGAAGATCATCATTCTGGGAGCCGGCCAGGTCGGGGGCACCGTGGCGGCCAACCTGACCAGCGAAGACAACGACATTACCGTGGTCGATCGCGACGGCCAGATCCTGCAGGCGCTCCAGGACCGGCTGGATCTGCGCACGGTCGCGGGTAACGCCACCTATCCGGCGGTGCTCGAGCGCGCCGGCGTCGATGACGCCGACATGGTGATCGCGGTCACCAACTCGGACGAGGCCAACATGGTGGCCTGCCAGATCTGCGCCACCCTGTTCCGCACTCCCAGCAAGATCGCCCGCGTGCGCGCCGTGGAGTACCTCTCGCACCCCCAGATCTTTGCCCCCGATGCCTTGCCCATCGACGTGCTCATCAGCCCCGAGCAATTGGTCACCCAGTACGTGCGACGCCTCATCGAGCATCCCGGCGCGCTGCAGGTGATGGATTTTGCCGATGGCAAGGTCCGCC
>Ga0207414_1000344_pt1 | contig 21273 bp, 17 predicted proteins | sample PonA231FremontCA_2_FD_187269 | JGI IMG/M metagenome (GOLD analysis project Ga0207414, IMG submission 187269) | Marine sediment microbial community from Fremont, CA, USA - Pond A23 Sediment 1 (SPAdes) | ecosystem: Environmental > Aquatic > Marine > Unclassified | place: USA: Fremont, California...
GATGATTTATATAGTAGATGGGTACGTTATCCAATATAATAAGATTTTGATCCGGCGAACCCCCGCGTACCATGAATGAACTCTGCCCTTCTCCCATGGGCTTAATGCCCGGCATTAGCTGTAGGCTTTTCATGATATCAGATTCTCCGGCCAAAGCAGGCAATGTTTTTACCTTCCGGGGAAGAAAATCTATGCTTCCCATTTCTGATTTTTCTTGGAGTGATTTGCTATCAGTTATCACTACTTTGTCAATTTCTATATTGGAACTCAGTTTTATTGATATTGGTAAGGCTTCAATGGAAGCAACGGGAATCACTTCTTTGTCATATCCGACATAGGATACAATAAGACTGTCATTCTCATGGATTGAAATATTGAAGAAACCGAATGTATTTGTTGTAGTGGCTTTTTTGCTATTTGCAGATAATATATGAGCTCCCACCAGTATTTCTCCGGTAAGTGAATCGGTTACATATCCGGTTACCTGTTGGGCCTGAGCCTGCATGGTTCCCAACAATATTATTATGAACAGGGCGAGTCTTTTCATTTTTTAAAATTTAAGAATGATACTATCCGAAACATTAACAGAAGTAAATACGCCAAATGCACCATCTATATTTGTGTATACTTTGGGAGGAGAGTTGCTGAGCCAGATATTATCCTGTGATAGTTCCTGGTGGTATAATGACTTATGGTAATGGTAATAACTTTCGTTAATTGTTATAATGAATACTTTTAATTCAATAGTTATGTCGTAATATAATTTGTAATCAAATGTAGAAAAATTCATAGGAATACGGATTGATTCCCCATTAAACAAATCATCTGAAAAAACATCTTCATACTCACTTCCTTCGGCCTTTATAACCGGACTATAACTGTACCATCCGTTATTACCCGGATAATGGCCAAAATCTATAGAATCCAATGAATGCCATTCCAACATAAGCATGTAATAATTCTCTTTGTTTGCATCGTCATTAAAACGCACTGTTATACGTTTATTTTTAGAACCATCCCTTCCTATACCGGCATCTTTTTCAAATGTATAATCTGAAAAATGAACAGTGGAAGGAACTTTTGAAACAGCTTCAACTTTTTTAAAACCCGGTGCTTCCACCTGAATGGTATATGTGCTGTCTTCCTTAACGTTAATAGCATTGTCACTGTAAATCCCTTTGTTGTGATAATCCAGCGTATCCGTTGTATGGAGGCCGTTCTTTAAGGTTACAGTTGCATCCCTGACATAAGCCGAATCGGTATCCAGGGCATAATTGCTTAAGCCAACATATACTTTAGCCGGGCGGTTTGCCTCCAGAATACTGTTAACTACCAATTTTTGGTCCGGCCTGGGGATGGATAGTTCAGTTTCTTTTTCGCACCCTGAGAAAAAAATCATCAGTGCAAGAAAAAAATAAATGTTATTTGCCTTCATTGTTGAAAACTTTAAAATTATAACTTAAACTAACTCCCACAAAACTTGCTTTTGTGTAAAGACTGCCGGATTTGACTTCTTCCGAATCAACAGGGTAATACTCATAATTTGCTTTTACTTTTTTATGAAAATTATAATTTACTATAAAGTTAACCAATATGAAATTGTGCTGTTTTATTTGATATGCAAATCCAAGGTCAAATAATAAGCCTGTTTGGGGAGCGCTGTTTATTTTTGCCTCGGTATCATATAATCTTCTTTTATCAATGCTATATGATCCTATCGTTACAGAATAAGATATTACAGCATTAATAGATAGCCCTGTCTTTATATTCATTGAAATTTTTTTATTAAATGGATAATACCTGTTTATATATATAGGTAATCTGACGTTAGTTAAACGGGTTTTTGTATAGTCTAATCCCAGATTAGGATTGGTAGGCTGTATCATGTATTGAAGATATCCGAGTTCAGCACCAAGGCCTATTCCATAGAAATTTTTTAAAGCGATAATATAATGATACCCACCATTCAATCCCAGGCTAGGTGGAAATTCGAGATAGGTTTCGGGTGAATTAACCTGCAATTTTGAAAAGACGGTGTTTACTTTAATACTATGGTGGTTGATGTTAAATGTTTTGTGAACTGATTGTCCTTTTAGGTTTGTTACTGTTAACAGCAAGCTCACGAAAAAGAACAAATGTATTATATTTTTTAAGTAAGTAATCATCAGATTTTAAATTAAGAGATAACAGGTGATGAAACGGGTTCCTCACCTGTTATCATATTTTTTAGAGAAACTATTTTATTTTTTCTACCATTCAAACCTGAATTATTCATGAATAATTCAGGCTAACTGTCTGGCATTCTTATACCTTTTCTTTTTTCATTGCCGCAAAAACTAAAATCCAGCTTTTTGACGAAAGAAAGACCCGCCTGGCATTTGACGGGAAAAATCTTGAGGCCGGAATCGCTTTACCTACACGCTTGCTTTTTTTATTTCTATAACCTACTTCTCACTGCTTCCTGCTTTATAAAATGCATCAGCGAAAATCTGGGTAATCTGCCAAAAAAAATGCAAACTGCCACTACCATAGTTATTACCATTTTTTATATATGAACTTTAACTTCAGTTATTCAACTGCCAACCTATGGATAAACCCAAAAAGAGGCGCATGCTGTCAAAGTAAAAATCATCTTTCCAGTTATTAACAATATGAACCAATAGGGCAATTTCTATATTCCTGTCAGATTGGTACTTTAAGCCAACCGGAAGAGCCATGATTGCTTCGTTCCTCACATAACCTGCTTGATATCCTAAGAAGGGTGAAAGCTTGTGTTTCTCGGGTGACAAGAGATAAATATTTGCTCCTGCTGACAAATAGCTAAAACCGAAATTGGCATTTAATTCAATTTTGGGAAGAATAAAATATCCTAATATACCTGTTAAACGAAATTCAGAATAATCCGTGTCAAAATACGGATTTAAAGCGAAGATTATCTTCCCTGAATTTTTAGAATACAGGGCATCATAATAAGACCCCATCTTTCGGTCTTCAAATTGTATATCTTGTATGGCCCTGTTTCTGAATCTTATGAGGCAATCATTTTCTTTTACTTTGATGTGTTTTTCAGATATTTCAACAACATTAGCTTGCAGGGTATCGCCACTTTTTAATACAACCCTGTCCTGAGCTGACAATTGGAATGAAACGAATAAGAATAAGAGAATTGTTAGTTTTTTCATGATCTTGATTTTTATTGTTTGATATTAAATTTTTTATACATATATGATTGTGTTAGTCTTCTCTTTCATCAAATATTAATGTATCAACTGCAGCTCCATAGCCGCCAAATATTCCTATTCCATTTTCGACATTATCATAAAGAATAACAGGTTCGGGCAAAATGGTTCCGGTTGTTTTGACTTGCTGATTTAGTGTGTATAAATACTTGTAAAGGTCCTCGCTCAGGTTAGCAAGGTAGATGATTAAAATTGAATACCCCATTCTTGCTCTTGCTTTAAGGGTCAGTTCCATTTCGAATGTTCCGGTTTGGTGGTTTAGCTCGCTATCTTCCAGTATTAACCTTAAATTTGATTGAGCGGCTGCCGGGGCATAGCGATAATCATTATCTGCATGATCTCCAATCCAAAGCCAATTGTCAGGATGATTGGGACCATAATATTCCAGGTAATCGAATCTTTTGATAAAACTCCAGTAGTAGTTTTTTTCATTTTGAGGATCATTAAAATACAGGATGGTATTGGACTGGCTGGTGTCCAATTTGTGAATTTTTACAGGTTCAGGAATAGAACTTTTAGCATGAATTGTTTCTTCAAACCCTGGAGCGCTAGCTCTGACAGCATATGTCTTGCCTGCTGAAGGAATGAATCCCGGCGCCTGGTAATACCCTTCTTTTTGATGCTTCAGGGTATCAATTAAGATACCGTTTTCATACAGTTCTATGGTGCCGTTTTTTACATATATGAGTTCTTTGTAATCTAACTCGTGTGAGTCATATGTGATGGGGTACGATTTGGTAAGCTGAACAGCAAAAGTATCTTTTTGTGAGAACAATCCCATCAAAACCAATTGTTGCCGAGATTCTGGTAATCTGTCCACATCCAGTTCCTGGACACAACTTACGGCAATCAATACGATAAAACAAAAGCCTTTTATAATCAGTCTTTTATAAAATGGTGTTATGGTTTTCATTTTCTGGGTTTTATTGTATTTTATCATCTTTATCATAAAAAACTAAAATTCAAAATTATAGCTAGCAAAAGGCATGACCGGCAATAATGAAAATTTTTCAATATAGCCATATTCGTCTTCTATCCTAATAAATGTTGGATTGGGATGGAAGTAGGCATTGTATAAGCCCACTTTCCAGGTTCTCTGTCCCCATCGCTTTTGTTTTTTTAAACTTATGCTTATATCAAGACGATGTGTGGGTGGCAATCTTACGTTATTTTTTTCTTCGATGTAACCCAAATATTCTCCTGAATAATTTTTATACTGCTGTAACTCGAGTGTAACCAGATTTCCTGAATAGTAAACCCAGTTTCCGGATATTGAAAAATTATCATTAAATGCATGTGATAAGCTCAAATTTACGCTGTGAGGCCTGTCGTATTTATATGGATATTGATTTCCAAGGCTTATTACCGGGAATTTACGGAAACTCCTGGAGTAAGTATAGCTTAGCCACCCTGTTACAGGTCCTGTAGTTTTTTTTAACAACAATTCTCCTCCATAAGAATAACCATCACCCACTTCTATCACATTTTCCCATTCTGAAGCAAACAGATCAGCCCCTTCTTTATAACTTATCACTGAATTAAGAGATTTGTAATAGCCTTCTATTGTCATATTAATATGGTGAGGTAATAGATAAACCATCCCGGCTACATATTGGTCGGAGCTTATGGTCGGAGCTTTTTCTGTAGCCGGAACCCAGACATCTAGGGGAAGGCTGACCGTGGATCTTGATAATACATGAAGATTTTGATAACTTTTTGAGTAAGAAGCTTTCAGAGAAATTTTTTCATTGATTTTGTACCCGAGATTGAGACGGGGTTCAAACCAATGGTCAACCACGTCTCTAACCTTATACAGACTATACCGAAGACCTATATTGGCCTTCCATTTATGTGTTAAATCAACATTGTCCTGAAGATATATTGAATACGTTTGGTTTCGAATGGTTTGATTATTGAATTCAATATTTCCTTCCATGACCTCTGTAAGGTTAGATGTAAATTTTAAACTTGGTGAAAAAGTATTGTAGGCGATCCTGGTTCCAAATTTGATGTCATGTTTGGATGTTGGATAATAATTAAAGTTTAAGTTAGCAGACACTTCATGAATCCCTGAATTGTTTTTGATTTGATGGTCAATGAGAGGAGTGTCATATTCGGCAGGTTTCTCGTAGTTATACTCTTTGTAAAAAAGCTTATATTGACTATAGGAAACGGTGGTGTTAGAAAACAGTTTGTTACTGAATATGTAGTTCCATCTGAGGACTGAGGTCACATTCCCCCAACCCAGCGAATTGTTATGTTTTTCTTTTCTGCCTTCTTTTCTAACAGTCTCTTTAGCATATAATTTATCTTTGCCAGCATAGGCGCTAAAAAAAAGCCTGTTTTTTTCAGAAAATTGATGATTGATTTTGGTGTTAATATCGTGAAAGAAATAACCACCGGTGACACGGTCATTTTTGGGTTGGGCCAGCATGAATGGTTTCAACAGGAGATCGAGATATGTTCTTCGCGCTGAGATAAGGAAAGAGGTTGTATCTTTTTTTATGGGCCCTTCAAAGGTTAGTTTTGATGCTACCAAACCTATTGAACCTTTACCATGGAACTCTTTTTTGTTCCCTTCTTTCATTCTGATGTCCAGAACAGAAGATACTCTTCCGCCATATTCTGCAGGGAAACCGCCCTTATACAGCTTCGCACTTTTTATGGCATCCGTATTGAAGACTGAAAAAATCCCAAATAGATGATTCACATTATAAACAGGGACACCATCGAGCAGGATAAGATTTTGATCTGGGCTGCCACCTCTAACGTTGATACTACTTGAGCCTTCTAGTCCCGGTTGGACACCAGGCATATGCTGAAGGGCTTTCAATATATCCGATTCACCCATGATGGTGGGAAGCCCAGCAAGTTTACTTATCGGTATATGCAACATGCTGGTTTGGGCAGTCTCTACCCGGGAATTTTTTGCCCGTATGGTTACTTTTTCTATCTCAATGCTGGGTTTCAATTGAATGGCCATTTGTCTATCTCTTGTAAGGACAACCGTTTGCCTGTATTCACTATAGCCTACATATGAAGCACGTAATTCTATGGTGTCACCAGCTGGTAAGGTTAAACTGAAAAACCCATAATTGTTGGATGTTGTACCAATGTTCCGTTCTTCATCATAAATATTGGCGCCTATTAATGCTTCTTGACTGGTTTTATCTGTAATATAGCCACTTATTGTATGCTTTTCCTGCGATTGCTGACCTTGTGTCAGGTGAACAATTAAGGACAAAGTTATTAATAGTAATTGCTTTATTATTTGAAAAATAAACTTAGATGATGTTGACATTGGTAGTCTATATTAAAATTATATTTAGATTTTAGAACCTTTATAATTTAGGGTTGACTTCTAAACAAATAAAAGTCAACCCCTAAATTATAAACTAGTAATCTTTAAAATTGACATAGAATTCAACTCTTCCTGTATTATAATATTGGCCTTCTCCATATCTGCTATTCCTGGGGTAAGGGTAAACTATTTGATCATATCCCGACTCATCATTACTATCCTTATTCCATGTTATTGTGGATGTGTAAGTTGTACCATCAGGAAGTGTTGTGGTCCAGGTTTCCTTTTTATTTCCATGACCACCTGGGTCTTTTTCTATCCAAACATATTTCATGCTTTTACCATACAGGTCAGTATCAAATATTATTATGGGAATATTTATATTATCTACCCATAACATTTTGTCTTTTCTAAAGGCTCTATCTTTAATAAAATTTCCTGTAACAGATTTGCTGGTTTTATCAAATTTTTGGTGTTCTTTATTGTAATAAAAAACTTCTAATTTAAATTCAGGTTCATTAGCAGGCCATCCTTCCATATTTTTCCATTCATCATGATTTGTTATCTTTGCCTTGTTTAGGTTATCCCAAGAATCAGTAGGTCCAGTGGAACCTCCGCCTCCTCCAGAACCCCCACCAGAGCCTATGCCGCCACAATCTATAGGCCTGAGGTAAATGTGGGTATTTGTTTCATAATAGGGTACTGTACATTCGTCAATAAGTTTCTGTTCATTATCAGCACCTTTCTTTTTAACAATTAACCGCTCATTCTGACTTACAACAACCACAGTCTTTTCTGGTGGAATTTTGGCATCCAGCAAGTGGAGCTTGCCAGAAGCATCATATGCCGGAATTGTTTTCGTAGTTTGCTCATCATAATCGTTTGGTAAAAATGCAACTAAAGGTGTATATTCCTCTATATCCCATCTTTCCGGGCTGTTTTGATATACTTCTGGAACGGCTATTTGTAGTAAAGGATACTTCTTGATAATTTTATTCATAAATGTATTGAATTCATTACTACTGTTTTTTTGTACATTTTTATCGCCACTATAGCTCTGGTTCAAAAGTTGTCCAAAAGTAATCCCATTCGTATTCTTGTATTGCGACGTAACAGGCTTCTTTATTGCTTCAGCCATAAGCATGTCATAGTCCCCATCGAATTGTTTCAATACTTCCTTTTTGATAAATTCTCTTCCCTCAATCTTATCAACTGATTTGGCAACTACATTCGCAAATTCAGAGAGCAGTGGATTGTTTTCCTTAACAAGCTCAGCGCTATCTTTCTGTTCTGGTAACTCTTCTTTTTCACATGATGTCAAAATTACGCTGCACATGACAGCTATAATAATTCCAAAAAATATTATTCTTTTTTTCATTTTTATTAAATTTACATGGTTAATTCGGCACAATGCATTGGCATTAATTTTCGTTTCCAGCGTATATTTTTGCCTTTTGCATTGTGTCTTTTTTATTTGTATATAATTTGAAGTTCCAATATTAGCTTATAAAGGTTACAAGCTACCGTTGGCATTAAAGATTTGTGTGCTTTCACTGTTATTTTTAACAATTAACTGATAAGATGTCTTTGACACCCCTTCACGGATTCTTCCTTCATCCGTGAAAGAAACTAAATCTTAATGAGTGAAGATAATACCTCCTTTCTGTTTTTATATTGCATAACAGGATGAAGCGTCATCCAATAAACATGTTATCTATATTGCAAAAATACAATATCCATAATCGTTGAATCGTGAAGTGTTTTAGTTTACCCTCAATTGTATTACACAAGCTAATAAAAAAATCATTTACTCCCAAATGAAATTTTATTTTTTAAGATGAAGCCCTCTTCTTGCTGAGATGTAAAGCAAGAATTATTCGTAATACAACCATTTTCGAAGCCTTTCCATAAAACTTTCTTCTTTCTTGTTGCTACTGCCATTAAAATAAACTTTGTATGAGACTGTTGGTATAAAAGGGAAAAAACTGACCTGATAGAGTTTAAGGGGTTTGAAGTCTTTCCTGTATTCAGGCCGGTACATTTGATCGCTATTGTCGTCGTTGTAATAATAAAAAACCGGATTGTGCTTATTATAGACGTTGTATAGTGAAAACGTCCACAGCGCTTTATTGCCTCGTTTGGTCTCTGTTGTGTATTTCAATGCCAGGTCCATGCGGTGATAAAGTTTCATACGTCTGCTGTTTCTTTCTCCATAGATTAATGTTTCATAGTATTTGTTTTCTGTGCTGCCTGCATTTACATTTATCGCGTATTGTCTGCCAATGGCCGGTGTATATGGAAGACCCGACTGCACATTCCATACCATAGATAAACCGATCTTGTTGTTAAACTGGTGTCTTAGGCTTAGCTTCCCAACATGAGGCCTGTCAAATTCATAAACATAAGCTTTTCCATTATTAATTTCATCGTATTGACGGGTAGTGTTTGAATAGGTATAGGCTAAATGACCTTGCCACTTCCCGGTTTTTTTGGCCAGGTTAAATTCCATTCCATACGCTTTACCTGTTCCCCCGGTTATGATTTTTGATTCCCACGTCATGTCTCCCGGAATGCTTTCATAACCCTCAGGGTAGGTTGTAAGCCGGTTCATATCTTTATAATATGTGTTGAAGGTACCATGAATCAGACCATTAAAGAAACTACCCGTAAGCCCTGCAGAAAACTGGGTTGCTTTCGATGGTTTAATTGATTTGCCGGCAGGAAACCATATTTCATTGTTCATGATATTTCCCTTTGTAAAAAGCAAATGGTTATATTGATTTGTCTGCATATACCCCAGATATAGAGCATCTTTTCCTGCTATTTTAAAGTCCAGTGTCAACCTTGGCTCAATAAAAAACTTTTGGTAGCTTTCTTTGTTATAATGAACCATTCGTGCACCGAAAGTGCCTTGCAGAAACCGGGTCACCTTCAGTGTATTGTCCATATATAAAGCCGTCTCACCTGATATAATAACTTTTTCATTTGTCCTGTCGGACATAAATGAATGTGTGACTTTGTTCGGCTGATGAAAGAACAGAGAAGACTGAAAACCAAAAACAGTTTGTGCTTCTTCTCCCCATTGATACTTCCATTTTGAACGTAAAGAGAGATCGGAAACAGCGGATACATATTTTTTAGAAAAGGTAGTCTTCCCTGTTTCTTTTTTTAGTATTCCCTCCTGTTGGTCACGCAACCTGTAACGAGTGAATGAAAGCGTATTCGTGCTTAACAATCCTGAAGAAAAAGCATGCATCCATCTTGCCGAACCCATCAGGTTTCCCCATATGTTAATCAGATGATGATTCATCTCCGGTTGATAATCTTCATCAGACCAAAAATTGATGTAGTCATCTCCCTGGTAGAAATTTAAATGAAAGCTGTTGTTTTCATCCGCACGCCATGTAAATTTGCCATTGATATCATGAAACCCATACGTATATATATACTCATTGTTGGCATCAAATTTTGTATACAATAAGGGAAATACATCGAAAAAAGTTTTACGGCCTGTGATTATAAAACTGCTGTTATTGATTTTTGTGGGGCCTTCTGCTGTAAAAGAAAAGTCTGTCAGCCCGAGGCTTGCTGATCCTTTTGTTTTTGACATATCGCCTTCTCTTTGCGTAATTGATATCACAGAAGACAACTTGCCTCCATAGTAAGCCGGAAAATTGTCTTTATATACATCCAGACTGTTTATAATATCAGGGTTGAAAACAGATGTAAATCCGCCCAGGTGATGAATGTAGATCAATGGTACATCATCAAGCAGGTATAAATTTTGTCCCGGATCACCTCCACGCACCTGTAAAACACTGGAGCCTTCCTGTTGCATCTGTATTCCCGGATTCAGGCTCATGGCCTTTATTACATCCGGTTTGGCTCCCAACGATGGAAGCCTTTGCAATTCTGCAGTATTCATTTTCAATTGGTGCTTTATCTTTTGATTGCGTGGACTGACAACCACTTTTTCTATATTTTCCCCCGGCTTCAGGCCAAAATGAATTAACGTATCCGCCTCACTATCAATTTTAACTTTACCTGTTTGATATCCGATGAAAGATATTTCAAGCGTGACGGGGGCATTCACTTTGATACTGAAAAACCCCTGGTTATCAGTAGTTGTGCCGTTCTGCGAACCGGCAATGAGAATATTCGCACCAATAAGGTTCTCACCTGTTTCTAAATCATGGACAAACCCGGTGACCTTAATCTGTGAAATTCCTTTAATGCTTGTACTAAAGGCAAGTACGAATATCAGAACAAAAATTCGGTATTTTTTTATCGGTGTCATTTGTTAATCTTATGCGGGTAGATTGTATCTGATCTTGACGCAGCGAAACCGGCAAAAATGCCATGAGCATTGTCAACATTCGAATGTAATTGAAAAGCAGTTTGCCGGGAAATATTAAACTCGGGATACCGTCCAATTTCGTACAGATATCGCTGTTTTTGATACCTGTAATATTGGTAATCAACTGCTCGTAATTCTACAACCAGGGGATACAAATGCATGCTTTGTGATGAAACTTCATCTGCTCCATAACTATCTGTTGAATAGTTTATATGGATATTATAAGTATCCGCTTCGATAAGTTCGTTACTGAATAGTGCCTGGGATATTCCTTCGTTCTGTAATACCGGATCAATAACTGAATGAAATCCGGGATGTAATACTTCTCCATCATCGTAACAGCTGACAATTATTTCATAGTATCTTGACTGATTTGGATTTGTTTCAAAGCATACTTTAATAGCCGGATATGCCCAGCCTTCCTGGCTGATTCCGGCTTTCTCAACATGCCTGATTTTTAAAATGTCTGATGATTCAGGGATGGTACATCTTGCATTGATAGTCTCATATCCGGGGATTCGAACCCGGATATGATAAGCAACATTGCTTTGTGCAGATGTTTCAGACACATAAACCCCTTTCTCCCTATATGAAAGTTTTTCGATGAATTGATCATCTTCGAAAAGTTCTACTGTCGCGTTTGTTATTTCCACTAATGGATTATCTCCCAGTTCCCGGGCCATGGAAACATGTACTTTAATCAGGCTGTCATTTTGAATAATACTATTTACCACAGGCTTTGGCCCGTAAGGCTCAAATTCATCTTGCACTAATTCACGACATGAGGATAATACGTGAAGTATTAAAAACATAAAAATGCTAATTCGGTGCATACGGTCATTTTTAAAATTTAAGTATTATACCTCCTGTCAGGCGATCATTGTCCTCATAAAAATAATTCCCCAAAGAATATTCACTATAAATCCCCCAATGTTTACCCAAATAAAAGGCTGCGCCAATTCCTCCCCCGTATTCTGTTCTATGCCCTTTTTCCGGTCTGTAATATTCTTCGCTCATTAAAAAAGCACCACCCAATGTACCTGTCAAATATAGATCAAACCGAAAATCTTTTTTTTCTATTAAGAAAGGTAAAAGATGAAAATCCAGAGACAGGCCATAGAAAAGATTATTTGTAGACTTAACCTCATGCATAGTTTGCGGGGCAGAAGGATTTAAGTACATTGTTTCAATAGAACTATATCCTGTATACACACCTGTTTCCAGCCACTCAAGTATACCATAGGTTCCTGCAAGCTGGAAGTAACTGGTTCTGTCATACTCCAGGTTATATGGATCTGTTATACGTCCATAACCGGATTTAACCCTGATACGATTTTTTATATAAGAATCCTGACTAATACCTGAAAATGAAACCAGGTTAAGTATAAGAATGATACTTAATACGACGATTTTTTGTTGTTTTTTCATTTTATATTATAATTGATAATTTGTTATTATGTTACCGAATTGCATTGTATCTTCTTTATTTGTCCGGCATTACTGCCCGGAACAGTACCGCAAAATCTCATGCTACGGTTGGCACTAAATCATAAAATCTGCACGTTGTTTTCTATACATTTCATAGCAAGAGCTACGAATGTTTACACCTTAACCACCTACTTCCTTCAATGGAAAAAGACTATATTAACTTCTTTTAGAAATTCTACCTCCTTTTTTGCAACTTGTATAAATTGTGAATAATGCAGGTTAAATTAGTAAATGTTAGTTTCTGGCTTTCTGTTTATACCCGTTATCTATTATATTCTCAAAGCTCAATTGTGCCGTAATTCGAATTTTATAGGTTCTACAAAACTATATAAAAAAACATTTACTCCAAATAAATGTTTAACAAAACTGAACAATACGTCAGCTTTTCATGTATTAGCTAATGGTTGACTTAGGTTACCCTCCTGAGATGACTAAAAAAGTGAAAACCGGAAACCACTCTAAAAACGGGGCGGATCCGAAAAGCCAAATGAGTAGGGAAAATTAAAATACATCAACTATGATGAAGAAAATGTTTATTTTAACAACAGTAGCTGTATTTGCGTTTAGTTTTTATGCGCATTCACAGGTTAATCCACATGCCTTAGGCTTTCGTTTTGGCGGTGGAACTTTTGTTGGAGGAGAAATCTCCTATCAGCAGGGAGTAGGAAATGCCAAGAGATTTGAATTCGATCTGGGCTATGGAAATAGCAGCGATAACAACAGGCTTTATTTAGCCGGAATTTATCATTGGGTTTTGAACCTTGACGGTGGGCTGAATTGGTTTATCGGCCCTGGTGCGATTATAGGTTCATACGACAATTCTGACATAAACATTGGGGTAGGCGGTCAAATTGGGATCGAATATAATTTTAATGCCGAAAATGTTCCATTCCTGTTAAGCCTGGATGCCCGCCCAATGTGGAATTTATATGGCGACCGTACCGGAATAGGTTGGGGTGCCGCATTAGGCCTTCGTTATGTATGGTAAATATTTTCTTAAATCTTATATTAGGAAACAGGAATAATTTGTAAATTATTTGGGTTGAAAAAAAGCAATCCCCGCGAGAGGATTGCTTTTTTTATGGAATTGGTTTTAGCATTGTTCTTTTAAACTGGCGCGCGTTTGCAACGCGTGCCACACTCAGTATCCCATATTTCTCCCTTTTTCAACTGCCGGAATTCCTTCTTCCATCCATTCAGGCATAGGTTCTTCTTTCAGGTAGTGATCAAAAAACTGAGACATGCGAATTTGGAAATCGTGCTTATCGCGTATTTTCGTTGGCCAGTGGTCTGCCTCGTTATAGTTTAGCAGCCATGCAGGTTTGCGTAATCTTCGTAGAGCTACAAAAAATTCAACGCCCTGACTGAAAGGAACAGCTCCATCGTCCTCATTGTGCATGATCAGCATTGGCGTGTCGATTTTATCAGCCCAGAAAAGCGGTGAATTCTCAAGATAATTGAGCGGTTTTTCCCATATCGATCCGCCGATACGGCTTTGTGTATTCTCATACTGAAAAGAGCGATTCCTGCCTGACCATCCCCGAATACCGCCGTAAGCACTGAACATATTTGACACCGGAGCACCGGATTCAATAGCAGCAAACATATCAGTACGTGTTGCCAGGTAAGCTACCTGGTATCCGCCCCAACTATGTCCCTGGGCTGCAATATGCTCTTTATCGATAAAGCCTTCTGAAATGAGTTGTGTAATCCCGGGCATTACGCAGTTAAATGCATCTTCACCAGGATACCCAGTTCCGTAGTACACATCAGGATTAAAGATGATGTAATCGTTGCCTGAATAGTAATGATAACCTATCGTAGAACGGTCTACTTCCGGGGTGCGGTGATTGTATAGCCCCTGTGAGCTCTTTTCGTAAAAATTAACAATCAAAGGGTACTTTTTATCAGGATCAAAATCATCGGGTTTTATAAGTAATCCATCCAGTTTTTTGCCGTCAGCAGAAGTCCAGCTATAGAGCTCGGCGGTGCCCCATTTGAAATTCTCCTTCTGCGGATTGGCCTTGCTAAGTTGTGTTGATTTTCTGAAATTTTCCGTGATAAGTAAATCAGGAAATTTTTGGAATGTTTCTTTGGTGTAGACATAAATTTCCTCATCCTCTGTTTTTACAGGACTATTCAGTTTATATTTTCCTGCAATGAGTTTGTCTGGTTTTCCCGGTCGTTTCAGTTTCGTCTTATAATAACCGTCCCCGCGTGTTTCGATATTATGTCCGTGTAAATGGTAGGTGTCTGAGGGATCAAGCCCTTTCTCCTTTTCCTCTTCGGTTCGGTAATCAATCAACCGGTATTTTGTATTGCTTTCACGTCCATTAACAGTCAAGTTAACCGGTTTTTCATTATTTTCAGGATCTACTTTCCAGATATCAAACCGGTCATATACCAGCAGCGCTTCATCGTCTTCAAGCCAGCCCGGTGATCCGTAGGGATAAGCCATGTTGGGTGTGTCGTGGAGTTCGTTTGCGCATTGCACAGTTTTGGGGTTGGTAACTGTATGTTCTTTTCCGGTTTCAATGTTGTAAGTAACCCACGTGGTATCTTTGGCATTGTACCAGTAGACATACTTCCCTGCCGGAGATACATCAGGCCTTGCTCTGCAATTTTCTTTAAACATTTCAGCCTCTCCGGTTTGCATGTCCACCAGGTAGAAATCATTGTGATAAGGGTATCCCTCCCACATTCTTTGCACGCCATAGGGTAAAAATGACCAGGCCAGCACTTTATCTGCGCTGCCCTCATCAATTAGCTTTATATCTGTAAAGTCTTTCGTTTCAAGCTGAACCATTTTGTCCTGATCCAAATGATATACAGCCAGATAGCTTTTATTCAGTTTCTCTTTTCTGTTATTCAGTTGAACCGAATGCAGAATAGGTTCATTCCAGTGCCATACCTCCAGCTTTGGGATCTCTTCTTCCAGTTTGGTGGTGTCTCTTTTGGAGCGCATCGGAGCTGTTCCAAAGAACATACGATCCTTGTTTTCTACAAATCGAATGTCTCCATTTTCGCTGACAGTCCAGTTTTCCGCCAAGGCTTCATTATTGCCATGAACGAGTTCCCTGGCCTCGCCTTCACCTTTCCACAGATACAAAGAGAAATCCCTGTCCTCATCAGTTGAGGTGCTGTCAGATACAAAGGCCAGCAATGAACCGTCCTCGTTGTAACTTAGCTGTTTGTATTTGGCTTTACCAGTCATTACCTGTGTAGTGGTTCCATCTTCCAAATCGTAATGATAAACACCCGCTTCGAAATCTTCCTTATCACCAGTGGAAGCAAAAGCCAGTTTCTTTTCTTCTTTGGCAAATACATATTCGGTTACAAAGGGAAATTCTTTTGACCCACCGGAAAGATTCTTAACAATCAGGGCAAAACCGTTTTTCTTTGACTCTTTTTTCTGCTTTTCAGCCGTTTTTGTTGTATCCTTTTCCGTTTGCGTTTCTGTTTGATAGGCAACCCATCCGCTCCATTTTTCAGGCACTTTAAAAGATTTCAGACTGTCAACCATTTTCTTGCTTCCGCTTTCCGTGTTAAAAATCAACAATTCGTCCATGGGCAATTCCTCCTTTTGCTTGCCCTCTAGTTTAAGTTGCCTGACAGTATCTTCAAGCGGTTTTACCCTGGCGATAACAAACTTTGAATCTTCTGTTATATGGATATCTGTACCCCCGGTCTGTGTCAGTAGTTCCGAGCCGTCTTGTTCAACAGCTTTAAGTACCGGGTCTCCCTTCCAGGGCTCTAACTTATAGGCAACCAGGTTGCCGTCATTTGAAATTGTTTTTTCGGTTATCCGGTTCCATTTCAGAATATCGTCAAATGTAAGCGCTTTCTTATCCTGGGCAAATCCCGTAATGGGAAGCCAGATCAGGATTGAAAGAATCGTAAGTCGTTTTAGATGTTTCATTTTGATAGGTTTATTTTTAGTGAATAAAATTTTGACTAAAAAATTAAGGAAAGGTTGAAAAGAATAAAAATTTCAGGGGATTAAATATTAGGTTGATTTCAATAATCCAGGGATAAAAATTTACTAAATTTGAACAAGATGAGTAGCCAATGAACAAACCAGATAAACATATTTATAAATGGAATTGGAATTAGACCTGAAAGTAATAAAACGACTAGGTAAAGGACTTTTGTTTTATTTTTTTAAATAGTTTTTTATCTTAGAAAGTTTCAGAAACTATTTCTAATCAAATATTCTTTTATAAAATAATGAGGCTTCAGTTAAAGCGAAGAAAACAATGCTTATCTTTTCTTCCTGTAAAGGTTTCTCTTAATAATTCTAAAAGCAGAATTCTCACAGTTAATGAAGAAATCTCTCGTGAAACAAGAGAAAAGAAGATAAATTTGAAATATGGGCTGTTTGGGTTAAAACACGAAACCGTTATCAATTTAAATAGCTCAGAAATAGAAATTGAAGTGTTTTTCAACTTCCATAATATTTACAAGAATTTAATAATAGGATTTGTTGTCTTACTGGGATTGGGGTTTCTATCAATGATACTTGATGGTATAATTGTGTTAATTATTATTTTTCCTATACTGATGATGTATAATTTATTAAATGATTCATTATTGATTCTGATAAAAGAGTGAATTAAAAATCACCATATATAAACCATAATATCAGAACATTACAGCTAAACAAACCTGATATGGAATACGCAATAGACTTACTGAAAAACTCAAAAAAATCGAAACCCAGAATTTTCTTTGGCTTAGCCATGATTGTCTTGTCTCTGCTTTATATCTACTTAAAGATAGAAGACAGTGAGCCGGTTGCTATATTTGCATGGATTTACTCAGGTGTATTTCTTATAAGTGGATTAGCAAATATATTAGAAGGCTTCGGATATTCTATAGATAAAGTATTTGGAAAAGCTTATATTGAGATTAATGACAAAGAAATAAAAATTAAAACCGATATATTCATTAGAGAAGAAAGCATAAGTTGGGATAATATTGATAAAATCGAATATAAAACAAATAAATTTTTAATCACTAAAAAGGATAGCACTGTATTTACATTTTATTTATCTAAATTTGAATATGCTGTTGTACAAGAGATTAAAAACGTAGTTGTAAAAATGTCTAATAATAAAGGAGTTAAGGTGAGGTTATAAAAATATGACAGAACTTCCCCTTTACCTCAATAATTAAAGATTATGTCTGTAACAAAAGCAAACACAGGATGGATCCTGTATAATTTACTTGTTGGGTTCTCTTTTTACTGGGCAGCAAATTTACTATTATGGTATCCCTGGAGTATAGATCAATATTTAGGAATTACTTTAATGTTAACTGTTGCGCCATTTTTATGGGGTTTAGGGGTATACAATTGTTTAATAAGGTACCCGGGAAAAAATTTAATAAATGGAGCAATCATTAATTCTTTAACATTGCTCATCATTGCAGCGATATTGGACTATATCTTTTTTGGTTTGATTCGGGGAGCAATCAAAGAATTGTACCACCCAACCACATTTTATGGATATGGATTTTTGATTAGCCTCCCATTCATAGAAATATTCATAATTCGAAAGCTAATAATCCGGAAAAGCCGCAGGGTAAACGCTAACGATTTTATTAAAACCGGAATCTTCGGAGCAATCAGTCTTTTGTTACTAATAGCTATAATCAAATTTGATATAAAAATATAGCTCCTCTCACAAAAAAATTGAAAAAGGGATAAGCGCATAAATTGAAGGTTTCACTCATACCACGAACAAAAAAAACATTGGCTTTATTTTAGAGGATTTATAGAATTTTACCGTTTTGTTCATTGACATTACATTCATTTTTCGTAATTTAAGCCAATTAACAAATTAATAAACAAAATATTATGAGCTCAGATACATCTGTTTATATTGGCACAAGCGGCTGGAGTTATGATCATTGGGCTGGTCTGTTTTATCCGGAAGAGATGAAAAAAAATGAATGGTTCCCGTTTTTCGCGAAACACTTCAACACCGTTGAGCTGAACATGTCCTTTTACCGGTATCCGTTCGAAAACATGCTTAAGGGCTGGCAAAATAAAATGCCGCAGAATTTTAAAATGACTTTTAAAGCGAACCGCCAAATCACCCATAGGAAAAAATTCATTGATGTAACCGAGCCTATGGAAAAATTCTATGAGATGGTTAGCTCAATGGACAAGAATGCCGGGTGTATCCTTTTTCAAACCCCTCCCTCTTTCCATTGCGATGATGCCAATTTCAATACAATGCTCAAGTTCATGGATAATATCGACCAGAACTACAAAAACGCCATTGAATTCCGGCACAAAAGCTGGTGGAACGAGGATGTTAAAAAACTTTTAAAAGCACATAATGTAGCATTTTGTACAGTTTCAGGACTGGAAATGCCATCAGATGTTATGATTACAGCTGATTTTGGCTACTTTCGTTTTCATGGACCTCAGGAACCTTATGCTTCAGAATATACCGAGGAACAAATTGATCAATGGGCCAAATCCATTAAAACCGAAATTGAAAAACATCAATTAAAAGAAGTATATTGCTACTTTAACAACGATTTGCATGGCTACGCCCTTAATAACGCAAAACAATTATTAACGAAAATTAAATAATACCTAAGTTGAGAGGTTTGAACGAAGTGAAAAAGCGCTTTACTTATCAGGCAGCTGCCGGACCGACTTAGAAATTGTCGGTTTTCACCGAATAGGTAAGGTGAGAACCATACAATTTCTTTGTCGTGATTGAGAATCGCTCAATTCGGGTAATAGAAAATTATTGCGTATAACTATTAACTTCAACCAGGAAAAATATTTATATCTATATTGCATGGCGTATAATACTTTTCGTATTTTTGAATAAAAATAAAACCTGGTTCCAAAAATTATGGATATAGAGAGAAAAGAACACGGCCCAGCCATTAGCAATTCAACAGCATAACTTTAAAATAACAACAAAACCCAATATACCCGGAGAAAAAGTCAGGGTAGCGATGATTGAACATAATGGAGCGCCGGCTGAATTAATCGAATTTAAGTAGAATAATGTAACTAAAAATTGCCCTATGAAGAAACTAATTTTTTTATTCGCCGCATGTTTTGTATTTAGCTTAAATTCTTATGGCCAGGATTTAAAAAAACTTGAAAATTCGGATGTTGATAAAAGCATGCTACAAGTTGCAGAGAATTTTGCCCTCGAATATTTAACAAAACTGAAAGAAGGGAGTTATTATGAGTTTCAGGACGAAGCTATTGCCGAATTTAAAAGACAAATGACAGAGCAAAGGCAGAAAAAAGCATACCAAAATCTTAAAGAAAAATTTGGAGATTTTAGAAGCATAAATTATGAACAAACCTGGCTTCAAGATACGAATAATCCCTTACAGATTTTCCGGTTTAAAGCTGATTTCAAAGCGAGCAACCAGCCACTTGAGGTACGGGTTGTGCTAAATGAAGCCGGAAAAATTGCAGGACTATGGGTAAAACCTTGGCGAGAGAATCTACAATAATATTTGAAAAAAATATATTACATGGCAAGGTTTTTAAAAACTAAAAAAGAGAACATCGGATTACCTCCTGACGCTATTCAACTCAGAGGGGAGAAAAAGAGCGATTACACCCGGCTGAGGCTTTTTGACTTTGATGCTAATCATATTGAAGAACGCGAAGTAACTAACATCAACGAAGTAACTCCACTTGAGCAAAAGAAAACTACTTCATGGTTTAATATTGACGGGCTGCATGATGATAACATAATGCAGGAAATTGCCCGCAGTTTCAATTTAAGTTCATATATTATTTCCGACATATTGGATACCCATGCAAGGCCTAAAATATACGAATATGATAATTGCATCTACATTTCTTTGAAAATGTTACAATATAATGAAACCGATAACTATGTTTCGTCCGAGAATTTGGTTCTTGTACTAAAAGAAAATTTAATCTTATCATTTCAGGAACGGCCGGGTGATGTATTTGAACCAATCAGAGAAAGGTTAAGAAAGAACAAAAAACGAATCAGAGGTTCGGGGCCGGATTTTTTGGCATTTTCAATAATGGATGTGGTTATTGATAATTACATATACATTATAAGCAGGGTAGGTGAAAGGATTGAAGACCTGGATGATGAATTAATCAACAATCCATCAACTTCTATCCTGGAAGAAATAAATAACCTTAAAGGAGAAATCAACTTTTTACGGAAGACAATCAAACCATGCCGGGAACTTATGTTAAGCCTGGTTAAGATGGATTCAGAATTACTGGAAGAAAACACGTTCATCCATTTGAGAGAACTTCAGAATAATATTAAACAGGCTGATGAATCTACAGATAGCTATAGAGAAATGCTTTCAGACCAGCTCAGCGTTTTTCATTCCGTTGTAAGTAATAGGTTAAATGATATCTTAAAGTTTCTGACGATTTTTTCAGTGATATTTATTCCTCTTACCTTTATTGCCGGGGTTTATGGTACAAATTTCGATTATCTTCCGGAACTAGGCTACAAGTATAGTTATTTCATTATGTGGGGTGTAATGATTGTTATAGCCGGTACTATGATCATATATTTTAAAAAGAAGAAATGGTTTTAGGAATTTTATTTTACCTAAAATCAAGATTTTAATCCCCGGCTATCAATTATTATTACTGGAGTTTCGCTTATTGAAAAATTGTTAGATAAATGATTAGTTGTTTACTGAAGTTTCGCGTTAAAAAAGTGGTTAGATAAATGGTTAATATTTACTATTTTGATGGGGTGAAATAATGTCGCGCCTAACAGCGCTTATGGTTGGGGTGAGGATTTATTTTCTACCATAATTCCGCACCTATCGGTGCTTGTAGATATATAAAAAGACCGTAAGGGGTAAAATTATGGTAGTTAAAATATCAGAAATAG
>Ga0207414_1000345_pt1 | contig 21221 bp, 12 predicted proteins | sample PonA231FremontCA_2_FD_187269 | JGI IMG/M metagenome (GOLD analysis project Ga0207414, IMG submission 187269) | Marine sediment microbial community from Fremont, CA, USA - Pond A23 Sediment 1 (SPAdes) | ecosystem: Environmental > Aquatic > Marine > Unclassified | place: USA: Fremont, California...
TGATTCACTTAATAGCTCTGTAAGTTCTGTAAGTGAAGCAGTTGAAAATAACTCAGCCAGTTCTGAAGAAGTATCTGCTCTAGCAGAAGAACAGAGTGCAACAGTAGAAGAATTATCAGCCTCAGCTGATGAATTAGAAGAATTAGCTAAAAACCTTAATTCTTTAATTGCACAATTTGATGTAAAATAGGATTTTTTGATAGGGGGATTTTCATGAAAAATACTTATGAACAAATAACAAATTTACATCAAGCTAAAAAAGGAGATCATATAGTTTTATTATACCAAGAAAAAGAAGAATACATTTCAAGTGTAATTCCTTTTATTAAAGATAGTTTAAAAAGAGAAGAAAAGTGTTTATATATTGATGCCAAAGATAATATAGAAAACATTAAAAGAATATTATCTAATAGTATAGATGATTTAAAAGATTATCTGGAAAGCAACCAACTACAATTATTAACAAAAGAACAATCATACCTTATGAATAAAGAATTTGACTCTGAAAAAATGATTAAACTAATAAAAAAAGAGATTAATAAAGCTCTAAAAGAAGGATATAAAGGTTTAAGCATGACAGGTGAATTGGCGGAAGTTTTAAAATTTAAAAAAGGTAAACAAGAAATTATAAATTATGAATGGAAATTAAACCATAGAATATTTGATAACTTACCATTTACTGCTTTATGTCGTTATAACATCAATAAATATGACCCTGAAACTATTAAATCAGTAATAGAATTACATCCTTATCTAATTTGGGATGATGAATTTCATGAAAATCCTTATTATGTTAATTATGAAGGATATAGAGATAATAAAATTGTTGAATTTGAAATAAAAAGCTGGCTAAAAAATATAAAAAAATATAAAAAGAAAGCAAAGAAGTTAGAGAGAACAGAAAATGAATATCAAGAATTGTTTAGTGAGGCTCCAGTGGGAATTTTTAGAACAACTTCAAATGGTGGAGTTATCTCAGTTAATAAAACAATGGCAGAAATGTTAGGATATTTGACTCCGAAAGAAGCAGTTTCAGCATATAATGATCTTAAAAAAGAGTTATATGTTGATTCTAATCGTAGAGATGAATTTATAAAAAAATTAAAAAATGAAGGTAAAGTTGAAAATTTTGTGTATGAAGCTTTAAAGAAAAATGGAGATAAAATATATTTAAGCATGAATGCAAAAATTGAAGAGAAAAAGAAAGATAAATTTATAATTAAAGGATTTGTTTATAATATTACCAAAAGAAAAGAATTTCAGGAAGAACTTAAAACTAAAAAAGAAGAATTACAGGCTTCTAATGAACAATTATCTGCCTATAATGAAGAAATAAAGGCAATGAATGAAGAATTAGAACAATCATTTGATGAAATTAATGATTTAAATGAAAGATTTGTAGATATGATAGAACTTGTTGCAGATATGGAAGACAAGACTTTGCTGAATGAAAAAGAATTCTTTGCAGAGCTTTTAGAAAATGCTATTGAAATAGTGCCTGAAGCTGATTATGGAAAGATATGTGTAATTAATGAAAAAGATAAATTTGAAATAATCGATGGAATAGGACATAAATTTGAATTATTAAAGGATATTAAAATAGATAAAGCGTTGATGAAGGATTTAGATAAAGTAGAAGCTTATAAATCTGAAAGTTATTGTATTGATTATGAAAAATTACCAGAAGAACAAAAAGAAAATTTTAAAAAAGCTTTAAAACCTATTAAACATTCTCTTAATATAAATATAAAAATTGAAAATAAAACTGTAGCAAAATTAACTTTAGATATTAAAGAGGATAGTAATGAAAAATTTAGTAATACTACTCAAAAGATATTAAAATCTTTTGCAAATCTGGCTGCTTCCTTTTTTGCTTTTAAAAGATTTGATAGTTTAAAAACTAATTTTACTAGAGAATTAATTTCTTCTATTATTAAAATTTTAGAAATGTATGATCTCTATACTAAAGGTCATTCGGAAAATGTGGCCAATATAGCTTCAAGTATAGCTGAAAAGATGAACTTTTCTAAAAAAGTAATAAAAGATACTTATTGGGCAGGTCTTGTTCATGATATAGGTAAATTACTTATTCCTGTCGATGTATTGAATAAAAAGGGAAAATTGACTGATGACGAGTATGAACTTATAAAAAAACATACTATCTATGGCAAAAAAGCATTGTCTGATTCTGAATCTTTAGAACATATAGCTAAATATGTGCTATATCATCATGAGAGGTGGGATGGGAAAGGCTATCCAAAAGGAATTTCTGGTAATGATATTCCACCTATATCACAAATTTTAGCTGTAGCTGATTCTTTTGATGCAATGTTATCTAGAAGAGCTTATAGAGATCCTTTGAGTTTAGAAAAAGCTAAAAAGGAAATTAAGGATAATAGTGGGACCCAATTCTCACCTGAAGTAGCTGAAGTTTTTTTAGAAATGTTAGAAGAAAATGAAATAGAAGATTTGAAAAAAGATAATTTAGAAATTGAAGATGAGTATCAACAAAAACAAGAAGGTAATAAAGCAATAAATAAAAAGGAATCATTTGAAGAGTTATTTAAAAAAGGCCATTCGGCTATGGTAATTGTAGATAAAGATTTTAAAATAGTTAAAGCTAATGAAAACTTTAAAAGAATGTATAAATTTGAAGAAAACAATTTAAAAGGTTTAAGTATAAAAGAAATAGTTCCTGAAGAAAAAATAGATGAAACTGAAAAACATATAAAATCAATAAAAGAAGAAGGAAAAATTGATAATAAAACCTATCGCAAAACAAAAGATGGTGAGAAAATAGATGTTTCTGTTCATGCTTTCCCCACAATTTTAGAAGATGGTAATGCAGGTTATTATGTTATCTATGAAGATATTAGTGAACTAAAAAATATGGAGAGAAAATTCAAAGATATTAAAAATAGATATAAATTACTTTTTGAAAATGAAAATACTGTTATGTTAATAATCAATCCTGAAAATGGTGATATTATTGATGCTAATCCAGCTGCAGTAAGATTTTACGGTTGGAGTAAAGATGAATTAACTTCCATGAAAATAACTGGAATAAATACTTTAACAGAAAATGAAGTAAAAAAAGAAATGAAAAAGGCCAAAGATGAAAATAAAATTACTTTTGAATTTAAACATGAGACTGTTAATGGTGATATTAAAGATGTAGAAGTTTATAGCCATCCTATTAATTTTGGTGAAGACAAATATTTATATTCTATAATACATGATATTACTGAAAAAATAAGAGCTCAAAAACAATTAAAAAAAGAAAAAGAATTTAATCAAAATGTATTAGATTCTTTAACTGCAAATATAGTTATTTTAGATGAAGAGGGAATAATTAAATATACCAATAAAGCATGGAGAGATTTTGCTAAAAATAATGGTATAGATCCTAAAGATGTTGGTATAGGAAAAGATTATCTTAAAGTGCTTAAAAAAGCTAAAAACGAAGGTGAAGAAAAAGCAGATAAAGCCTATTATGGTATAAAAGAAGTTATGATGGGAAATAAAGAAAAATTTGATTTAGAATATCCCTGTCATTCTCCAGATGAAAAAAGATGGTTTAGAATGCGAGTTAGTGAATTTGAATATAATGGTCCTTATTCTATTATAATTCATCATCAAAATATTACTAAATGGAAGTGACAAAATCTCAATGGAAAAGAAGGTGGTTTTATGAAAAATACAAATTTTTCTGAAGTACCAAAAGTATCTAAAGAGGCAACTAAAGAATATGGTGAGAAATTAGATTTCCTTATAAAAAAAGTTAATAAAGAAATGTCTCAAAAAGAAAAATTAAATAAACTTATTGGAGATAATCCTATGAGTAAAATGGAAGAAAATCATTCAAATCACGCCAGTTTTATGTATAATAGTTTTCAATTAAATGATTCAAAACTTTTTATAAACACTATTATTTGGGTATATAAAACTTATAATGAACAAGGTTTTTCTTATGATTATTTTCCAGTAGAATTAAATGAATGGATTTCCGCAATTAAAAAATATATGAGTAATGAAAATAAAGATTCCATAATAAAAGTTTATAAATGGATGTTAAAGCATCACAAAACTTTTATACAAAAGTCTAAAACAGTTGAAGTGAATAAATCAGAAATACCAGAAAAACACTTAGATTTGTATAATAAATTTTTAAAATATCTTCTTCAGGGAAAATATAATAAATGTTTAAAAATATCTAAAGATAATGTTACAAATAAAGAAGAAATGATAGATTTTTTTGAATATATTATAAAGCCAGCCATGTATGAAATAGGTGAATTATGGGCAGGTGGAGAAATTTCTATTGCTAAAGAACACCTTACTTCATCGATTGTATCTAGAATTAATTCTTCATTATATTCACAATTTATTTCCTTAGAGATTACAAAAGGAAAAGTAGTAATTTCTCCTATTTCAAATGAATTTCATGAGCTTGGAGCAAGAATAATAGCAGACTCTTTGGAAACTAATGGTTGGGAGATTTATTATTTAGGAGCCAATACCCCATTAAATGATCTAATTGATTTATTGATTACAACTAAACCTACATTAGTAGGACTTTCAGCTGCAATGCCTTTTAATATTGATAACTTAAAAAAGACTGTTAAAAAGATAAGAGAACAACCTGAACTTAAAGATATGAAAATATTAGTTGGGGGAAAAGTATTAAATGATAATCCTGAACTTTGGAAAAAGATAGGTGCTGATGGATGGGCAAAAGATAGTCAAGAAGCTATTCAAATTGCAGAAAAATGGTTAAAAGAAGCTAGGGATAAAAATGTTTGATGATTTATATTCAAAAGCTCCTTATCCTTTGAATTGTTTTCTAGAAGAAATAAGTAATTATATACTTATTCATTTTGATCAAGATTTTAATATTATTGGTTTTAATAAGAAATTATTGCGTAAACTTAATTTAAAAGAAACTGAAATCAGAAATTATAAGTTCTATGAAATATTTAAAGTTAAAAATAAGGAGTTAAATAATTTAAAACCACAAAAAATCAATAAATTTGAAAGAATTGAATGCTATATTTCAGATGAATTTATAAGAAGAAAATCATATATCGATTATATATGTTATTTTTTTTATTTAGACGATGAAGATGAATTTTATTTAATAGGAAAACAAAATAAATCAACTAATAATGAAATCTTTAATGAAATATCTAAATTAAATAATGAATTAGAAAATACGACTCGGGAATTAAATAAAAAGAATTTAAAATTAGAGTATCAACTTCGTTTTCAGAAGAATTTAGCTGAAATATCCTCTGATTTATTAGAAGTTAATCAAGCGAATATTGATAGAAAAATAAATAAAGCTTTAAAAAAAATAGGAAAATTTTTTGGAATAGATAGAAGTTATATTTTTATTTTCTCAAATAATCATAAAAAAATGTCTAATAGTCATGAGTGGTGTCGTGAAGATATAGAACCACATATAAATAATCTACAAGATTTTTCTACTAAAAATTTTTCTTGGTGGATGGATCAATTATTAAATAACAAAACAATAAATATTACTGATGTTAATAAAATGCCTGAAAAAGCAGAAGCTGAAAAAATGATTTTGAAAGCCCAAAACATAAAATCAGTAGTTTCAATGCCTATGTTTATTGAAAACGAGTTGTTTGGTTTTTTTGATTTTGATTCAGTTAAGGTTAAAAAAGAATTTTCTGAAGAAGAATTAAGAGCTCTCAATATATTTACTGATGTGATAACTAGTGCTTTTTCTAAATATATTCATGATAAAAAAATAAGAAAATTAACTTATAAAGATAGACTCACAGGTTTATACAATAGGAGATTTTTTGAAGAAGAATTAGAAAGATTAGATACTAAAAGACAGCTACCCATAAGCATAATATTAGCTGATATTAATGGTCTAAAAATTATAAATGATTCTTTAGGACATAAAAAAGGGGATCAGCTACTTAAAAAAAGTTCCAATATTTTAAGAAAAATCACTAGAAAAGAAGATATATTAGCCCGTCAGGGTGGAGATGAATTTGCTATATTATTACCTAAAACAGAAAGAGAAAAAGCTGAAAAGATAATTGATAGAATTAATGAAGAAGCGCAAAAAACAGAAGAAGATGAGTTAACTGTTTCTATTGCATTAGGTGTTGCAGTAAAAACTGATCCACTCCAAGATATAGAAGAAGTTTTAAAAACAGCAGATAATAATATGTATGAAAATAAATTATTAGAAAGTCGAAGTGCTAAAGGTAAAATAGTTCAAAATTTACTCAATACTCTTGCTGTTAAAAGTAATGAAACTAAAGAACATACTATAAGGATGACTAAATTAGCTTATGAATTTGGAAATAAGTTAAATCTATCTAATTCTGAAATAAATAGACTTACGCTTCTTTCCACCCTTCATGACATTGGTAAGACTACCATTGAAGAAAAAATATTAAAAAAACCAGATGATTTAACAAATGAAGAGTGGGAAATAATGAAAGAACATCCACGAAGAGGATATAAAATTGCATCAGCTTCTGAAGAATTTGCTTTAATTGCTCAGGAGATACTATCACATCATGAAAGATGGGACGGTACTGGATATCCTAGAGGTTTGAAAGGAGAAGATATACCTTTTTTGTCCAGAGTAATATCAATAATCGATGCTTATGATGTTATGACTAATGATAGACCTTATAGTAAAGCAATTTCTAAAGAAAAAGCTTTAGCGGAAATAGAAAGTTGTGTTGGTAGTCAGTTTGATCCAGATTTAGCTGAAGAATTTATAGAACTTAAATCTGATCGGTAATAGATTATAATTTTGATTTAAAAAGTTAATTAAATTGATAGTTCAGTAATAGGCAAAGTAATAGACTCCCCCAATAATTTCAAATTTGATTATTTCATAAGGGGAGTCATATAGATTAAATTTACTTTTGTAATTGATTAATTAGAGTTTGATATAATTTTATGAATTTTTCAGTGTTTAAACTTTCTTTATTATTCCAAGTTGCAGTAACAAAATATATATTTCCATTTTTGGAGGTTAACATATGAGTATAATTTAGAACTCCTGGTTCAGAACCACCTTTATAAGCAACTCGTTGCCAATTATTTGTTTGGATTGGTCCTGGATTAATTGTCATTAAGTCAAGATTACTTATATCATACATAAGTTCTTTTAATTTTTTTGTTGAAAAAAACCATTCGATATCTAGTGCTCTAATATTTTGGCTCAAGTTCATTGATTTTATTGATAAAGATTTTTCATTTATTTTATCTAATATTTTATATTTTTCATTTTTTTCTGCATTTCTGTAGTTATTTAATACATTTTTATTTTCAGGAATTTTTAGATAGAAAGCTTCCTTTGTTTTTAAAAAAGGTTGGTTGTCAGGTGCTTTTTTTTCTATATTTTTTCTTCCTATATATCTTATTAACATATCAGTTGCAGTATTATCACTTTTTGAGATCATCCTACCTGCAAGTGATTCAACAGTAAACTTTGTACCTATAGGCCAGTTTTGTAGATCACCTGAAGGTAAACTAATATCTTCTTTTTTTAAAACCACTAAATCAGTCCAATTTATTGTATCAGAATTTATTTTTTCTTGAAGCGCAGATAATACAGCTATTTTAAAAGTTGACCCTACAGCCATTTTTTGATCTGGATTAAGTGAAATTAAATTTTTTCCTTTTTTAGTGACTAATAAGCTAACTTCTCCAGGCAAATTAGAAAAATCATTTTTTATGCTTTCTAAATTTTCTTCTTTTTTTGTAACAGAGAGAAAACGTACTCCTGCAACTTTTCCTTCTGTCACTACAAACTGAGTTTTTAGTTTCCCTTTTTCATAGAAAACCTGATAAATATATTTGTCTATTTTTTCTATATTTTGTAATTTTCCTAAACCATCAATAAAGTTATTTCTTACTGATCTGAGTTTTGATACAGATAATTGTGATAGTATTTTTTGGCTAAACATTTCTTCTTCTAATTGATCTTTAGTAAGAAATTCTTTTAGCATTTGTTGTTCTGAATTTTTAGTATTTGTTGCTTTACTATTAGTATTTAATCCAGCAGATAATAAAATTATAACTAAAAATATAATTAAAATTATTTTAAAGTTAAAAAATGACTCCTTGTTTATTGAAAAATTTCTTAACATTAAAATTCCTCCTATCTTTTATTTGGTAATTAATAACTATTTATAATTTTAAATAAATCACTGAAAATTCCTTTTTTAAATCTATAAATGTTAAAATAATAATTTGATTATTAGTATTGATTATTAACAATTGGAGTGTTATGATTAATTTAGATATTAATAGTAAAATAAATTCAATAATGTTAATTTTTAGAGATTAATTTAAGAGGTGAAATAAAAATGTTACAGGATCATAATATACCAGCAGAAATTGTTGACCAGTTATCGATTGGATGGGCTTATCATAGAGAAATTTATGATGAAGATAATAGTCCAGTCGATTATGTTTTTTTGGAAGTAAATGATCAATTTGAAAAAATTACAGGTTTGAAAAAGGAAAATATAATTGAGAAAAAAATAACTAATGTTTTGAGAGATATTGAAAATAGTTCATTTGATTGGATTCAGTTTTATAGGGAGATTGCTTTAAAAAAGAAAAATGATTTTTTCGAAAAATATTCAGAAAAGTTAGAAAAGTGGTATGGTGCTAAGGTTTTTAGCCGTAAAAAAGGATATTTTGCAATTGTGTTTTATGATATAACTGAAAGAAAAGAAAAAGAAAAGAAATTGCATAAAAAGCAAAAAAGAATTAAAAATATATTTGATAATAGTAGTGATGTTATTTGGTCTATGTCATGGCCTGATTTAGAAATGAGATTTATTAGTAAATCAGTTAAAGAACTAATTGGTTATAAAACAGAAGATTTTAAAGAAAACTATAGATTTATGCAACAGATTACTCATCCAGAAGATAAAAAAATAAATAAAGAATCTCTTAAAAAATTAAAAGAGAAAGGTTATGCTGAAAGAGAATTTCGGATTATTTGTAAAGATGGAAATATAAAATGGGTTCAAGATCGAAACAAATTAGTTTATAATGAAGAAAATAAGCCTGTAAGAGTGGAAGGAGTAATGCGAGATATTACTGAAAAAGTAAAGCAAAGAAAAGAGCTTGAAATGATGAATTTTACTATTGATAATTCTGATTTGTTAATTTTCAGAACTACTCCTAAAGGTATAATTGATTATGTAAATGAAACAGCTATAGATAAATTAGAATATAAAAAAGAAGAACTAATTGGAGAACATGTAAAGAAATTTTTAAAATCTGATAATTATATAAGGCGAGATAAATTTTGGAAAAAAGTTAAAAATAATACTTCAATGACTTATGAAAGAAAAATAACTACCAAAAGTGGAAAAGTATTTCCTGCTGAAATGACCAGTCAATATTTTAAATATGAAAATAAAGAGTATGAATTTGCTTTTGTTAAAGATATTACAGAAAAAAAGCGGAATGAAAAAGTTTTAAAAAAGAGCCAAGAGATTGCTAATTTAGGTAATTGGGAATTTGATCTTAAAAATAATAAATTATTTTGGTCAGATGTAATTTATCGTATTTTTGGATTAAAACCTCAAGAATTTGAACCCACTTATGAAGCATTTTTAGATACTGTTCATCCAGAAGACCGAAAGAGGGTTGATGATTCCTATATTTCTTCGGTTAAAGAAAAAAAAGATGGATATGAAATTGACCATAGAATAATCAAGCAAGATACTGAAGAGGTTCGATATGTTAAAGAAAAGTGTGAGCATATAAAAAATAATAATGGGGAAATAGTTCGTTCTTTAGGTATGGTCCAAGATATTACTGAAAGAAAGGCAAGGGAGAAGAAGATAAAAGAAAAAAATAATAAAATCAAAAAACTTTATGAGATAAATCTTCAGCTTGCAGAAACTCAAAATGTTAAAGAAGCTTGTAAAAAGACAGTAGAAGCTACAAAAGATATTTTAGATTTTGATTTATGCCATATAAGTTTAGTTGAAGATGGTTATTTTGTACTAAAAGCTTCTACAAGTAAGACAGAATCATTTAAAAGATCTATAAATATTGGTTTGGCAGGTAAATCTTATCATGAAGGAAAAAGTTTTATCGTTGACAATGCACAAAAAAATCCAGATGTTGCTCCTATTAAAGAATCTTTTAAGTCAGCAATTAGCATTCCTTTAGGTGAGCATGGAATATTTCAGGCAATTAGTAAAAAAGAGGGTGCTTTTACAGAACAGGATTTAGAGTTATCAGAATTATTAGTTTCTCAAACTACTAAAAGATTAAATGATATTTATTCTAAAGAAAAATTAATATATCAATCCTATCATGATTCTCTCACTGGTCTTTATAATCGTAGATTTTTTGTAGAAAAATTAAAAAAGCTGGACTATAAAAATAATCTACCCATTAGTATTATTATGCTTGATATAAACGGGTTAAAAATAATTAATGACAGTTATGGTCATAAAAATGGAGATGAACTATTAATAAAAACTGCTAGAATACTAGAAAAAAATTTAAGAGATAATGATATATTGGCTAAAATCGGGGGAGATGAATTTATTTTATTATTACCACAAACTGATAATGAAAAAGCTCATGATATTTTTAAATCTATAAAAAATGTAACTAATAAAACTAAAGATGATGAACTCCCAGTTTCTTTAGGTGGAGGAATTTCTACTAAAAAAAATATGGAACAAAGTATAGAAGATATTTGGACTAAAGCCGATGATAATATGCTTCAAAATAAGTTAGTAAGCAATAAAAGTAAAAAGAATGAAATAGTAAATAGTATTCTCAACTCTTTAGGAGCTAAAAGTGATGAGACTAAAGAGCATGCTATGAGGATGACTAGATTAGCTCAAGAGTTAGGTGAAAAGTTAGGAATATCTAATTCTGAACTTGATAAATTATCATTATTAGCTTCCCTTCATGATATAGGAAAAACATCAATACCTGAAAATATTTTAAATAAAAAAAGTGCATTATCAGATGAAGAATGGGAAATGATGAAAAAACATACTACCAAAGGTTATAGAATAGCATCAGCTACTGAAGAATTTGCAGTAGTAGCTGAGGAAATATTGTCTCATCATGAAAGATGGGATGGTAGTGGTTACCCAAATGGGCTTACGAAAAAAGATATTCCCTATTTAGCAAGAATTATATCAATTGTTGATGCTTATGATGTAATGACAAATGATAGACCTTATAGTAAAGCTATATCTAATGAAGAAGCTTTAGCTGAAATAGACAGATTTGCTGGTAGTCAGTTTGATCCTGAACTTGCTGAAGAGTTTATAGAACTTAAGTCTAAAAATAAATAAAAAAATATATAATAACAAGAGGGAGGATATCTAATATGATTAATAATTTTAAAGTTGGAGAAAAATATAGAACAAAAATATATCTTTAAAATGGATATAATTTTGCTGAAGGTAAATATAAGATAAAAAAATTAAATAAAAGTTTCTTAAAAAACCTATCAATCATGGTTGAGAAAGTTTTTTTAGATAAAAAATACAAATTTAAAATTTATTTAATGTAAGTATACTTTATTAAAAGGATATATTAGTGAATTATAGAATAAATAAACATAACACTTTATAGAAAATTCTGATAAAATACTACTTACTAATGAGGAGTTGAAAAAAGTGAAACATTATAATTATGATAGTAAAGCTTTAATAAAAAATATGCCTACTGCTTTTGCTTATCATAAAGTTATTTTTGATGAAAACAACAAACCTGTGGATTATGTTTTTTTAGATGTAAATAAAAAATTTGAAGAGTATACAGGCTTAAAAAAAGAAGAAGTTATAAACAAAAAAGCAACTGAAGTTTTAGATAATATAACTGAGAGTTCTTTTGATTGGATTAAATTTTATGGTGAACTTTCCTTAAATGAAGATAGTGACTCATTTATTGAATATTCTAAACCTCTAAATAGATGGTATAAATTACAGGTTTACAGTCAAAAGAAAGGATACTTTACAACTCTTTTTAATGATGTGACTAAAAAGAAAGAAAAAGAAAATAAGTTACAAAATATGTCTGAACAGTTAAATGATATTTTTGATAATATAAATGATATTGTTTGGTCTATTTCCTGGCCAGATCTAAAAGTACAATTCATCAGTAAAGCAGTAGAAGATATTGTTGGTTATAAAAGAGAAGATTTCAAAGAAGATCCTATGCTTATTCAAAAAATCACTCACCCTGAAGATAAAGAAACCAATGAGAAAGCTATTAAACAATTAGAAGAAAATGGGGATACAGAAAGAGAATTCAGGGTAATATGTAAGGATGGTACTGTTAAATGGATTCAGGATCGTGGGAAAATGGTGTATAATGAAAAAAATGAACCTGTAAAAGTAGAAGGTGTAATGAGAGATATAACTAAAATTAAAAAACAAAGAAAAGAGCTTGAAATGATGGAGTTCACCCTTGATAAATCAAGAATGTTAATTTTTAGAACTAAACCTGAAGGAATTATTGATTATGTTAATGAAAAGGTTTTGAGAAAATTAAATTATAAAAGAGAAGAACTAGTTGGTAAACATGTTAAAGAAATTTTAAAAAAGTACAATTATGTAGAAAGAGAAAAATTTTGGAATGATGTTAAAGAATCAAAATCTATGACTTATGAAAGAGAATTTATAACTAAGAATGGTAATAAATTTCCTGCTGAAATGACGAGTCAATATTTTAAATATGGAGATAAAGAATATGAATTTGCCTTTGCTAAAGATATAACTGAAAGAAAAGATGCTAATGAAAAAATTAAAAATAATAAAGAGAAATATGAAACTATATTTAATTCTTCGTCGGTGGGAATAATTTTAATAGATAAAGATGGTAATATAATTGAAGCAAATAAAATGATGAGTAAGATGACAGGTTATACTGAAGATGAGTTGGAAAATAGCAATGTTTTTGACGTGTTTGTATTACCAGAAGATAAAGAAAGAGCTAAAAAATACATAAATAAAGTTATTGAAGAAAATCAGGAAGTTAAATTTGAAACTAATACTAAAACCAAAAATGGTGAAACAAAGAAATTTCAATTGAATGAAACAAGTATCCGCTTACCTAATGGAGAAAAGGGATTAGTTTCCATGCAGTTAGACATAACAGGACAAAAAAGAAATGAAAAAATAATGAAAGAACTTAACAAAGTAGCAGTTGAATTTCAAACTCTTGATAATAAAAAAGAAATCTGCCAAAAAACTATTGAAATAGCTAGAAAAGTATTGGATTTTGACTTATGTAGTATTAGACTGGTAGAAAATAATAAATTAATTCCTATTGCAACACATTATAGAAGAGATCCAGATATATTACCTATTGATTATGGAATTATGGGTAAAGCTTATAAAAACAATAAAAATTATTTAACTTCAAATATAGATAAAGATCCTAATGCTAATCCTATAAAAAGTAGTTATAAGTCCGCAATAACAGTATCAATGAAAAATTCGGGGGTTTTTCAGGCAATATCAAATAAAAAAAATAATTTTAATCAAAAAGATTTAGAATTGGCTGAAATTCTTATTTACAATACTAAAACAGCTTTAGATAGAGTGAATTACCAGAAAAAATTAAAATATAAATCATTTCATGATAATTTAACTAATCTATATAACAGAAGATTTTTTGAAGAAGAAATGACTCGCTTAGATACAAAAAGACAATTACCACTAAGTATAATTATGGCAGATGTAAATGGACTTAAAATGATAAATGATACCTATGGTCATAAAAAAGGAGACAAATTGTTAGTAAAAACTTCTAAAATATTAAAAAATTCTATTCGTAAGGAAGATTTATTGGCACGTTGGGCGGGAGATGAATTTGTAATTCTTTTACCTCAAACTCCTAGAAAAAAAGCTCAAAAAATCATGAAGCGAATAAAAAATAAAGATAAAAAACTGAGAGAATCCAATATTCCTATATCAATTGGAATGGGTGTTGCGACTAAAAGTAAAGTTAAACAGAATATAGATAAATTAATAGAAAAAGCAGATGATAATATGTATCGAAATAAATTATCAGAAAGTAGAAGCGCAAGTAATAAAATAGTCCAAAATTTAATTAACACTTTAGGAGCAAAAAGTTCAGAAACTAAAGAGCATGCGATGAGAATGACTAACTTAGCTTATGAATTGGGAAAAAAGTTAAATCTTTCCAATTCAGAAATGAACAAATTATCTCTTTTAGCTACTTTACATGATATAGGTAAAACTACTATATCTGAAGATATATTGACAAAACCAGGTAGATTAACAGAAAAAGAATGGGAAATAATAAAAGAACATCCAGAAAGAGGATATAAGATTGCTTCTGCCTCTGAAGAATTTATTTTAGTTGCTGAGGAAATATTGTCTCATCATGAACATTGGGATGGAAATGGATATCCAAGAGGACTTGAAAGAAAAGATATTTCCTATTTAGCTAGAATAATATCAATTATAGATGCATATGATGTTATGACAAATTATAGACCATATAGTAAGGCTATGTCTATAAAAGAAGCTTTATCTGAAATAAAAAATTGTGCTGGTAGTCAGTTTGACCCTGAGTTAGCTAAAGAGTTTATAGGGTTACTAAATAATTAGGATCTATAACACTTTTTTAAAAAAGTGTTTTTCTGGGAGGGAAATCATGAATAATTCTAAAGATAATATACATTCAAATCAAAATTGTGATAAAGAAACAACCTATCAGTCTATTCTGGAAGCTCTGCCTTACATATCCCTTATTTTAAATGAACAAGGAGTTATTATTTGTGCTAATGAAAAGTGGGAAAAATTCACAAGAAAAAATAATTTATCTGCAGAAAACCAGAGTTCAAAAACCAAATATATAGAAATAATAAAAGAAATAGAAGGACAAGATGCTGAGATTGCTAAAAAGGCAGATGAGGGTGTTAAAGCTGTAACCTCAGGAAGAAAAGAATTATTTACTCTGGAATCTGTTTATCCTACAGATAAAGGAAATCACTGGTTTAAAATAAAAGTAAAACCTTTTCAAAAAGGAGTATTAGTTATTCATGAAAATATTACAGAAAATAAACTATCAAAATTAAAGTATAAAAAATTAGCCAGGGTAAATAAAAAAAAGAATGATCTTTTAGAAACTACTTTTGAAAGTATTCAGGAAGGTATTAGTGTTATAAATCCAGATTTTACTATTAGGTTTACTAATAAAACTATGAGAGAATGGCATAAAGAAAATGCTCCATTGAAAGGGAAAAAGTGTTATAAAGTTTATGCCAACAGAAGATCAAAATGTCTTAAATGTCCTACTATAAAAGCATTTGAAACCCAAAAAGCACAAAGTGGAATTATAAAAAATAAATTAGAAAATTCAAAAATGGAATATGCAGAAGTCTTTAGTTATCCTATGTTTGATGAAAAAAAAGAAGAAGTTAAAAGAGTTATTGAAATAGAACGAGACATAACTGAACGTAGGCAGAGAAAAAAAGAATTACAAAAAAAGAAAGAAAAAATAAAATCTCAAAAACAAAGATTGCAGAGTATAATTGAAGGTACTAATGTTGGTACTTGGGAGTGGAATATACAGACTAATGAAATTACTTTTAATGAAAAGTGGGCAGAAATAATGGGATATACTATAAAAGAGTTATCTCCTGTGAGTATTAAAACCTGGAAAAAATTGATTCATCCTGATGATTTAGAAAAGGTTGAAGATCTATTGGAAAAACATTTTCAGGGAGAAACCAACTACTATGATGTTGAAATTCGTATGAAACATAAAAATGGATATTGGGTTTGGATCGAGGAACAGGGTCAGGTAACTGCCTGGACTGATAAAGGAAATCCAGAATGGATGTATGGTATTCATCTTAATATTACGGATCGTAAAAAAAGAGAAAAAAGAATCCGATATACTTCTCACCACGATAACACAACTGACCTTTATAATCGTACTTATATGGAAAAAGAAATTAAAAAAATCGATACTAAAGAAAAACTACCAGTAGGTATAATTATGATTGATATTAATGGTCTAAAAATAATTAATGAAGGTTATGGATATGAAAAAGGAAATAATATTTTGATTAAAACAGCTGAAATATTACGTTCCTGTATTCGAGATGAAGATATATTAGCTCGCTGGGATGGAGATGAATTTATAATATTACTGCCACAAACTCAAGAAAAAGAAGTGCAATCTATTATGCAGAGAATAAAAAATAAAACGGAAAATACAAAAAATAACGATATCCCTCTTTCTTTCGGTATAGGTTATGCTCTTAAAACTACTTTTGATCAAAATCTTTACGAAACATTATATGAAGCTGAGGATAAGGTTTATCAAGATAAATTAACCCAAGAAAGAAGTAAAAAAAATAAGCTGGTCAAAAACATGTTAAATACTTTAGGAGCCAAAAGCGATGAAACTAAAGCACATGCTCAACGCATGACTAAATTAAGTTATAAATTAGGACAAGAAGTAGGGCTTAGCAATGAAGGGTTAAATCAGCTTTCTTTACTGGCTACTCTCCACGATATCGGTAAAGTAAACATTGCCGAAGAAATTCTAAAAAAACCCGATTCTTTAACTGATAAAGAATGGAAAGTTATTAAAAAACATACCGAAAAAGGATATTCAATTGCTTCTGCTATTGAGGAATTTACTCCAATTGCTGAATCTATACTGGCTCATCACGAACGCTGGGATGGTGATGGCTATCCTCAAAGACTTGCAGGTGAAGACATTCCTCTTTTAGCACGTATCATAAGCATTGTAGATGCCTATGATGTCATGACTAACGGTAGACCCTATAAAGAACCTATGAGTAAAAAAGAAGCTTTAGATGAGATAGAAAATTGTGCTGGGAGTCAATTTGATCCTGAGTTAGCTAAAGAGTTTATAGAACTTAAAACTACTAGTTGAAAATCTCCTTAATTCATATTTTAGTTTAAATTTATTATAAGGAGGATGTTTAATTTGAATGATAATAAAAAGGATAAAAATTTAATCAAAAAAGATATTGATCAATTAAAATTAGGAATGAAAATTGGGCGAGATATTGAGTCTAAATTTGGTGGAGTTTTAATTTCAGAAGGTACTATTTTAGATAATAATAAAATAATTCAATTAAAAAAGTTAAATATATCATCTATATCAGTACATAATGAAGAACAATCTCAAATAGATGAAAATTTAAAAAGAATTGAAAATATAAATCAGGGTTATAAAAAAAATAAAGATGAAATGAAATCTATGTTTAAAAAAATAAGAAACGATAATGAAATTGAATATAAAAGGGTTAGGGATTTAACCTATGAAGTAACTACTTTAGGTAATGATGATGATATAATGAGTTTATTAACTAGAGTACGAGATGCTGATGAATATACTTATTCTCATCTTCTAAATGTAGGAATGTTAGCCTATCTTTTTAGTAATTGGTTAAATTTAGAGGAAGAAGATTCAATTAAATTAACCCAGGCAGGTCTTTTACATGATATGGGTAAAGCTAAAATTCCTGATAAAATACTTAATAAACCAGGTGAACTAACTTCTGAAGAGTATGAAGAAATTAAAAAACATAGTGAGTATGGTTATAATATGTCAAAAGATCATAAGAATATACCAGACAAAGTTTCTCAAGGTATTTTAACTCATCATGAAAGATTTAATGGTGATGGTTATCCTTTAGGAATTAAAGGTGAAAAAATACCTTTTTTTGGTCGAATATTAGCTATAGTAGATACTTTTGATGCAATTACTTCTGATCGTATTTACCAGCCGAGTAATTCTCCTTTTAAAGCAATTAAGCTCTTTCATGAAGAAACTTTTGGAGCTTTTGATTATGAATTAGTTAATTTATTTTTAGATAAAATACCTAATTATTTTGTAGATGAAAAAGTACAATTAAATGATGGTAGGGAAGCAACAGTTGTATTTATAAATTCGCGCAAACCTCACAAACCTATAGTAAATGTTAATGAAGATTATATTGATTTATCTAATAACTCAACTATTAAGATAAAAAAACTTATTAATGAAAAATGATTTGACCTGAATTAAAAAGGGAAGGAGTATATTATTTTATGAATTTAATATTAATGGGTTTACCTGGAGCTGGTAAAGGAACTCAAGGAAAAAAATTAAGCCAAAAATATAAAATGCATTATCTTTCTTCAGGAAAAATCATCAGAGGAGTTGCACGGCATGATAATTCTATTGGAACTGTGATAAAAAGATATATTAATAATGGGAAATTAGTTCCAGATGAAATTGTAACTAGAATTATAAAAGATAAAATAATAAAATTGAAAGGGGTAAACAAAATACTGGATGGATTTCCTCGAAGTAAAAAACAAATTCAGGATTTAGAAAAAATATTATCAAGTATAGAAGAAGAAATTAATTTAATAATTTACTTAAAGGTAAAAGAAGAAGAGCTAATAAAACGTCTAACAGGTCGAAGAATATGTATGGTTGATGGTTCGATTTATCATACTAAATATGATCCTCCCCAGAAAAAAGGCAAATGTGATAAATGTGGATCTAATTTATACCAAAGGGAAGATGATAAAAGGAAAGTAGTAGAGAAGAAGATAATGGTTAATAAAAAAAAGTTAAAAAAAGTTAAAAAATATTACCAAAATAAAGGCATATTAGAAATAATAGATGGAAATAAAAAAACTGAAAAAGTAGAACAGGAAATAGAAAATATTATTTGATATAAATCTTCTAATTAATAAATTTCTTTATTTTAGAATTTAATACAATAATAAATAGTTATTATTATATTTAGGAGGAAAAATAAATGGAAAAAGTTGACCTCAAAAATATTGAAGACTCTTTTGATGAGAGCTGGGAGAGAATAATAAATATTTTAGGAGAGGTTTTTAACACAGAAGTATCTCTAATAAATCATGTAGAAGATTTTGAGTTAGAAATTTTAAAGATGAATGAATCTGATAACAATTTATTTAAAGAAAATAAAGTATATGATTTAGCAAGTGTCTATTGTGAAAAAACAGTTAATGATGAAAAAATGGTAGAAATTAATAATGCAACAAAAACGGAGAGGTGGGAAGATTATAAAGCTATTGATTATGGCTTAATTTCTTATTTAGGCTATCCAATTTTTAATCCACAGGGTGAAGTGGTAGGGACTATTTGTGTGGAAGATAAAAAAGAAAGGTATTTTAAAGAAACAGAAAAGAAATTATTATTGCAATTTAAGGAAGTTATTGAAAATCAACTACGACAAATTGATTTAACAAAAAAACTTGAAGATAATTTGGAAAAAGGAAGAAAACTTCATAAACATACTTTACCTGATAGAATGCCTAAAGTTGATAATCTTTCTTTCGGTACTTTCTATCAATCAGCTGATAGATTAGGGGGAGACTTCTATGATGTCATTGAATTAGAAAATCACCTTTTATTTTATGTATCAGATGTTAGTGGACATGATTTAAGTAGTTCTATGCTCAATATTTTCCTTAAAGAGGCAATAAATTCCTATCTGCTTTACCAGAGTGAAAATCCTGACTATCTGTCACCATCAAATATTATAAATTATATAAATGAACGTTTTGTAAATAAAGATTTTCCCGCAGATTATTTTATATCTTTAATAATTGGTGTAATTTCTTTAAATGATTATCAAATAACTATAAGCAATGCAGGTTTTCAATTTTTTCCTTTAATCAGCCAAAAGACAGGCGATGTATTTAACATAAATTGTAAAGGGATGCCAATAACAATACATAATAGTTATAAAAATTACAATGAATGTAAATATAGTTTACAACCAGAGGATATTCTTTATATTAATACTGACGGTCTTTTTGAACAAAGAAATAAAAATAATGAGATGTTTGGAGAAAAAAATGTAAAGAATACTATTTCTGAAAATAGTAATTTAAGCCCCAAAAATATAATTGACAAAATATATAATGATTTTTTAGATTTTAAAGGAAAAGTACCTATTACGGATGATTTAACTTCTCTATTAATTAAAAGAATAAACTGATAATAATATTTATTTAGAGGTGATGTAAATGGAAATTAAAATTGATGATAATAGCGCTAGAATTATTCCTGTTGATAAAATTGATGTAACTAATTCAGAAAAACTTAAAAAAGAGGGAAAGAAATTAATAGATAAAGATATAAAAAATTTAATTTTGGATTTAAAAAAAGTTAATGAGCTTGATAGTTCAGCAATAGGTAGAATATTATTTCTTATTAAAATAACAAAAGATGAAAATATAAAATTAATAATTGAAAATGTAAATTCAGATTATATAAAAAAAGTTTTTGATATGCTTGATTTAGGTGAAGTTGTTGAAATAAGATATTAAGTTATTTGACTAAAATTTTAAATAAAAAAGGAGTGAGACTAACTATGATTAAAAAATATGAAGTAGGAGAACAATATGAAGCAAAGAATTATCTTGAAAGTGGATATAACTTTCCAGAAGGTAACTATAGAATAAAAGCTATTCTTGAAGGATTTCCCGAAAAACCTATCAAACACGATGATGAGCTGAAGAGAGCAAAAGAACAATGGTTAGAGGGTTATGAAAATGATCAGGATTATTTTAAAAGATTAAATAATGGACTATGGTATTATTTAGTGTTTCCTAATGGAGATCGCTTTGAATGGATACCAGAGGTTGTAATGGATGATGTTTTTGTATAAATTTTAATATAATAAAGTATAATTAACAATATATATATTTTAATATTTTATAATTAACAAAATGAAAAAAGGTAATCATCTTATTTTTATTACTATATTAATAATAATTTTTTTATTCGACCTCTTGACATGGTAACTGTATGATGCTATAATACTTAATGTCGCAGAAATCCTTTGCGGAGATTTCTGAAAATCCTATGCAACGGACGAAAAGAAACTGAGTATTTCCGACAAAAAGACTGAGCTTTAGTGTCGGGTTCAAATCCCGTCGCCTCCGCCATTTTTAGGTGAGATAGCTCAGTCGGTAGAGCAGTGGACTGAAAATCCTCGTGTCGGCGGTTCGATTCCGCCTCTCACCACCATTTTTTGCGGGAATAGCTCAGTGGTAGAGCGTCACGTTGCCAACGTGAATGTCGCGGGTTCAAATCCCGTTTCCCGCTCCATAACAGAATAAACAGGCGGCATAGCCAAGTTGGTAAGGCAGAGGACTGCAAAT
>Ga0207414_1000346_pt1 | contig 21184 bp, 32 predicted proteins | sample PonA231FremontCA_2_FD_187269 | JGI IMG/M metagenome (GOLD analysis project Ga0207414, IMG submission 187269) | Marine sediment microbial community from Fremont, CA, USA - Pond A23 Sediment 1 (SPAdes) | ecosystem: Environmental > Aquatic > Marine > Unclassified | place: USA: Fremont, California...
AGTTGGGCGATAGCCGCAGCACCCCTGCCACAACGCCGAGGATGGTCGCGGTGACACACCCGAGAAACGCGACGATGATGGTATTGAGGACACCGACGATCGAGGCGCGCAAGTGTGTTGATTGGCTGTCGTATTGGATCACCGATTGGTTGATGTCGTAGCCCGCCGGCTCGCCCAGGAAGCGGTAGGATATGTCCTGTCCGCGCTCGGCAAGGTTCTGCACAAGGTTCCAGCCCAGGTAGGCCATGAACATGATCAACAGCATCAGCGCAATGAACTGGAACGTGTAGGCCCGATAGCGCGTGTCGTTGATCAGCATCGACAGCCGGAACGACTCCTCAGGAGGATCGGTGAGCGTCGTCATCTTGGATTTCCCCGTCTTCGGTCACTGGATTTTTCGATGCACGCGGGCGACACCGTGGACCGTTTATGATTTTGCCGCAGGGTCAAAAAAGGGGCGCGCAATCACGCGCCCCTTTGGTCTTGTCTTAACGGAACGGCGGTGCGTAGAGCAGGCCACCGTCGGTCCACTGGGCGTTCAGGCCGCGTGCCAGGCCGATCGGCGTGCTTTCACCGATATTCTTGGCAAACAGCTCGCCATAATTGCCGCCGGCCATGATCGCGCGCATGGCCCAATCCTTGTCGAGGCCGAGCATCTCGCCCAAGGTGCCTTCGGTGCCCAGGATGCGGTTCACTTCGGGGCGGTTGGTACCCTTGGCAAGTTCCTCGATATTGGCCGAGGTGATGCCCAGCTCTTCCGCCGCGATAAGGGCGTTCAGAGTCCAGCGCACGACGTCACCCCACTCGTTGTCGCCGTGACGAACCAGCGGTCCGAGCGGCTCTTTCGAGATGGTTTCGGGCAGGATCACGTGATCCGAGGGGTTTTCGAAGGATGCACGCGTTGCCGCCAGACCGGACCGGTCGGTGGTGTACACGTCGCAAGCGCGGGCCAGATACTGCTGTTGCGATTCGGCGTTGGTTTCGATCGGAACCGGCTCGTAATCCATGTTGTTCTTGCGGAAGAAGTCCGCGAGGTTCAACTCGGTGGTGGTCCCGGTCTGGATGCACACGGTCGCGCCGTCCAGTTCCTTGGCCGAAGACACGCCCAGCGCCTTGGGCACCATGAACCCTTGGCCGTCGTAGTAGTTCACGCCGGTGAATTCGAACTTCAGGTCCACATCACGCGTGAAAGTCCATGTGGTGTTCCGTGCCAGCATGTCGATCTCGCCGGAGGCGAGCGCCGTGAAGCGTGTCTTGCCGGTGGTCGGAACGAATTCGATCGCGGTCGGATCGCCCAGCACCGCAGCGGCAACGGCGCGGCATACCGCAACATCAAAGCCTTCCCATTCGCCGTTCGCGTTCGGCGCGGCGAAGCCGACAAGCCCGGTGGTCACGCCGCAGTTCAGGGTGCCGCGCGCCTTGACGTCATCAAGGGTACCGGCAGCGGCGGCACCGGCTGATAGGCCCGCAGCCGTCACTGCAGCAAAGAATACGGATTGTTTCATGTTTACCTCTTCCTGATTGTCCGCCAATTGGACTGGCGGTTCATCCGGCCAGCAAGACCGGGGACGATACTGGAAAGGGATATCCCCTCAGCATGGGCAAGTTTGGGCGGATTCATCACGATACGTCAAGTGATTGATCATGAAATAAGGGGGAAACCTATCCTTCCGGAAGGCTGACCAGACGGAAAGCCGAACTTTTGATCAGTCCGGCGACCGCACGAGATCGAGAAATGCCTTTGCATGGAAGAACGCCGCGCGCTTGCGCATTGCCTCCTGTGCCGCCTCGGCATCCTCGCCCCATTGTTCCTGTTGCCAGATGTCATCAAGGCACGCGCTGTTCCAGATATCCTCGATCGGACGCAGATCCCGTGCCGCGGCAAGGCCCAGGATCAAGGAGCCGGACATGCCCACGAGGTCGTGAAACGCGGTCAGTTCAAACGCGTCCATTTCGTGAACCATGGCGCGCAACCGATCCAGAGATGCCTCCGGCTGCGGCGCATACATGACCCCCGATATCGGCACGAGATGCACTTTCAGCCTGTCACGCGCCCATTCGAGATAGGGTGTCCATTCTGCCGCCTGCCGATCCACCAGTTCACTAGGGGCGTCGGCCCGGTAGCACAAAAGGTCCGTATCGCCATAATCAGCCACCATATCGGCCACTTCGGCGTGCTGCCGGGCGACCTTGTCGATGGCGGCATTGGCCGAACGGGTCATGGGCATCGCGTTGGGATTGACCGTTTCTTCCTGTGCGTCCCATTCCCGGGCTATCGCGTCGGCCAACGCCCGGGTCGGCACGATCAATGACGCCTTGGCCGGAGTTTTCACCGGCCGGCCATCCAGCCGAACCGCGTAACCATGCTCTTGCTGAGCGGCTTCGGCTGTTTTCCAGAAACGCTTGGCGGTCCATGTGCTCATCTGTCTGATCCCCAGAGACTGTCCAGAACGGCAATAAGGTCGCGAAAATCGTGCACCATGTGATCGGCTTCGTGCATGGCCTCGGGCGGGTGATAACCCCAGCTTACGCCAATGCTCCGCATACCTGCGGCACGGGCCATCTGCATGTCATACGCGGTATCCCCGATCATCACCGCGTTCGCCGGCTCCGTACCGGTTTCTTGCATGGCGGCATGCAACATCGACGGATGCGGTTTGGACGGGTGGTGGTCGGCGACCTGTTCGGTGGTGAAAAAGCCGCTGAGGCCATGCCCGTCCAGCAACGCGTCAAGGCCCCGCCGGGATTTTCCCGTGGCAACCCCGAGGATGTTTTCAGGGGTCTTGGCGAGCTGGTCCAGGGTGATGCGTGCATGCGGGTAGAACGGCGAGGTTTCCGCAACATCGCTCTGCGCCCTCAGAGTGGCATAGGCGTTCTTGTAGGCCGCGACCATCTCGGCGCGGGTGCTGGCATCGTGTATCGGCGCAAGGCGTTCCATGGCCACGTCCAGCGACAGCCCCACAATGCCCAGGATCTCCTCGCGGGAGGCGACAGGCAGGCCCACGGCACCGAAGGCGTAGGTCATGGCGGCAAGGATGTCGGCCTGGCTGTCCACCAGGGTGCCATCGACATCGAACACGATCAGACGCAGCGGTTGCGTCATTCCAATTCCTCGAAAGGATCGGCGGGAACCTCGTCCTCGCGCCACTGCAAGGTTTCCCAGGTCTGGCGCATGTGCTCCGGCAGTGCCGCTGTCAGGCTGACAACGCGCTTGGTCACCGGATGTTCGAACCGCATGAACCGCGCGTGAAGGTGCAACTTGCGGCTGATCTCGCCGCCCAGTTGCGCGCCCCAGCCATCGCCGAGGTTTTCCTGCCCCGAACCGCCGTATTTTCCGTCACCGATGATCGGGTGCCCGATTTCGGCCATGTGGGCGCGCAGTTGATGCGTGCGCCCCGTCACCGGCACAAGCGCCACCCAGGCCGCGCGACGGGCCAGAGCCGACAGCACGGCGTAATCCGTTACCGCGCGCTTGGCGCCCTCGGTGGCGTCCACGTCGCGGGGATGGACGCAATGCATCTTCTCCCCCTCGCCGCGCGCACCGTGACCCGGTGCCTTGACCAGGCCGAACTTTATGGTGCCCATCTGCGGGTGCGGGACACCGGCCACCGCCGCCCAGTACAGCTTGCGCGTCTCGCGGTGCCGAAACGCGGCCGTCAGGCCGCTGGCGACGCTGCGGGTTCGCGCCAGAACCAGTATACCCGATGTGTCCTTGTCCAGGCGGTGAACGAGGCGCGGTTTTTCCTCCAGCCCGAAGCGCAGCGCCTCGGCCATACCGTCGACGTGGCGGGTCTGCTTGCTGCCTCCCTGCGTGGGCAGCCCGGGCGGCTTGTTGATCGCTATGATATGGTCGTCGCGATAGATCACGCAGTCGCGGATCAGGCGGGCGTCGGCATCGGTGACATAGGACTGTGCGGGCGCCGAGGATGCGCCGGGGTCGGGCAATGGCGGGATGCGTACCGTCTGACCCGGCTGAAGGCGTGTGTTGGCCTTGACCCGTCCACCATCGACGCGCAGATCCCCCTTGCGGCACATCTTCTCGATGACGCCCTGGCGCAGATGGGGAAACATGCGGCGCAACCAGCGATCAAGTCGCTGGTCCGCGTCGTCCGGCGCGACCGGCAGGGTTTGAACACGGCTCATTGAAATACCCCGCGCAGCAAGAGCAGCGCCATAGAGATCGCCCCCAGCGACAGCAGCACTGACGCCAGAGCGTAAAAGATCGCCAGATTGATCTGGCCCCGTTCGATCAGCGTCATCACATCCAGAGAAAACGCCGAAAAGGTCGTGAAACCACCCAGAACGCCCGTCACCATGAACGGGGCCAGGGGCATCGCGTTCTTGTGTGCCAACACCACCACCAGAACCCCCATGAGAAACGAGCCAAACACGTTCACGGCAAGCGTCCCCCACGGGAAGCCGGGCCCGATAAGGCGCATGACCCCGACGTTGGTCAGGTATCGGGCCGAAGCCCCGATGGCGCCGCCCATGGCGACTTGGAGAAGGGTCGTAAACATGGCGCGTCTGTGGCCCTGAGCCGCGGGAATGTCAAGCTGCGCAGAAAGCCTGTGCAGGCCGACACGCCCCGCCAGTCCGATGTCAGTGAGCACCTTTGCCGCGCTTGGCGCGAAGATTGACGAAAAAGTCCAAACGCTTTTTCAGTTCGCGCTCGAACCCCCGCTCGACCGGTTGATAGAGAACCGGGCGCTTCATGTCCTCCGGAAAGTAATTCTGCCCCGAAAACCCTTCTTCGGCATCATGGTCATAGGCATAGCCCTCGCCATATCCCTGCTCCTTCATCAACGATGTCGGGGCGTTGAGGATGTGCTTGGGCGGCGGGGCGCTGCCGGTCTTTCGGGCCAGGGCGCGCGCCGCCTTGTAGGCAGCATAGGCCGAGTTCGATTTCGGCGCCAGGGCGAGGTAAGTCACCGCCTGCGCCAGTGCCAGTTCCCCCTCGGGGCTGCCCAGCCGTTCATAGGTTTCCCAGGCGTGCAGGCAATGGGTCTGCGCTTGGGGATCGGCCAGGCCGATATCCTCTACAGCCATCCGCGTGATCCGGCGAGCCAGGTAACGTGGATCCTCGCCCCCCTCCAACATCCGTGCCAACCAGTAAAGCGCCGCATCCGGGTCCGATCCACGGACAGACTTGTGCAGCGCCGATATCAGGTTGTAATGCGCATCGCCCGACTTGTCGTATTGCGCCGCGCGCCGCATCAGCCGCGCCGACAGCGCGTCGGTATCCAGCGGAGTGCCGGTTTTCCATGCCGCCACCTGCTCGATCAGGTTCAGCGCGGCACGCCCATCGCCATCGGCCATTTCCAGCAACGCCTCGCGCGCCGGGCCGGTCAGCGGCAGCGCCCTGCCGATTTCCTTCTCGGCGCGCTGCGCGAGCAACTCAAGATCGGCAAGGCCAAGGCGTTGCAAGACCAATACCTGCGCGCGGCTCATCAATGCGGCGTTCAACTCGAAGCTGGGATTTTCCGTCGTCGCCCCGACCAGCAGGATGGTGCCATCCTCCATGTGCGGCAGGAACCCGTCCTGCTGCGCCTTGTTGAAGCGGTGAATCTCATCCACGAACAGCAGCGTCCCCTGCCCGTTCGCGCGGCGGTGTTTTGCCGCCTCGAACACCTTGCGCAACTCGGGCACGCCGGTGAAGATTGCGCTGATCTGTACGAAATGCAGGTCGGTTTCATCCGCCAGGAGCCGCGCAATGGTGGTCTTGCCGACCCCCGGCGGACCCCAGAGAATCAAGGATGACAAGCTGCCGGACGCCAGCATCACCCCAAGCGGCGCGTCGGGGCCGAGAACGTGATCCTGGCCGATAACATCGGACAGGGTGCGCGGCCGCATTCGATCCGCCAGGGGCCTTGGCGCATTATCCTTTTGCGGCGCGGGCGCATCGTCGTTGCCGGGATCGAACAGGTCCGCCATCTGCTACAACCTGAACCGCGTGACGAAACGTTCAGTGCCACGCTGCACCGTCATGGATACCAAGCCGGCCCGTTGGCGCAGCACCTGTTCGACATCTCCGCTGCTGTTGACCGGCGCCTCGTTGATCTCGAGGATGACATCACCCGTGCGAAGCCCTACGCGCGCCCCGTATTGGCCCGGCTCGTCTATCACTGCCCCTTTCACACCAAGCGGCAATCCATACTCCCCGATCACGGCGGGGTTGACCGTGCTAATTCGCAAGCCCGGCAATGCGCTGCGTTGATCCAGGGATCGTGTCTCACGTGGCGGGATGTCGGGCGCCGCTATCATCATCAAGGTGATTTCGCGTCTCTGCCCGTTTCGGAACCGCTCGATCGTCGCGGTCGCGCCGATCCCGGTGACAGACAGCCGAAACAGCATCTCGGCGGGGGTGTTCACCGGCTCGCCATCGACCGCCAGGATCACATCACCTGCCGCAAAGCCCGCTTCTGTGAAAGGGCTGAGCGGGTGAAGTTGCGAAATCAGCATCCCGCCGGGCCGCTCCAGCCCAAGAGACGCGGCGATGTCGGCATCCACTGGCTGGCCACTCATACCGGCCCAGGGGCGTTCGAAGATGTCGCTGCCGGTGCGCGCCTGGTCGACGAACTGCGCCACCAGGTTGGCCGGAATCGCGAAACCGATACCGTTCGAGCCGCCAGAGCGTGTCAGGATCGATGTGTTGATCCCGATCAGCCGACCCTGCGTGTCGATCAGGGCCCCGCCCGAGTTGCCGGGATTGATCGGTGCGTCCGTCTGGATGAAATACCCCCGCGCACTGCCGGTGGCCGTGCCCGAGCGCGCAAGCCCGGAGACGATCCCGCTACTGACGGTCTGACCCACGCCAAACGGGTTGCCGATGGCAAGCGTCAATTCGCCCACCTCGACGCTGTCGCTGTCGCGCAAGCGCAGGAACGGCATCGTGTCGGCGTTTTCCAACCGCAGAACGGCCAGGTCGCTTTCCTCGTCGGATAGCAGTACCCGGGCATCGAACTCGCGCCGATCATTCAGTACGACGCGAATATCCGTCGCCTCCGCTACGACGTGGTAATTGGACACAACAATTCCGTCTTCGGACAGGATAACACCCGACCCCAGCGAGTTCTGCACCCGCGGCCGGATGGTGCCGAAGTTGCGAAACAGCCCCTGAAAGAACGGATCGCCCATGAAAGGACTGTTGCGTTCCGCCACCACACGGCGGGCGTAGATGTTCACGACCGCTGGCGCCGCTTCCTTCACCAGCGGGACGAAACTGAGTTGCACCTCCGCAAGGCTTTGCGGCACACGTGCCTGTTGCGCATCGGCCTGCCGCGGCAGCAGGGACAGGCATAGCACTACCAGTAGCATCCGGCCCATGACGATCCTCCGTCCGTGGCGAAGATATGCGGCCCATGCCGCGTGAATGCAAGCTACGGCTTCAGCGTCAAGGCGCGCAATGGAAAACCCCTGCCCACGCGGGACAGGGGTTCATCCGGTCGCCATGCCGCGACGGAATCAGTCCTCGGCGGCCTCTTCGACGGCAGTGCGCGCGCGGTCGCCCGCGCCCTTGGCGTCAACGTCGCGGTCGACGAATTCGATGATCGCCATCGGCGCCATGTCGCCATACCGGAAGCCCGCCTTGAGGATGCGCACATAGCCCCCCTGGCGATCCTTGTAGCGTTCGCCCAGGACATCAAACAGCTTGGCGGTATGCTTGTCCTGCTTGAGTTGCGATGCCGCCTGACGGCGCGCGTGAAGATCGCCGCGCTTGGCAAGCGTGATCAGCTTCTCGACGATCGGGCGCAGTTCCTTGGCCTTTGGCAGCGTGGTCTTGATCTGCTCGTGTTCAATGAGCGAGCCGGCCATGTTCGCCCACAGCGCCTTGCGGTGCTCGTGCGTGCGATTCAGGCGGCGGTATCCTCTTGCGTGACGCATTTCTTTGTCTCCTAACGTATTTTGCTTTGTCCGGCGGTCTGATGCGTGTCAGCCGCTCTCCTTGGGGCGGTATGCCCGGGGTGTTGGGCAAGGGGCGCGCGCGCATGACATGCGCCGCCCCATGCGTTCCGAACGCCTCAGAAGGCGTCTTCGAATTTCTTTGCCAGATCCTCGATGTTGTCCGGCGGCCAGTCCTCGACATCCATGCCAAGATGCAGTCCCATGCCCGAGAGAACTTCCTTGATCTCGTTGAGCGACTTGCGGCCGAAGTTCGGCGTGCGCAGCATTTCGGCCTCGGTTTTCTGGATCAGATCCCCGATATAGACGATGTTATCGTTCTTCAGGCAGTTGGCCGAGCGCACGCTGAGTTCGAGTTCGTCGACCTTCTTGAGTAGAAGCGGGTTGAACTCCAGCCCGTCTTCGTCATCCTGGCGGCTGGCTGCTTCGGGTTCGTCGAAGTTGACGAAGATCGACAGTTGATCCTGCAGGATACGGGCGGCAAAGGCCACGGCATCGTCCGGCGTGATAGAACCGTCGGTTTCCACCTTCAGCATCAGCTTGTCATAGTCGAGAACCTGCCCTTCGCGGGTGGGCTGCACATCGTAGGACACCTTGCGGATCGGCGAGTAGATCGCATCGATCGGAATCAGGCCGATGGGCGCATCCTCGGGCTTGTTCTTGTCTGCGGGAACGTAGCCTTTGCCGGTGTTGACCGTCAGCTCCATGTAAAGATCCGCGCCCTCGTCGAGGTGACAGATCACATGACCGGGGTTAAGAACCTCGATCCCCGAACTCGCGCTCATGTCAGCGGCCGTCACGGCCCCCGGCCCCTTGGCATTGACCGTCAGACGCTTGGGGCCTTCGACCTCCATGCGCAGAGCGATGCCCTTGAGGTTGAGAATGATGTCTGTCACGTCTTCGCGAACACCGGCGACGCTGGAAAATTCGTGAAGCACGTTGTCCATCTGCACCGAGGTAATGGCGGCGCCTTGCAGCGACGACATCAGAATCCGACGCAGGGCGTTTCCCAGTGTCAGGCCGAAGCCACGCTCAAGCGGCTCGGCCACGATCGTGGCCTGACGCAAGGGATCGCTGCCCGGCTCAACCACCAGTTGGCCCGGCTTGATCAATTCTGCCCAATTCTTGTGGATCATGCGTCCCTCCATTCCTGTCCTGTCCCCATGTCCAAAGGCCAGAACGCCCGAGGTTTAATAATGACGGGATGGGGCCGCACGGATTGCGCAGCCCCACCTCGTAAATATCCGATCAGACCCGGCGTCTCTTCGGCGGGCGGCAACCGTTGTGTGCGATCGGCGTGACATCGCGGATCGAAGTGATGTTGAAACCGACGGCAGCCAGCGCACGCAGCGCCGATTCACGGCCCGAACCGGGCCCCTGCACTTCGACTTCCAGGGTCTTGACGCCATGATCCTGCGCCTTGCGGCCGGCATCCTCGGCGGCCAGTTGGGCTGCATAAGGCGTCGATTTCCGCGACCCCTTGAAGCCCATGGTGCCGGAAGAGGACCACGCAATCGCGTTGCCCTGGACGTCCGAAATCAGGATCTTGGTGTTGTTGAACGAAGAGTTTACATGCGCCACGCCCGTGGCGATGTTCTTTGAGACCTTTTTCTTGGCCCCACGGCGGGTATCACGTGCCATTATCTGCGCCCTCCCTTATTTCTTCTTGCCAGCGATGGCCTTTGCAGGGCCCTTGCGCGTGCGTGCGTTGGTGTGCGTGCGCTGGCCGTGCACGGGGAGGTTGCGGCGATGGCGCAAGCCGCGGTAGCAGCCCAAGTCCATCAGGCGCTTGACGTTCATCTGCGTCTCGCGGCGAAGATCGCCCTCGACCGTGTAGTTCGCGTCAATATGTTCGCGGATAGCCATGACGTCGGTATCCGACAGCTCGTTCACCCGGCGCGCCTGATCGACGTTCAGCGCGTCACAGATGTCACGGGCCGACGAAGGGCCGATTCCGGTGATGTAGGTCAGTGCGATCGGGACCCGCTTGTGGGTCGGGATGTTCACGCCGGCAATACGTGCCACGATATACGTTCCTTTCGTTGCGGTTCCGTAGCTCCAGAACCTTTTTTCACAACGGTGACCCGCAGGCGTGACGCCGACGGGCCGCAGCTGATTGAGGTAATATGATTCCCGTTCCGAGCCATGCTCGCGGAATCAAATCGCGTTATAGAGTGCGGTGCGTATGAGCAAAAGGCCGGAACGTCAAGCCCCGGCCCCCTGGATTTTGCGCAATATCATGCTTGTGCGGAAAATTGCGCCGGACAGGACGAACGTTCAGTCCAGAACCGCCTCGATCTCGGCGCGCACCTTGTCGATATCGGCCAGGCCGTCGACCCTGTGCAACTGGCGCTCGGCGTAGTAGTAGCCGATCAGCGGAGACGTTTTCTTGTAGTATTCCATCAAACGCTGGCGCAGGCTTGCTTCGTTGTCATCCGCGCGGCGCTTCATGTTTGTGCCGCCGCACTTGTCGCAGACGCCCTCCACAGCAGGCCTCTTGGTGGCGTCGTGGTAGACCTCGCCGCAATCGCCGCAGGTATAACGCCCTGTGATCCGCTCGACGAGCGCATCCTCGTCCACCTGCATCTCTATCACGGCACCCAATGTCTGTCCGGTGCTGGCCATCAGCTCCGCCAGAGCGTCTGCCTGCGCGAGCGTCCGGGGAAACCCGTCGAAGATGAAGCCCCCCTTGCTGTCGCCTTCGAGCTTTTCGCGGATCAGGCCGATAACGATGTCGTCGGTCACGAGATCGCCCCGCGCCATGACCTCGGCGACCTTCCTGCCCATTTCGGTGCCGCTGTCCTTGGCTTCACGCAGCATGTCTCCGGTGCTCAGCTGGATCATGTCACGGGTTTCGACGAGGTAGCGGGCCTGCGTGCCCTTACCGGCCCCCGGGGGGCCCAAGAGTATGATATTCATCTGCGTGCTGTCCCTTTCTTGCCGCTTTTGCCGCGCTTGCGGGATTTGCCGCGCAACTGCGATTTTTCGATCAGGCCCTCATACTGGTGCGCCAGAAGATGGCTTTGCGCCTGCTGGATCGTATCCATGGTCACGGAGACCACAATGAGAACCGAGGTGCCGCCAAAATAGAAGGGGATCGCCATTTGGCTACGCAGAATTTCGGGCAAGAGACAAACTGCCGCAAGGTAACCCGAACCCAGCACCAGAACCCGCGTGACGACGTATTCGAGATATTCGGACGTCTTTTTGCCGGGGCGGATACCCGGAACGAAACCGTTCTGGTTTTTCAGGTTCTCCGCAACGTCGTCCGGCTTGAACGAAACGTTGAAGGTATAGAAGAACGCGAAGAACACGATCATGGTCACGAAGAACAGCAAATACAGAGGCTGACCGGGTCCGAAATACGCAAGAATCGTGGACATGACCGGCCCGGTCTGATTGCCCGAGAACGTGCTGATCGTCGTCGGCAGAAGCAGCAATGAACTGGCGAAAATGGCCGGGATCACGCCCGCCGGGTTGACCTTGACCGGCAAGTGGCTGGAGCCGCCATCGTACACCTTCATACCGACCTGGCGGCGCGGATACTGAATGTGGATCTTGCGCAGGGCCCGCTCCATGAACACCACAAAGGCGATCACGGCGACCACCATCACAAGCACACCAACGATCACCGCCGGGCTGATCGCGCCGGAACGTCCCTGACTGAGGAACTGCGCCAGCGCCGCAGGGATCTCGGCCACGATGCCGACGAAGATGATGAGCGAAATACCGTTGCCCAGCCCCCGCGCGGTGATCTGTTCACCCAGCCACATCAGGAACATCGTACCACCCACCAGGGTTATGACGCAGGACATCTGGAAGAACAGGCCGGGGTCCGTCACCAGCTCACCCGCCTCCAGACTGCGCGCCAGGCCATAGGCCTGAAGCGTCGCCAAGAAAACCGTGCCGTAGCGCGTGTACTGGTTGATCTTCTTGCGTCCCTGTTCGCCCTCTTTCTTGATCTGTTCCAGCTTTGGCACCATCGACGCCAGAAGCTGAACAATGATGGAGGCCGAGATATACGGCATGATTCCAAGCGCGAAGATGCCCATGCGCCCCAGAGCACCGCCGGTGAACATCGAAAGGATGCCGCCAATACCGGCCGCCGCGCCTTCCATGAATTCGCGTAGCGCCTGCCCCTCGATCCCGGGAACCGGAATGAAGGTGCCCAAGCGGTAAACGATCAACAGGCCGAGGGTGAACAGGATGCGGTTGCGAAGGTCGGTCGCCTTGCCCAGGGCGGCCCAACTCGTATTCGCCGCCATTTGTTCTGCTGCAGATACCATGCGGGTCTCTTTCATGTGACAACGCCGCCCAGAGCGGTTTTCCGGCTCAGGCGGCGTTCATGGAAAACGTAGGACAGTTGTAAGCGGCGGGGACGCCGCTCACAACCCGTTTCATTCGGCCGCCGGAGCCGCCGCAACCTTGAGCGCGCCGCCTGCCTTTTCCACTGCCTCGACCGCCGAGCGCGATGCGCCTGTGACGTCAAGCGTGATCTTGGCCGAAAAATCGCCCTTGGCAAGAATACGCACGCCATCCAGCTTGCGCCGGACAAGGCCGGAGCCCACCAGGACATCCTCGGTGATGGGGGCGTTTGCATCGATCTTGCCGGCGTCGATGAATTTCTGAACCAGCCCCAGGTTCACCACGGCGAATTTCTTGCGCCCCGGGTTGTTGAAGCCACGCTTGGGCAGGCGTTGATAAAGCGGCATCTGGCCGCCCTCGTAGCCCTTGATGGCCACACCCGAGCGGGACTTCTGGCCCTTGATACCACGGCCACCCATCTTGCCGGTGCCCGAGCCGGGACCGCGGCCAACGCGCTTGCGTTTCTTGGTGGCGCCGTCGTTGTCGTGAAGTTCGTTGAGTTTCATGTCGCTTCTCCTCTTGCCGGATGCGGCCCCCAGCGACGGGAGCGGCCGAACGCGGCGTTGCAGTGTCGAGTCGCGGCCCCCTAAGGACCGCCGTGCGCGTATAGACGGGTTAGCGTCGCGGTTCAAGTGGCGAGTATAGGCTTCAGACGACCAGGCCAAATCGCGCGAAATGGCCTGGTTTGATGGCCACCGGAAAACAAAACGCCCCTACCTGTCGGCAGGGGCGTCCAGAATTCATGCGCGGGGAAGGCCGGCGGCCCACCTAGGTGGGCATCAGCCCTTTTCCTCGACGATCTCTACCATGTGCGGGATCTTGGCGATCATGCCACGCACGGCGGGTGTATCCTCGAGTTCACGGGTCTTGTGCATCTTGTTAAGGCCCAGCCCGGTCAGCGTCTGGCGCTGCTTTTCAGGGCGCCGGATTGGCGAACCGATCTGCTTGACCACTATGGTTTTTGCCATTGCTCCGTCTCCTTACGCTTCTGCGCTCTCGGCCGGGGCCGATGCGGGTGTCTCGTCCTTGCGCAGGATATCCGACACCTTCTTGCCACGACGCTGAGCCACATTGCGCGGACTGGATTCCTTTCTCAGGCCGTCCAGCGTGGCGCGGATCATGTTGTACGGGTTCTGTGTGCCGGTCGATTTCGACACCACATCCTTGACGCCAAGCATCTCGAACACGGCACGCATCGGGCCACCCGCGATGATCCCGGTGCCTTCCGGTGCGGTGCGCATCACGACCTTGCCGGCACCGTGGCGCCCTTCCATGTCGTGGTGCAGGGTCCGACCCTCGCGCAGCGGCACGCGGATCATCTGGCGCTTGGCCTGCTCGGTGGCCTTGCGGATGGCCTCGGGAACCTCCTTGGCCTTACCCTTGCCAAAGCCAACACGCCCCTTTTGATCGCCTACGACGACCAGCGCCGCGAAGCCGAAGCGTTTGCCGCCCTTGACGGTTTTCGACACGCGGTTGATCGCCACGAGACGATCGGCGAATTCCGGCGCCTCATCGCGGCTGCGACGGTCGCGGCGGTTATCTTCTCTTGCCATATCGTCGTCTCCTTAGAACTTGAGGCCAGCTTCACGCGCAGCGTCGGCCAGAGCCTTCACCTTACCGTGAAAGAGGAAACCGCCACGATCAAAGTAGCAATCCTCGACACCCGCCTTCTTGGCACGTTCGGCGATCGCCGCGCCGACCTTGGCGGCCGCTTCGACGTTGTTCTTGCCGGGGATGCCCAGGGTCTTTTCCTGGGACGATGCCGCAGCCACCGTCACGCCCTTGACGTCGTCGATCAGCTGAACGCTGATGTTCTTGTTGCTGCGATGCACCGAAAGGCGCGCGCGCCCGGCATTTGCCTTGCGCAGTTTGTTCCGAACGCGCAAGCGGCGCTTCAGAAACAGGGTTCTTTTGCTGTTTGCCATCTTATGCGTCCTTACTTCTTCTTACCTTCCTTGCGGAAGATGTACTCGCCCTTGTACTTGATCCCCTTGCCCTTGTAGGGCTCGGGTTCGCGCCAGCCGCGGATCTTCGCCGCGACCTGACCGACAAGCTGGGCATCGTCGCCCTCGATCGTAACCTCTGTCTGCTTGGGACAGGTGATCGTTACGCCCTCGGGCACCTCGAAGTTGACATCGTGGCTATAGCCCAGCGACAGTTTCAGGGTGTTGCCCTGCATCTGCGCACGATAGCCGACCCCGCTCAGTTCAAGCTCTTTCTTGAACCCGGTGGTCACGCCGGTGACCATGTTGGCCACCATCGTGCGCGACATGCCCCATTGCTGCAACGAGCGCTTGGAATTGCCACGCGGCTTCACCGTGATGATGTTGTCTTCGAGCGTGATGGTCACGTCGTCGGTTGCGTTGAAAGTGTGGACGCCCTTGGGCCCCTTCACTTCGACGGTCTGGCCGGACACGGACGCGGTAACGCCTGCGGGCAGCTCGACCGGTCTTTTGCCAATACGAGACATTGCCTTCCTCCTTAAAAGACCGTGCAGAGCACTTCGCCGCCGACGTTGGCGGTGCGCGCTGCTGCATCCGACATCACACCCTTGGGTGTGCTGACAATCGACACGCCCAGCCCCTGACGGACCGAGGGAATGTCCTTGACGCCCATGTAAACGCGGCGGCCAGGGGTGGAAACCCTCCTGAGCTCGCGAATGACGGGGGTGCCATCGAAATACTTGAGGCTGATTTCAAGCGTCGGGTGCCCTTTGGCATCCGTGCCCTTTTCGTAGCCGCGAATATAGCCCTCGTCCGTGAGCACATCCAGCACCCATGCGCGAAGCTTGGAAGCCGGGGTGGATACCACGGATTTGCCGCGCATCTGGCTGTTGCGGATACGGGTGAGCATATCGCCGATAGGATCGTTCATATCACTCTCTCCCTTACCAGCTCGATTTCACCAGACCGGGAATCTGACCAATCGAGCCAAGATCCCGCATCGCGATCCGCGACACCTTCAGCTTACGATAGTAAGCGTGGGGCCGACCGGTCAGCTGGCAGCGGTTGTGAAGGCGGACGGCCGAGCTGTTGCGCGGCAGTTTCGCCAGTTTCAGGGAGGCGCGGAAACGCTCTTCCATCGGCTTTGATTCGTCGTTGACGATCTCCTTCAACGCGGCGCGCTTGGAGGCGTACTTGGCCACCATTTTTTGGCGCTTCTTTTCGCGTTCGATCATTGCTTTCTTGGCCATAATTCTCTCTCCCGCGGCTTCAGCTGTTGAAGGGCATGTTGAAATGCTTCAACAGCGCCTTGGCTTCCGCGTCGGTTTTCGCGGTGGTGGCAATCACGATGTCCAAACCCCAGTTTTCTTCGATCTTGTCGAAGTTGACCTCGGGAAAGACGATGATCTCTTTCAGGCCGGTGGCATAGTTGCCATTGCCGTCAAAGCTCTTGCCCGACACGCCGCGGAAGTCGCGGATGCGGGGCATTGCGATCGTGATCAAACGGTCGAGGAATTCATACATACGGGCCCCGCGCAGGGTGACCTTGGCACCCAACGGCATGCCCTCACGAACGCGGAAACCCGCGATCGAGTTCTTGGCCAGGGTCGTGACCGCGCGTTGACCGGCGATGATCGACAGCTCCTCAACGGCCGACTTGGCCTTCTTGCTGTCCTTCACGGCCTCGGAGCCGCAGCCGATGTTCAGCACGATCTTGTCGAGACCCGGAATCTGCATCTCGTTCTTGTAGCCGAATTCTTCTTTCAGCGCGGCGCGCACCGTCTCGTCATAGACGCTGCGCAGGCGCGGGGTGTAGCTCGCATTATCAAGCATCGATCACGTCCCCCGTGGTTTTGGCGAAACGCACCTTCTTGTCGCCGTCCATACGGAAGCCGACGCGGGTGGGTTTGCCGTTCTTGTCCACAATCGCCAGATTGCTCAGGTCGATGGGCATCGCCTGCGGAATCCGTCCACCCTGGCTGGTCTGGCTCTGGCGGGTGTGGCGGATGGCGGTGTTCGCGCCGTCCACGATGGCCTTGCCGGCCTTCGGATCAACGCTGGAGATGGTCCCCTGCTTGCCCTTGTCCTTGCCGGCAAGCACGACGACCTTGTCACCCTTTTTCAGTTTGGCAGCCATCTTACAGCACCTCCGGGGCGAGCGAGATGATTTTCATGAAGTTCTTCGCACGCAACTCGCGCACCACCGGCCCGAAGATCCGGGTGCCGATCGGCTCGTTGTTGTTGTTGAGGATGACGGCCGCGTTCCGGTCGAAGCGGATCGCGGTGCCGTCATCGCGGCGAACTTCCTTGGCGGTGCGTACGACGACGGCCTTGCGGACGTCACCTTTTTTCACACGACCGCGCGGAATGGCCTCTTTCACCGATACGACGATGATATCGCCAACCGATGCGTAGCGGCGATGTGAGCCGCCGAGGACCTTGATGCACTGAACCCGGCGCGCGCCGGAGTTGTCAGCTACATCCAGATTGGTCTGCATCTGGATCATTTGGTTTCTCCCGACCTTTGGGGGGGCGTCGTTGCCCGTTTCCCCAGGGTTTCGATAAAACCGGAATGCAATTTCCGGCCGATAACGCGTGGCGCTATCAGGCCTCGATCACTTCCCAGCGTTTCGATTTCGATTTGGGCGCACACTCGATGATGCGCACGCTGTCACCCACCTTGAAGCTGTTAGCCCCGTCGTGGGCCCGATACTTCTTGGATTTACGGATCGTCTTCTTCAGAACAGGGTGCGTGAAGCGACGCTCGACCGAGACCGTTACGGACTGCGGGTTGGAATCGCTGGTCACGGTGCCCTGGAGGATACGTTTGGGCATCTATCAGGCTCCTTGCTCTGCGGCCGCGCCAGCGGCCTTTTGGTTCAGCACGGTTTTCACACGCGCGACATCGCGGCGAACCGCCTTGATGCGGGCGGTCGTCTCGAGCTGGCCCGTGGCCTGTTGAAAGCGCAGGTTGAATGCCTCTTTCTTCAGGGCCGCCAGATCCTCGCGGAGCTGATCGGGTGTTTTTTGGTGTAGTTCCTGGGCGTTCATCGCCAGTTCCTTCCATCAGAAGTCGCCGGACAAGCCGGCGCTTTTCCAACAAAACGAACCCCCGAACGGCTTCCGGGGGCCCGAAAATTCTTACCAGTCCTCGCGGACCACGATGCGGGTCTTGATCGGCAACTTCATCGCGGCGAGGCGGAGTGCCTCCTTTGCCACAGATTCGTCCACCCCGTCAATCTCAAACATGACGCGGCCGGGTTTGACCTTGGCTGCCCAGAAATCGACCGAGCCCTTGCCCTTACCCATACGCACCTCGGTTGGCTTCGAGGTCACGGGGGTGTCGGGGAAGATACGGATCCAGACACGGCCCTGGCGTTTCATGTGACGCGTCATCGCGCGGCGAGCCGCCTCGATCTGACGCGCCGTGATACGCTCGGGTTGCGTGGCCTTCAGGCCGTAAGTGCCGAAGTTGAGATCGCTACCGCCCTTGGCCAGACCGTGGATGCGGCCCTTATGCTGCTTGCGGTATTTCGTACGCTTTGGTTGAAGCATCTGTCATTCCTCCTTAGCGGCGGCCGCCGGCGCCACGGGGCGCGGGACCATCCTGGAGTTCCTGCGCCTTGCGGTCACGCGCGGAAGGATCGTGCTCCATGATCTCGCCTTTGAAGATCCAAACCTTGATCCCGATGATACCGTAGGCGGTCGAAGCCTCGGAATGCGCGTAATCGATGTCGGCGCGCAAGGTGTGCAGCGGCACACGGCCCTCACGGTACCACTCGGTCCGCGCGATCTCGGCGCCGCCAAGACGACCGGCGACGTTGACACGGATCCCGAGCGCGCCCATCCGCATGGCGTTCTGCACGGCACGCTTCATGGCGCGACGGAACGAAACCCGCCGCTCCAGTTGCTGCGCGATGCTCTCGCCAACCAGTGCGGCATCAAGCTCGGGCTTGCGCACCTCTACGATGTTGAGATGCAGTTCGCTTGCCGTCATCGACGCCAGCTTGCGGCGCAGCGTCTCGATATCCGCGCCTTTCTTGCCGATGATGACGCCGGGGCGCGCGGCGTGGATCGTGACGCGGCACTTTTTGTGCGGACGCTCGATGATGACGCGGCTGATACCGGCCTGCTTGGCCTCTTTCTTGATGAAATCGCGGATCTTGAGATCTTCCAGCAGAAGATCGCCATAATCCTTGGTGTCGGCGTACCAGCGGCTATCCCAGGTGCGATTGACCTGAAGACGCATGCCGATCGGATTGATTTTCTGACCCATTAGGCTTGCTCCTCAACTTGACGCACCTTGATGGTAAGCTCCGAGAACGGCTTGATGATCTTGCCGAACCGGCCGCGGGCACGCGGGCGACCGCGCTTCATGACCAGGTTCTTGCCAACATAGGCCTCGGCCACGATCAGCTCGTCCACATCGAGGTTATGATTGTTCTCGGCATTGGCGATGGCCGACTGAAGGCACTTGCGCACGTCTTCCGAAATGCGCTTTTTGGAAAACGCCAGATCGGTCAGTGCTTTGTCCACCTTCTTGCCGCGGATCATCGCCGCCACCAGGTTCAGCTTTTGCGGGGACGTACGGAGCATGCGCAGTTTCGCCATTGCTTCGTTGTCGGCCACGCGGCGGGGGTTCTTTTCCTTGCCCATGACTTATTTCCGCTTCGCTTTCTTGTCGGCGGTATGACCATAATAGGTCCGCGTCGGCGAATATTCACCGAACTTCTGACCAATCATGTCTTCCGTGACGTTGACAGGGATATGCTTCTTGCCGTTGTAGACGCCGAACGTCAGGCCCACGAACTGGGGCAGGATCGTCGAGCGACGCGACCAGATCTTGATCACTTCGTTGCGGCCCGATTCGCGCGACGCTTCGGCTTTCTTCAGCACGTAAGAATCGACAAAGGGGCCTTTCCAAACAGAACGAGCCATGGATTAACGCCCTTTCTTCTTGGCGTGGCGCGAGCGGATAATAAGCTTGCTGGACGCCTTGTTCTTGTTGCGGGTGCGCGCACCCTTGGTCGGCTTGCCCCAGGGGGTAACCGGGTTGCGACCGCCCGAGGTACGGCCCTCGCCGCCGCCGTGGGGGTGGTCGATCGGGTTCATGACAACACCGCGAACACTGGGGCGGATGCCCTTGTGGCGCATACGGCCGGCCTTGCCCTGGTTCTGGTTGCTGTTGTCGGGGTTCGACACAGCACCGATCGTGGCGCGGCATTCCTGCCTCACCATGCGCAGTTCGCCAGAACTGAGCCGGATCTGCGCGTAGCCACCGTCACGCCCGACGAACTGGGCGTAGGTGCCCGCGGCGCGCGCGATCTGCCCACCCTTGCCGGGCTTGAGCTCGATGTTGTGAACGATCGTGCCGATCGGCATCCCCGAGAAGGGCATGCAGTTGCCGGGCTTGATGTCCGCCCTGGCCGATGAGGTGACCGTGTCACCAACCGCCAGACGCTGCGGCGCGAGGATATAGGCCTGTTCGCCGTCCTCGTACTTGATCAACGCGATGAACGCGGTGCGGTTGGGGTCATACTCGACCCGCTCGACGGTTGCCGGAACCTCGAACTTGTTGCGCTTGAAATCGACGATCCGATAAAGGCGTTTCGCTCCGCCGCCTTTTCGGCGCATCGTGATCCGCCCGGAGTTGTTTCGGCCGCCGTTCTTGGTCAAACCCTCGGTGAGGGCCTTGACCGGACGTCCTTTCCAAAGCTCCGAACGGTCGATCAGCACCAGCCCGCGCTGGCCCGGCGTCGTCGGCTTATACGACTTGAGTGCCATGCTTTCTGTCTTCCGTTTGCTATGAGGCGGTTTGCCCGCCTGATTTTCAGGCCCCCTTGGGTGCCCGGGATAAAGGGCCCCTTTCGGGTCCCCGGCTGAATAATGATGGCCCCGGCAGCACCGGGGCCATCTTGGATTCGCGGCTACCTATCAGAGACCCGTGGTCACGTCGATAGTGTTTCCCTCTTCGAGGGTCACATAAGCCTTCTTGACGTCCTTGCGCTTACCCGGTTGACCGCGGAAGCGCTTGGTCTTGCCCTTGGTGATCGTGGTGTTCACAGCCTTGACCTTGACACCGAAGAGGGCTTCGACGGCTTCCTTGATCTGCGGCTTGTTGGCGTTGATCGCCACTTCGAACACAACCGCACCACTCTCCGAGGCCATCGTCGCCTTTTCGGTGATGACCGGCTGGCGGATCACATCGTAATGTTCTGGCTTTGCGCTCATTTCAACCGAGCCTCCAGTGCTTCGATACCCGCCCTGGTGATCACCAGCGTGTCACGCTTGAGGATATCATAGACGTTTGCACCCACCGACGGCAGGATATCCAGGCCTTCGATGTTGCGGGCCGCCTTGGCGAAGCCTTCATCGACGGTGGCCCCGTCGATAACCAGCGCCCGCTTCCAGCCAAGGTTCTTGACCTGACGCGCAAGCGCGCCGGTCTTGCCCTCGGCCTGGGCGTCCTCAAGCACGACCAACTCACCCGCCTTGGCCTTGGCCGACAGCGCGTGGCGCAGGCCCAGCTTGCGGAATTTCTTGGTCAGCTCGTGGCCGTGGCTACGCGGGGTCGGACCCTTGTAGATACCACCCTTGCGGAAGATCGGCGCGTTGCGGTCACCGTGGCGTGCGCCGCCGGTGCCCTTCTGGCGATAGATCTTCTTGCTGGAATAGGACGTCTCCGAGCGGGTCTTGACCTTGTGAGTACCGGCCTGCGCATTGTTACGCTGCCAGCGAACCACACGGTGCAGGATGTCGGCACGCGGTTCCAGGCCGAAGATCTCGTCGCCCAGATCAACGGTGCCGGCCTTGCCGCCGTCCAGTTTGATCACGTCGAGTTTCATTCGTCGCTGTCCTTCTTCTCGGCCTGAATATCGGCCTCGGCCTCTTTCAGGGCGGCTTCCTCGGCGGCAGCAGCTTCTTCCGCGGCTGCCTTTTCGGCGGCCTCGGCTTCGGCGGCGGCCTGTGCGGCGGCC
>Ga0207414_1000348_pt1 | contig 21155 bp, 20 predicted proteins | sample PonA231FremontCA_2_FD_187269 | JGI IMG/M metagenome (GOLD analysis project Ga0207414, IMG submission 187269) | Marine sediment microbial community from Fremont, CA, USA - Pond A23 Sediment 1 (SPAdes) | ecosystem: Environmental > Aquatic > Marine > Unclassified | place: USA: Fremont, California...
CGGACCAGCCATATTGATTTTATTTGCTCTGATTGCCAAGAAGCTCACTAATTACGATCCAGGCAGAGAAGCTATTAAATCACTTTCCAAGATTGTCACATATGCTATGCTCGCTACAGTATTTTTCTTCCTGCTGGAAGTATTCACTGCTTTTTACAGTACCATCCCCGGACATACACATACATTTGTCTATTTGTTCAAGGGTCTGCACGGTGGTAATGCTTTAGTCGGCTGGATGTGGGTTATGACTGTAGCTGCTATTGGAAGCCTAGTAATTTTGATTCCACCCAGATTCAGAAATAATCAGGAACTATTGGTTATCGGACTTATCTTGCTGATATTGTCTACCTGGATTGAAAAAGGGCTCAGTTTTGTTCTAGGTGGGTTTATTCCCTCACCCCTTGGAACTATAACCGAATATGTTCCAACTGTTCCTGAGCTAATGATATCTGTGATGATATATGCTACAGGACTGTTGATACTTACTGTTTTATGGAAAATCGCTATAAGTGTTAAAAAAGAAACCGGAAATGCATAGTATTTAATTAAAATTTGTATTATTAATCTTTTTAAACTTAACAAAAACTTTGAGGAGGTATAAAAATGGCAAGACCAGTTATTGATGAAGAAAAGTGTGAAGGCTGCGGCGAATGCGTCGATACATGTCCTGCTGAATGTTTGGACATGAAGGACGGAAAGGCAGTTGTAGTAGATGAGGACGAATGCCTTGAATGTGAATCCTGTGTAGAGGTTTGCGAACCTGGTGCTATTACCTTGGAAGAGTAAGCTTCATTTCTCTAGTGAGAGTATTTTAATTAGTTAAAATTGTTGTATATGATTACTTGTTTGCAATGTATAGGAACCAACAATGCAGATTAGCTATAGGATTCGATTCATAAAACCAAAACAAAATTATTTAATTGATTTAAGTAAAACATTTAAGTTAAATGAAAATACTAACCACAATAGTTAATATTTATTAATTTACTTAAATTTGGGCCCCTAGTATGAATTTTACTATTAGGGGCCTATTTTATTAGGAGTCAATTCAAGGATGTAAGTTATGCAATATGATTTCAGTGAATTTTTTAAACAATATGAAAACCTTGTTACCAAAGTAGATACTATGTTTGAACGTATCCAATCAGAGTACCCCCAGGAAGTTGCTTGTGAACAAGGATGCTGCGATTGCTGCTATGCGATGTTTGATTTGAGCCTGGTTGAAGCAATGTATTTAAATCAAAAATTTCACGAACAATTGAGCGAAGAACAAAAGTCGGACATATATGAAAAAGCTAATAGGGCTGATAGAGAAGCCTACCGCATCAAACGCAATATGTATAAAGAATATCAAAAGGGTGTACCTGATGATACAATTTTGGAAGAAGTTGGGAAAAAACGAATTAGATGCCCTTTACTTACAGAAGATAATGATTGTTTATTGTATACATACAGGCCGATAACCTGTAGGATATACGGGGTTCCCATGTCAATTCAGGGTGAAGTACATACCTGTACCCAATCCAGATTTGTTAAGGGTAAACAATATCCTGCCATTTATATGGACCAAATTCACCAAAAGTTATTGCAATTGAGCCACAAGATGGTAGAAAGCATCCCAACGAAACATATAAAATTAGGTGAGGTTTTAGTCCCTGTTTCAATGGCTATTTTGAATGAATACAATGAAGAATATTTGGGGATATTGAAATCCAATGATAAATCCGAGGACAAATGTGAATCCTCTAGTGACATGGTTTGGACTGTTCCTGGTCCGCAAGGAGATAATTAAGATGGATAATGAAGAGATGAAAAGGGCTATTTACGATAAATTGTCTCCCAGAAGAAGAAAATTTATCGACAAGATAGGATACGACAAGTGGGAGCCTTTTCAAGAGCCGAATCATCCTATTGATATAAGAAAAGATCTTACCAAAAGGACTGCTGCGCAACTAAAAGCTGAGTTTTTTCAGGAAAATGAAAAAGATGATTTGAAAACCACTTCTTATGGAAGCGGAGTCCACGAGATGTGTATGGGAATATATTCCTCGGATGATAAGTATAAGGGAATGTTGGATTTTTGTATTTGGTATTACGAGAAATTGAAAGAACAAGGTATTCATCCCGACCAGATTTGGGAAAGATAGTTTTTTAGATCTTCAAATGCACGATGTGGTGAATTAATTATCTATTGCTGGTTACTTGCTAAATATTCCCTTGACACAAATTTTACAGAGTTGAGGGTAAATAATAAATTCAGGCTATGCCTGGTTAAAGAGGTTTTTATATGAGTGATGAGAAAGTAACTAATCTGGATGAATATATTCAGGATTTAAAACAAAGGTTGGAGCAGGAACCGGAAAATGGTCTGCTTCACTACAATATGGGATGTGTTTTGATTGGTCAGGAAAGGCTTGAGGAAGCTGAAGAAGAATTGAAGAAGGCAATTCAATATACTCCGGATTTGGCCGAAGCCTATGTTCAATTGGGCGGACTTGCGATGAACAAAGGAGATCTGGTAACTTCTCTTAGTTATAATCAACAGGCTGCCGAATTTAGATCCAGATTCGCTGTACCCCAAGGTAACATAGGTTTTATTTACCTGCAGCAGGGCAAGATTGACGACGCAATAAAACATCTGCGCAAGGCACTTTCCCTGGATCCCCATTTTGTACAAGCCAGATCAACTCTGGGCAGCGCATATATGATGCAAGGAGATATTGATGCTTGCATTGATGAATGTAATAAGGTATTAAATGAGCAGCCATCTTTTGGTCCTGCATATAATAATTTGGCCTTGGCGTACTTGGAAAAAGATGATTTTGCACAAGCGGCTAAAAATTGTGATCTGGCCATAGAATCAGGATTCGATGTAGCACAGGAAATCCTGGATGAACTAAAGGATTACAGGGGCTGATTTGGAGAGAAATTTCACAGGTTGCAATTTCTCTCTTGACAAAAAACAGTACTTGTACCTAAAATCACAAGATCTTTTTAAGGGTAATTTTTGTATAATAAATTACAGTTTATTTTGTTGGTATAGTTTAGTTTAGTTTACACATGTTACAAGGAGGATAAATAATGACTAAGAGGGAAACCCCACAGTTGGACGAATTGGAAAGTGGTCCTTGGCCAAGCTTTGTGTCCGACTTAAAAAAACAATCGGAAGTAAGACATCAAAATCCCCATCAGTTTGAATATCAAATCCCGGAAGATGTTGTCGACGATTTGATGGGAGTTTTGGAACTTTCCTACAATGAAAAGGAAGTTCACTGGAAACACGGTGGCATTGTTGGTGTTTTCGGCTATGGTGGCGGTGTTATCGGCCGTTATTGCGATCAACCGGAGATGTTCCCTGGAGTAGCTCATTTCCACACAATGCGCGTGAATCAGCCCAACGGAAAGTACTACTCTACAGATTTCCTGAGACAATTGTGCGACTTGTGGGATTTTAGAGGCAGCGGAATCTTTAATATGCATGGTTCTACCGGCGATATTATCCTTTTGGGAACCAGGACCGAGCAGTTGGAAGAAGTATTCTACGAACTCACACACAATATGGACCAGGATCTGGGAGGTTCGGGATCCAATTTGAGAACCCCTGCCTGCTGCCTGGGTGAATCCAGATGCGAATGGTCTTGTTTCAATACCCAGGAACTTTGCTATCAACTTACCCAGGAATATCAGGACGAGTTGCACAGACCCGCGTTCCCCTACAAGTTCAAGTTCAAGTTTGACGGTTGCCCCAATGGCTGCGTTGCGGCAATAGCCAGGGCGGACCTTTCCTTTGTTGGCACCTGGAAAGACGATATCCAGATCGATCAGGAAGCCGTCCAGGCCTATATAGGCGGTGAACTCCCTCCCAACGGCGGAGCTCACGCTGGCAGGGACTGGGGACCCTTTGATATCCAGAAGGAAGTGATCGATCGTTGTCCCACTAATTGCATGTGGATGGAAGACGGCAAGTTGAAGATCGACAACAAGGAATGCACTCGCTGCATGCATTGTATTAATGTTATGCCCAGAGCACTTGGACCGGGCAAAGAAAAGGGAGCATCGGTTCTCGCCGGAGCCAAGGCCCCAATTCTGGACGGTGCGCAGATGAGTTCCATGTTGGTACCTTTTATACCCACTGAGGAGCCTTATGATGAGATCAAAGAACTCATTGAAAGCGTTTGGGACTGGTGGATGGAAGAAGGCAGAAACAGGGAACGCCTGGGCGAACTGATGAAGCGTCAGGGATTCCAGAAGATGCTTGAGATGACCAGCTTGAGGTCCATACCACAACACGTGCAGGAACCGCGACACAGTCCGTACATATTCTGGAAGGAAGAAGAAGTGCCAGGTGGCTTCGAACGTGATCTACAAGACTTCAGAAAACGACATCAAAGATAAAGATAAAGGGAGGATATAAATATGGCTTTTGTTTCATCCGGATATGATCCAGAAAATCCAATGCAGGATCGTATTACCGATATTGGTAATCGATATTACGGGGATTTCCTGCCTCCGGTTATAAAAGAAAATTTTGGACAATGGCAATGGCACGAGATTTTGGAACCCGGAATATTGATGCACAAGGCTGAAAGCGGTGCAGAGGTTTATACAATTCGTGTTGGCGGTTGCAGATTGATGAGTGCCGAACTCCTCCGGGAAATCCTGGATATCGCAGACAAGCACTGTGACGGATACTTGCGCTTCACTACCAGGAATAACGTTGAGTTCATGGTGGACAGCAAAGACAAGGTGGAGCCCTTGAAGCAGGATCTTATGAGCCGCAAAATGGAAGGTGGTTCCTACAAGTTCCCGATCGGTGGTACCGGGGCCGGAATGACCAATATTATTCATACTCAGGGCTGGATTCACTGTCATACACCTGCAACAGATGCTTCCGGACCGGTAAAATGTGTATTGGACGAATTGTTCGAGGAATTCCAGAATATGCAATTGCCAGCACAACTCAGGATCTCCCTGGCTTGCTGTTTGAACATGTGCGGAGCAGTACATTGTTCAGATATTGCAATGCTGGGATATCACAGAAAACCTCCGATAATTGACGACGAATGGATCGATAGCTTGTGCGAACTGCCTCTGGCAGTAGCTGCTTGTCCCACTGCAGCGATTAAGCCCAAGAAAAAGGAAATCGTTAGTGAAAGGACAGGGGAGACCAAGGAAGTCAAGAGTGTTGAGGTAAATAATGACCGCTGCATGTACTGCGGCAATTGCTACACCATGTGCCCCTCACTTCCTTTGGCTGACGCAGAAGGTGACGGTTTGGTTATCATGGCAGGTGGTAAGGTTTCCAACAGAATCAGTGAACCCAAGTTCTCCAAGGTTGTAGTTGCCTTCGTACCCAACGAGCCGCCCAGATGGCCCACCTTAACAAATGTTATTAGACAGATAGTTGATGCCTACAAGAAAAACGCAGATAAGTACGAAAGACTTGGTGAGTGGGCTGAAAGAATCGGTTGGGAGCAGTTCTTCGAGAAATGTGGATTGGATTTCACCCATCATCTGATTGATGATTTCCGCGATCCTGCCTACTACACTTGGAGACAGACAACCAACTTCAAGTTTACTGACAGCTTCCCCACCGAATATAGCCAAATGAAAGTGGAGTAAAATAAAAAAGGGGGAACGAAAACGCCGTTCCCCCACTTTTAATGGAGGAGAAAATGGCTGACGAAGAAAAGAAACAACAAATCGAAGAAGAACTGAAAAACAAATCCAAGAGTAAAACCAAGTTTTATTTTAGTGATCTAGCCAAAATCACTGGAGACAAGCCTAGAGTTGCCAAAAAGTATATCAATGAAATGGTAAGTGAACAAAGATTGTGTCTATGGTCCAGTGGCAGTACCTCCATGTATTATTTGCCCGGTATGGGAAAATCAGACGAGGAAGAAGACGAAGAATAGCTAGAAGGATCTTGTGATTAAATACCCTAGACTAACCTTTAGTGGACTTAAGGGAGGATCTGGCAAGACAATAGTCAGTTTGGGACTTTCTAGATATTGGAATAAAAGAGGTTTTTCAGTCAAGCCTTTCAAAAAGGGTCCAGATTATATAGATGCTATGTGGCTAAGCCGAGCTGCAGGCCAGATAGCAACGAATCTGGATCCTTTTTTTATGTCCGATTCCATTATTCGAGGTCTTTTTGCCCAAAAATCCCAGCAAAGCAACCTTGCTGTTATTGAAGGAAATCGCGGATTGTTCGACGGTCTGGACAGTGATGGATCCTGTTCTACTTCCGGTTTGGTAAAAACCCTGCAAAGTCCGGTAATACTGGTAGTTGATTGTACCAAGGTTACCAGGACAGTAGCTGCTTTTATACTGGGATGTCAGGAACTTGAATCCGATATGAACATAGACGGGGTTATATTAAATAATGTAGCAAATGAAAGACACGCAAATATAATTCAGGAAAGCGTGGTAAAGTATACCCACATACCCGTACTTGGCAAAATTCCCAAAATCAAATCTGTGCTTATACCTGAACGTCATATGGGCCTGATCTCGGATCAGGAATATGCCGCAGAAGAAGCTCTGGAAAATATTTCCGAAATTGTATCCTCCCATGTGGATACACAGAAATTGATAGATATAGCAGATAATGCCTCATCTTTAGCAGATATCCCCAAATCTATTTGGTCCTTTCCACCCGCTGACGATAGGGGAGTAAATATTGGTGTGGTAAAAGACGCTTCTTTGTGGTTTTATTATCCCGAAAATCTGGAAGCATTGGAAAGGGCGGGAGCAAGGATTTGTGAAGTCAGTTTGCTGAATCCGGATCCCTGGCCCCAGCTGAATGGTTTGTACCTGGGAGGGGGATTCCCGGAGACTCAAGCAGATGAATTGTCCCAAAACCAGGTTATAAAGAATCACGTCTATAACCTGTCCTGCATGGGTCTGCCTATTTATGCTGAATGCGGCGGTTTCATGTATTTGTGTTCATCGCTTAGATGTGGAAACACCATATATCCCATGGCAGGTGTATTTCCCTTGCAGATGGAACTGACCAAGAAACCGCAGGGTCATGGATATACCCGTGCCAGGGTTGTACAAGATAATCCCTTTCATCCTCTTGGATCGGAATTTGTTGGCCACGAGTTCCATTATTCCAGGTGCAATATTGAAAATCATCCTGATTTCGTATATTGTCTGCAACTTTCAAAGGGAAATGGTGTTGGTGACGGCAAGGACGGATTGATCTTTAAGAATACTTTTGCTTGCTACACCCATTTACATGCTCTTAGCGTACAAGGTTGGGCAGAGCGTTTTGTACAGGCATGTGAAGAGAGCTAAAAGCTAAAAGCAAGATGAAAGAGCTAAACAGTGCAGAGAGAATTGGAGAATTAGATAAATGGGTAAGAGTTAAAAGCCAATACAATTATCCCCTGAAAGGGGATTTCAATAGTAGCCCAGTGTTTCTACCCTGGGGATTAAAGAAAAAAGCTCGAAGCTCAAATTGCTTTTAGCTTTCAACTTTTAGCTATAAAATCAAATAAGGAGTGACTATGGGGTTAAATATAATTGTCCTGGTTAAACAAGTACCTGATACCCAAAACATTACTCAGGAGGCAATGAAGCCCGATGGTACGGTTAACAGGGATGCGCTTCCGGCTATATTCAATCCCGAGGACTTGCATGCCCTGGAAGAGGCAATCAAGATCAAGGAAACCCTGGGAGGTATGGTTACGGTCATTACCATGGGACCGCCCAAGGCAGTGGAAGTGTTAAAGGAGAGCATGTACAGGGGATCGGATGATGTTATACTGCTTTCTGACAAAAAATTCGCAGGCGCTGATACTTTGGCTACTTCCTATGCCTTGAAATGCGCTGTACAAACAGTGGGTGAATTTGATCTGGTCTTGTGCGGGGGACAGGCAATCGACGGAGATACCGGACAAGTAGGCCCTCAACTATCGGAAAAATTGAATATCAATCAATTGACCAGTATCTGCGATATCAGGGAAGTAACCGAGAGTGAGATAATCGGCTTTCGTGCCACGGAACAGGGATATGAAAAAGTCAAGAGCGGATTTCCAGCTCTGTTGACTGTTAGTAGCGAGGCAAATGAGCCCAGGTCCCCTAGTGCCAAGAAGGTCATGGCATATAAAAATATTCAGTGTTCGGAACAGCAGGCTTATGATGAAAGTTACCTGGACAATAAATGTGCCCGGGATGCTATGATTGTAAAGCAGTGGAATATCGATTCCATCGGGGCTGATCCTGAAAAGTGCGGACTTAGCGGCTCCTGGACCCAGGTAAAGAAGATTGAGAACGTGGTTTTGGCTGCCAGCGAAGCCAAACAGATAGAAAACAGCGATGAAGGTATTTCTTCTTTGATCAAGGAACTTACCCAAGAGCATATAATCGGATAGGGGGGTAATGATGCAGTCTTCTCACAATGTAATGGTATTTATAGAACATCACGACAATCGGGTAGCGGAAATAAGCAAGGAACTCCTCTCCAGGGCCTCGGATCTTGCCCGGGATTTGGGGGGAGAGGTAGAAGCTGTTGTTCTGACCGGCGAAGAAATGGAAGAGATTCAGGATCTGGGCCGTTATGGATGCAGCCGGGTTTATTGTGTGCAGGACAAGAGGCTGGCGAATTATACCTCGGTGCCATATTCAAAGGCACTTGGAAAGGTGGTCCGGAATTATACCCCCCATGTATTGCTGTTCGGTGCTACCACCATGGGAAGAGATTTGGCTCCCAGGATAGCATCTGAGCTTAATTGTGGATTAACTGCTGATTGTACCGAGTTGGAAATAGGCAACCACAAGATCAAGGGCAAAATATACGAAAATATACTTCTCCAGAGAAGACCCGCTTTCGGGGGAAATATAATAGCAACTATTGTTTCCCCCGAAAGCAAGCCCAGTATGGCCACTGTCAGGGAAGGGGTGATGAAGAAGCAGGAACTGGACGAGAAATTGCAAGTGGAAGTGGTTAATCTGGAAAGCGATTTAACTGATCAAGACGTACTTTCAGAGGTCCTGGAGATTCAGAAGGTGGAAAAGAAGGTGGATTTAAAGTCTGCCAAGATCATTGTGGCTGCCGGAATGGGAGCGGTAGACGAGAAGTCCCTGAATATGGTCAGGGAACTGGCGCATGTCTTGGGGGGTGAAGTTGGAGCTTCCCGTCCCGTGGTGGATGGCGGATATTTGGACAAGGACCATCAGGTGGGGCAGACAGGAACCACAGTCAGGCCGGTTCTGTATATTGCCTGCGGAATTTCCGGTCAGGTTCAACACAGGGCCGGGATGGGAGAAGCCCACAGGATAATAGCAATAAACAGCGATCCCAATGCACCCATATTCGATTGTGCCCATTATGGTATTGTGGGTGATGTGAACCAGGTTTTGCCCAAAATGATCCAGGCTTACAAGGAGAACTAAATCCTTTAAAGATTCTAAGGTAATCCTCTGAAATTACGAGTCTTATATTACCCTTGAGTGTACTTGTTCCCTTGTAACATAATATATTGTTTTGATTTGAAAATTTTGGGCAATTTTCTTGTCCTTACCGGACAAGATTTCTGTCCGAAGGCACAAGAACATAGTACTTTGAGTAATCTCGATTGCGAAACAGCGAGAAGTTCGAACTCTTTAGTAAGGAGGAAAAATTGACAAACTTTTATTCTGACAACACTGATATACTTTTCCATATGCAAAAAATGGAACTATCCAGGATAATATCCTTGAAAGAAGATGATTTTTCGGAAAAGGATGAATATGCTCACGCTCCAGAGGACTGGGAGGATGCCAGGGACAATTATCAACGGGTACTGGAAATAGTGGGCGATATAGCTGGAAATTTCGTGGCTCCCAGGGCCGAGGAAGTGGATAGGCAGGGAGCCAAACTGGAAGACGGAGACGTGTACTATGCTCAAGGAACCAAGGAGGCACTGGATAGGTTGACAAAATCCGATTTGATGGGGTTTACCCTGCCCAGGTACTATGGCGGCATCAATATGCCCAAGACAGTTTATTCCATAGCAATAGAATTGATCTCCAGGGCGGATGCTTCCTTGATGAATCTCTTCGGACTGCAGGAGATCGCAGATACTATCCAGAAATTCGGATCAGAGCAGCAAAAGGCGGATTACTTGCCCAGGTTTTCCTCAGGGGAAGTAACCGGGGCAATGGCCTTGACAGAGCCGGATGCGGGATCGGATTTACAGTCAGTCATGCTGAGAGCGGATCAGGGAGATGACGGGCACTGGTACTTGAATGGTGTAAAGAGGTTTATCACCAATGGATGCGGTGATGTCCTTCTGGTGCTGGCTAGATCAGAGGCAGGCTCCACAGGTGGAAGGGGATTGTCCCTTTTCCTCTACGAGCGGGACGAAAATATGCAGATAAGGCGGATAGAGGATAAGTTGGGGATACACGGTTCTCCCACTTGTGAGCTGCAGTTCAACAATGCCCCTGCCACTCTCGTGGGCAGGAGGAAGATGGGTCTGATACGCTATACCCTCTCGCTTATGAACGGTGCGAGGTTGGGAGTGGCAGCCCAGGCTATTGGAATAGCAGAAGCAGCGTTCAGGGAGGCTGATAATTACTCCAGGCAGAGACAGCAATTCAAGACCAGTATAAGGAGTTTTTCCGCGGTCTTTGAGATGCTGACATCAATGCGCGTGGAGATTGAGGCCTCCAGGACCCTCCTGTACGAGACTTCCCGGGTAGTTGATATAGCAGAGGGCCTGGAGGAAAAGATGGAGAATTATCCTGATAAAAAGGAGGAATTGAAGGAAGATGCCAAGCGGTATTCCAAGTATGCCTCCTTGCTTACTCCCGCACTGAAGATTCACGCTACTGAAATGGCCAACCAGGTGTGTTACGATGCTTTGCAAGTCCACGGAGGCCCCGGCTTTACCAGGGATTTCAGTATAGAGCGCCTCTATCGGGACGCTCGGATAACAAATATCTACGAAGGTACCACCCAGTTGCAGGTAGCTGCTGCAATCGGCGGAGTGATTACCGGTGTTCTGTTTGATCGCTTGAACGAATATGAAGAGGCCTACGATTTCCAACCTGTCCAGGATATTTTTTCCCGGGCCCAAGAGTTCCGAAACAGCCTGGAGTCTGCTGTTGCGCATGTAAAGGAGAAGAACGATTCTGCTTATCAGGAATTCCACGCCGGGAGGATAGTTGATATAGCCCTGGATACCACAATCTCCTATCTGATGTGTATCGATGCACTGCATTCTGACAGAAAGAAAAAGATCGCCGAGATGTTTGTCTCCAAGGCCAAGTACCGGGTAGAGGAGAAATTGAATTATATACTCTCGGACGATTATTTGATGATAAATGAGCACGACTCTGTGCTGGAGGATTTTTAGAAAATTAGTGATTGGACGAAAATTCACCCATCTACTTCTTCGCTGCAACATTTTGAAATCCTCATGTATTAATATACACTGCGGTTTCAAAATTTTTCGCTCCTTGTATCTGGGCAAATTTACGTCCAATCACGGTTTTCGGTCAGGCACTAGTTAAGATGGAAGATGTGGTTACGTGATTCTCGCTACTTCGTAGTCGAGATTGCCCTAGCTACTCCGTAGTCGAGATTTCCAAGTGCTGACGTGGTTAGGTAAGAACAAGAGTTTAAAACCTTTTTTAAAACAATCAAGAGATTGCCCATGCTTTGTTGTGCCCGCGTGAGCTGGGAATTATGGGAAGCCCCATGCAGGGAGTATATGTTCTGGTAATCGAGTTGAGCTGGGATTTGGATATAAGGATCGGATCCTTGGGAACAAGGAGTTTTAGTGCAGGTAAGTATGTTTATATCGGATCAGCCCAGAAGGGATTGGACAAGAGGATAAAGCGGCATCTGGAAGACAGCAAGAAGAGATTCTGGCACATAGATTACTTTTTGACCAATGCTGCTACGGCAGTTGAAAAAGTCTTTTACAAACAGGCCCCCAAGGATTTGGAGTGTGAAACTGCAGCATACCTGATGCAGCACGGCATCCCGGTTTGGGGTTTCGGGAGCTCGGATTGCAGGTGCAAATCCCATTTATTGAGAATTTCGGATAGGAAAATTGCAGGACTTCTTTCTGATTGGTCCGTTTACTATTAATATTATTTTTTCCTGATTTGTTTCAATTCATTAATTTCTTGGTTTGTCAAGTAACGGAATTTTCCAGGGGGAAGTGAGTCCAGTTCAATCGGACCTTGCCTGGTTCGCTGTAATTTAAGGACTGTTAGGTCCAGATCCCGGCACATGCGCCGGATCTGCCTGTTTTTCCCCTGGTGAAGGAAAAGTTCCAATAAAAAGGTCTTGCCTTTTTCCCTGCTCACCTTTTCTATTCCCACTGGTGCAAGTTTTTCCCCGTCCTGCAGTGTCATCCCGTTTTCTATCTCCCTGATTTTGTCCTTATCTACTTCTCCCCGAATCCGGACCAGGTACTTCTTAGGGATTTCATAGCCGGGATGTGTTATCTTGTTGATAAAATCCCCGTCATTGCTTAACATAAGTAATCCCTCGCTCATGTAATCCAGTCTGCCAGCCGGGACCAATTTTTGTTTGGCCAGTGAATCCGGTAAAATATCCAAAATAGTTTCTCTTCCCTCTGGATCATGGGTGCTGGATATTACTTGTATGGGTTTGTTCAGGAGGATATAGGTATAATCCCTCTGGGTGGGGGAAAAAATATCTACTTGTTTGCCTTGGATTTCCACTCGGTCATTCTTAGGATCCACTTTTATTCCCGGTTCTGTGATCAATTCTCCGTTTATCTCGACCTTTCCCTGCTTGATAAGTTCGTCCGCCTTGCGCCTGGAACAAAACCCGGCAACAGAAAGGGCCTTGTTCAAGCGCAACTCTTGGGATGTCTCATTAATTGATTCCTGCATCTAAACCTTAACCTTATTTATACTTTTATGACTTTGGAAGCCAGTTCCAGGCTGGAGACTACATCCAGCATGTTGGTGGTTTCCCCGATCTCTTTTTGATCCATGAGTTGAAAATGACTCAGGCAAGTCCCGCAGACAAGTATGGAAACACCGGAATCTTCCAATTTTTGCAGTGCTTCCAGGGCCGGGCTGTGGGATATCCCCAGCTTTACAGCAGCGTTTATAAGGATGATTCTCCATAAGGAATCTCCCATTTCCGGGAGTGTGGCCAGAAAGTTCTGCATGAGCTTGGAACCCAGATGTTCGTCCCCGTGTCCGATAGTATCAGAGGTGATAAATACCAATTGCTTGTCTTCCGCTTCCTCTCTCACCCTGGCCTGATCATCAGGGATCTCTTCAGCCTGCATTGTGCTTTGTTCAGAGGTGTTTTTATCAGCACTTGATCTGGCAATAATTTGGTAACCTTCGCTTTGCAGAGAGGAAAGTTCCACTGAATAGTTTTGTGTCTGCAGGAAACGGCTGACATTTTCCTTGGCGGCGTCATTGTCTACAGTAACTAAAATTTGCTTGGGACTTGCCTCTCTTATCGTGTCCTTGCATTTCAATACTGGTTGGGGGCAGGGCATACCCTTGCAATCCAAGGCGATCTCGTTCATTTTTTTCTCCTTGTGAAGAGTGTCTGATACCGGATATCTATTATCAGTGAATGTAATATGATAAAGTTTTAGGGTTTTAAGTTTTAAGGTGTTCTCGCTACTTCGTAGACGAGATTGTCAAGGTTTTAAGGCGTAAGAATAAGACTTTTCATCATTTATCTAAATATCCTTTTACTTAAAACTCTAAAACCTAACACCCTAACACTTTAAAACTTGTCTTAAAAAATATTCTGACCCGGAAGGAGCCAGAGGTCAAATAAATAAAATTAATAGATTTTATGGTTTTGGATTGGAAAATATAATAATTGCAAATATCGAAACAGATCCAAGTTATCTCAGGAGCTTAATATAAGACTTTCTCAGTAGTGATATTGAAAAATCAAAAAGAATAAAGCCTAGACATGTTGAGCTAGGCTATTAATCTTCATGGTGGGAAAGTTTCCTTGTTTAAGTTTTGCAATAGCAGTATACAGGATTGATGCTGTCTCAATTCAGGAGGGAGTAAATTGCAGGCTCTACCTGTTTAAAAAGTGAATTCTACATTACGATGTATGTAATAGGGTTGATACTCCTTCATCCATTCCGGGATAGTAGAGTAGTCGAAATCCATTTTAACTTCCAGCCGGGTACCAGGTTGGAAGTTGAAGCGATTATTCAGTTCCTCTCGCAGATTGGTGTCCAGTTCGGCGAGATCTTTGCCCGAAGCTTCTATTCCTTCGTCCCAAACTATCCAATGGGTTCCATTATGTATAAATGTTAGATTCATTTTCTGCATCTGGATTTAACCTCCGGTGTTGAATGTTATATAGCTGTTGCAGTTAATGCTGTGCTTAAATATTGCCCATGCCGGGATAAACTTAGCGGTAATTTAACCCAGGGCAGCTAAAAAAACAAGTGGCACTTATTGGATTAAAGTTAAAGTGTCCACAAACCATTAATCTTGAACAGTGAACTTGGGAACGAAGACATTATAAAGCGGGGAGGAAGGTCCTCCCCGCTTTATAATACTTTTTAGCCTCCTACTACAGGCGGTGTCATGCCGTGATGGAATATCAAGGCAAGTGCCCATCCGATAGGTATGATTATGATTAGCAGGGCTAATCCGTAGATAATAGCCATTTTGCCCATGCCTTCCTCGGAGAGTCTCCTGAAGTCGGTCTCCAGTCCTATAGAAGTGAATGTAAGCATGAAGAAGAGCTTCCGCATGGGGCTTTCAACCGGATGTACTCCCCAGTCCATGGCTTCCGGAGATATTACGGTCAGGCCAAGGGCCATGACTCCGAACCAGGCCAGGAAGTATCCGACCACGAATTTCGGAAACCTCCACCAGATCTGCATTTTTTCCACTTTCTCGTCCGGCCGCTTCTCCACGTAGAAGAGCCAGAGCATGGCCAGCACAAGGGCCCAGACTCCTATGAACATGTCGATCCAGATCTTGGTCATTACTGCTGCGGAGGTTATCCAACCTTCTTCCCACTCAACCCCGAGTTCTTCTGCTGCCCTGGTACGCATGAGTACGTCTGTAATTTCTCCGGATGCTGCGTCCGCACCGTCGGTCTTAACTGTCAGTCCCAGGCTGGAACCTGCGGCCATGGGTTCTTGGAACCAGGGGGTATAGGTAAGTACCGGAGGCAGGACAATAAGTTCCACCAGGGCAAATACAACGATAATTCCGGAGACCATGACCGGAACAATGGGACGGGCCCGAATAGCACCTCCGGTAGCAATGGAAGCGGACACACCGCAGATGGAGATACCGGATGCCAATACAGCCGCCCATTCACGTGTGGTGTTGAAAGCTTTTCTGGCCAGGGTATAGACTAGGGGCCAGAACAGGAGATAGGCAGCGATTGTTGCACAACAGCCGGCAATCAAAAGTTCCAGGGCAAAGGCAGTAGCATCCACGGCTTTCATGCCCAGCTTAACACCCAAGCAGACAATGGCGATCTTGATGAACCATTCCGGCTTGGCGGCTGTGCGCATGAATTCCCTGAATTTCTTGGGAAAAAGGTTTCCGATGATCAATCCAAACAATAGTGCTATAATGTAGTGGGCTCCACCAATGGAGAGACTCCAATCAATACCCAAATCGGCACGCTCAATAGAGGTTGCCTGGATATAGGCATTGCGGGAAAGAATGAACAAAATTGCAGTCAACCAGAAAATAATAGTCCAGGACAGGAAGTATTTCTTCATGTCCATATTCATCGCACGTGCCCCGATACAGGTGGCAATAGTGAAGATGATGTAGGATACGATCAAGGAAGCTATACCGGAAAGCATTTCCGGGTGATCTGCGATAAGGGAGTTTGAGATGTTTGACCACTTGGGAAACCATACGATCCAGCCGGTCAAATCGACCCGGGTAGCCGCTGCTATTACCCCGAGTGCAACGAAAAAAATACCAATCCAAAACGACCACCAGTCCTCGGTGGTCAACATGCCAGAATACCACCTCTTTTCATTTGCCATTTCTATCCTCCTTGTTTTGCAGCTTTCCGGTTCAACTTAGTGCAGGATGAAGATGTTGATTAATGAACCTAATACAATCAACGCGCCAACTCCGATAATCAAGGACCACTTGACCAGTTTGGTTTCCCACTCTTCCCAGGGTTCGGGTTCTTGTGGTGCTTCTTCGCTGAAATCCTTTTGTTCTTGACTCATACCTACCTCCTTATTAGTATTATTTTTCTTGACACTACTTTCCCAACAAATTTTCTAGCAACTTATATGCCAAACCATGAGATTGATAATTAACACGTTCAATCCAGGTATATGCGGGTCAGTTTAAGTTTGTACTGCTAACAAAAGTTAGCAGGGTGTATACTATAGGTTGCAATAGTTTTTTGCTTACCTTGCTATTTAATTAAGGAACGACATTTATATGAAGCTTTTGTGGCCTTTTAGATTGCAGTTCCGCTTCCTGGTTATTATTTGCCTTGTGGCTTTTGCCATGGGCCTTTTTTTTGTGGGGGTGCTTTTTTTCCATCTGCAAAATATCATGACCCAGGAGGCACAGCAGCGTACCAGGCTCATAATGGAACAGGCCCGCTCTGTTCAGGGATATGTCCAGGAAGTGCTGCGTCCCAGGATGTTTGCTTCCACTGAAAAAGACGAGTTTATTATCGAGGCCATGTCCTCTTCCTATATCTCGCGCAAAATAATGAGTAATGTAGCTGACGACAAGGATATCCTTTACCGCAGGGTTGCATCGAATGCTCGCAATCCCGAGTTTGAACCGACTGAAATGGAAGAGAGCATGATTCGCTATTTCCGGGAAAATCCTGAAAAGGATATAAAGGAAAAAAAAGTCCAAAAACAAACTGGAGATTATTACTACTCTTTTCGTCCCATCGTTTTCACAGAGCGATGTATGCGCTGCCACGGGGAACCGAAAGATGCACCTGAGGAAATTATCAATAAGTACGGCTCTCAGGGTGGTTTTTATAAAGAACCCGGAGAGGTGGCTGGTGTGATCAGTGTGGGTTTTCCCATGCAGCGCGCAATGTCCATGGTCAAGGGCACTACTATTAGTTATCTCTTTTTGTACCTTGCAGGTATAGCCATGTTCTTCGGGCTCGTGCAATTTTACTTTCAAAAGCTTGTAAGCAAGAAGCTGAAGAGATTGTTTTCCGTTATGCGCCAGAAAAATCCGGGTTCTACCACTCCGGATACCGGGGAAGTCCCCTCTACCCGGGGCGAGTATTCGGACGAGTTGGAGGAAGTGATTACCGGATTGGAGAACATGGCGAGTGCCCTCGGACAGGCTAGGTCCGAACTGGAAAATTATGCCCAGAATCTGGAGCACATGGTTAGGAACAGGACAACTGAACTGGAACAAGAAGCCCAGGATAGACAGAGCGATGTCACCCTTTTCCTGAATATTTTGCAAACCCTGCATTCCAGCCGGGACAGCGAAGGCTTGATTCGAGATGTGGTACGCTTGGTTGGTCAGAGGTTCCGGGCCGAGGCGATCAGTTATTGTTGTACCAATTTTTCGGAGCGCGTTTTTACTTGGCCGGAGAATCAAGATCCGCCGGAATTACCCAGGGAACAATTTGATTCCCTGCATAGAGGCGAAGTTGTTTATGCAGAAGAGGATGTGTTCATCCCTGTTCATTCCAAGGAGCAGGTTTGGGGTGTGTTGCATATGCGGATGGCGGAGAATACTTCTGCTCTTAGGCCTTCCGAGCAGGTGCTGTTAGCCCTGGGGCAGCAATTGGGGGTTGCCCTGGAAAATATGAGGGCATTTTTTGATCTGATGCACAATAAACGGCTTCTGGAGTCCATATTTGAAGGTATATCCGATCCACTCCTGCTTTTGGACGAGCGGGCAAATATTTTGTTGGCAAATCAAGGTGCCAAGGAGATATTTCCATCAGAAAGCATGGCTATTAGTGAGTTGAAGGAAATATTGGGCAGCGACGGCGAAGAAAGGGATTCCCAGGGCATGCTGGCATTGGCTCTGCAGGAAAATGCACCTGTGGGGCAGGAGGCTATTCTTACCGGGGACCGTTCTTTCCGTTTCAGTTTGTATCCCCTGCTGTCCACTGACAACAACTCGCCTCATCTGGTGGTTTGTTATATCAGGGAGAATACCTCGGAAAAAAGAATGCTTGCCAAGCTGCAAAGGACCGAGAGGCTGAGTGCAGTGGGGCAATTGGCAGCAGGCCTGGCCCATGAAATAAACAATCCCCTGGGTACTATTCTTTGCTATGTTCGGCTTTTGCGCAACAACCTGACGGATTCGGAAATGCTGGGCGATTTGGATGTGATCGACAGGCAGGCCAACAGGGCACATGAAATAGTTAGGGAGATGCTGGATTTTGCCAGGCCCAAGACCCGCCAGGGAGAGAGTTGTCTATTGAACGAGGTGGTGGAGAACTATGTGGATCTGTTCTTTGTACAGGCGGACAAGAAAAAGGTGTCCCTGAGCAAGGAACTGGAGCCGGAACTTTTCAGGATCAGGGCCGACGAGTCCGCGGTGGAACAGATTCTCAGCAATCTGCTCTTGAATGCAATCGATGCAGCAGGTGAAGATGGGTGGGTTAAGGTGATTACTTACAGTAGTCCAGTGAATGGCCGGGTATATTTGGAAGTCAAGGACAGTGGTCCCGGAATTCCGGAAGAAAAGCAGCACCAGGTTTTCGATCCGTTTTACAGTACCAAGGACGTTGGTGGAACCGGACTTGGATTGACAGTAGTATATGGACTGGTTCAGGAACTTAATGCGGATATGGAAGTTACAAATGATCAAGGAGCCAAATTCAGTATCGGCTTTTTGATCGGGGAAGAGGTATGCAGGAAAGAATAAGTATTTTGATAGTGGATGATGAAGAGGATTTTGCCAGGGGTTTGTCCAGAATGCTTTCCGCTCAATATCCGGGATACAATTGTAGGTATGTTACCACTGTATCTGAAGCCATGGAGGAACTCCGTTACAAGGATGTGGCACTTGTCATCTCCGACCTGCGCATGCCGGAACAGGATGGTTGGGATTTGTTGCAGCAGGTCAAGGTAATACAGCCTGAGACCAATGTAGTGGTGATTACCGCCTATGGAAGCATAGAGAGCGCTGTACAGGCCCTGAAGTACGGTGCGTACGACTTCTTGACCAAGCCGGTGGAGGAAGAGCGGTTTTTCAGTGTTGTGGACAAGGTACTGGAGCGCTACCATCTTCTGGCGGAGAACAGGAGATTGCGTCGAAGGACTGATTGCCATGAAGCGGCTAACGAGTTGATAGGGCAGTCACCGGTGATGCAAAAGTTAAGGCATTCCCTGGAAAAAGTGGCTACAACCGATTATACAGTCTTGATTCGCGGGGAATCCGGAACAGGCAAGGAGCTGGCAGCCAGGATGATTCACAATTTGAGCGAGCGCAGCAAAAGAGAAATGGTCACCGTGAATTGCCCTGCAATTCCGGGAGAACTATTGGAAAGCGAGCTCTTCGGACACGTCAGGGGGGCTTTCACCGGTGCTGACAGGAATCATCAGGGATTGTTCGAGCGGGCGGACAAGGGGACCTTGCTCCTGGACGAGATCGGGGACATTAGCTCAACCCTTCAGACCAAGTTGTTGCGGATGCTCCAGGAGCAGGAGATCCGGCCGGTGGGTTCCAACCGGAGCGTCAAGGTGGATGTAAGAGTTGTTGCTACCACTAACCAGGAATTGGAATCCAAGATTTCCCAGGGGACTTTCCGGGAAGATTTGTTTTATCGGCTCAATGTCCTCCAGGTAGTGGTTCCTCCGTTGCGGGAGCGAAAGGAGGACATCCCCCTGCTCGTGGATGCTTTTCTGAGACAAGTGTGTCATGAGATGGGACTGCCGGAACTCCGTATAGATCCTTCGGTTCTATCCTACTTGAGTACTCGGGAGTGGTCCGGCAATGTACGGGAACTTTTGAATTTCGTCCGCAGGCTGGTGGTTTTTTGTCCGGGTGAAGAAATCGGGCTCAGTTTGGTGCATTTCCTGGACTCCTCGGAACAATTCCAGCCGGAAAAAGGGGCTATAGTTCCCTATAAAGAGGCCAAATCCAGGGTGGTAGACGAGTTTACCCGTACCTACGTCCAGGAGTTGCTTAGGCAGACCAAGGGGAACATTTCCGAAGCCGCACAATTGAGCGGTCTGGAGAGGGTCTCGCTGCAGAAGATCCTGCGGAGGCTAAATATTCAAGCAGAGGAATGGAAGTCATGATCTCACAAAAAGGAGTGATGCAAATGGGAAATAAGATCTGGAAGTACTGTGTGCTGATTGGTGTTGTGTTTTTCTTTGTTCAATTCGCTGGGTCGACTGTTTGGGCAGGGAAGCATTCCATCGAGTTTGATCGAAAGGGTTTTAGCTTGCAACTTCCGGAAAAATGGGTCAAGGTTCCCAGGGATGTTTTCCGGAAAAAAATGCAGGAGTTGAAACAAGCCTACGAGCAGGCGGAAGCAGACGAAGAGATACCTTACGACTACGCAATTCAGTTGGAATCCAAGGATTGGTTTGAATATCCCTATATGTTGATAACATTATGGGAGGACGAGCGGGTGGATCGGGACGAGATGCGCGAGATGAATCAGAAGGTGAAAAAGAATCTTTTGCGGGAAGGCAAGGGAGTAAATAGTACAAAACTGGTACACTCCAATTTTGATGCGGAAGATTTTCTCTATCGTATAGAGTCCCGTTTCAAGCTTGCAGATCGGCAAATGGTGCTTTTCAAAGCGGTTCAGTACATGAATAACGGGGTTTTGGAAATAGCCACCTATATGCCGGAAAATATGTATTCCCAATACGCGCCCGAGGTCAAGGATGCAATAGATTCACTGCATCTATCCCCTGGCAATGTGCATCACAAGAATCCGGTCAAGAGTCTGGATTTCAAGAAAGATGTATTGCCCTATCTGAATGTTATTATTGCCGCTTTTCTGGTGATAATATTGATAGGTATATTTGTGTGGAAGAGTAAGAGAGATCCAAACAAGTGATTTTGTGTTGAATACCCGAACGATTCCAACACCTAATATTAACATGAAAAAAGTTTTATGTTTTAGAGTTTTAAGGTTTTAAGGTGTAGAATAAGACTTTTCTCGCAACGAAAGTATTCGTTGACGAGATTGCCCATCATTCGTTGTGGCCGCCAGGGCATGGGAGTTA
>Ga0207414_1000349_pt1 | contig 21151 bp, 21 predicted proteins | sample PonA231FremontCA_2_FD_187269 | JGI IMG/M metagenome (GOLD analysis project Ga0207414, IMG submission 187269) | Marine sediment microbial community from Fremont, CA, USA - Pond A23 Sediment 1 (SPAdes) | ecosystem: Environmental > Aquatic > Marine > Unclassified | place: USA: Fremont, California...
CTGCGAGCTCCCGCTGCTGGCCCGCCTGCACGCCGCCTGGGCCGAGGGCGACGACGTTGCCCTGGCCGAATGGGATGCCTGGCTGGCCGCCAATCGCGAGACCGCCGAGCTTGCCGCCGAGGACAGCCGGCTGGGTGCGGCGCTGGTGCGGCTGCTGGCGAGTCTCGACCTGCTGCCCGATGGTTCCTCCAGCATGGCGCCTGCCCTGCCGGCGGGCGCCGGCTATGTGACCGTCTTTGCCTGGACGGCGCACGTTCGCCGCGTGCCCCGCCGTCAGGCACTGCTCGGCTTTGCCTGGGCCTGGCTGGAGAACCAGCTGGCCGTCGCCTGCAAGGCGCTGCCGTTGGGGCATACCGCCGCGCAGCGCCTGGTGGAACGGCTACGCCCGGCGCTGGTGGTCTCGGTCGACGCCGCACTGCGCCTCTCCGACGACGAGCTCGGCCCGGCGCTCCCCGGCCTCGCCCTGGCCAGTGCCCTGCATGAAACCCAGTATTCGCGACTGTTCAGAAGCTAGGAGAAAACACGATGACACATTGCCTGCGCGTAGGGGTCGGTGGCCCGGTGGGCTCCGGCAAGACGGCACTGCTCAAGCAGCTCTGCCGGGCGTTGCGCGATCACTATGATATCGCCGTGGTGACCAATGACATCTATACCCGCGAGGATGCGGACTTCCTGCTCAAGCACGAGGCGCTGTCCGCGGATCGCATCCTCGGCGTGGAGACCGGGGGCTGTCCGCACACCGCCATCCGGGAAGACGCCTCCATGAACCTGGCGGCCATCGACGAGCTGCAGGCGCGCCACCCGGGCCTCGAGCTGGTGCTGGTGGAGTCGGGCGGCGACAACCTCTCGGCTACCTTCAGCCCGGAGTTGTCCGACCTGACCCTCTATGTGATCGACGTCTCCGCCGGCGACAAGATCCCCCGCAAGGGCGGTCCCGGTATCACCAAGTCGGATCTGTTGATCATCAACAAGATCGATATCGCCGAGCAGGTGCACGCCTCGCTGGACGTCATGGAACATGATTCGCGCAAGATGCGCGGCGAGCGACCCTTTGTCTTTACCAATCTCTACGACGGTGTCGGGCTCGAGACGGTAATCCGCTTCCTCCTCGACCGGGGCATGTTGCCGGACCGCCGGCCGCCGGACAGCCGGCCCCCCGAGCCGCAAGCCGCCTCCGTCACCGCGTGAGTTCGATCCCCCTTTGCCAACAACACGGAGAGTGTTTCCATGAACGTTCGATCGTTGTCACCTGCCCTTGCCGGGCTGTCGGCTATTGCCCTGTTGCCCTCCACGATGGCCCTGGCTCACTCGGGGCACGGTGCCCCCTCGGTGCACGCGCATGCCGGCAATCCGTCGACGCTGGCCAGTATCGGGCTCGTTGTCCTGGGAACGGCTGCCGTGGCGGGGCTGGCTCGCCTCGTCACCCGCCACCACCGGCTGCGCCGTCAACGCTGACCCATCCCGACGCGACACAACGTGCACCCGGCCCAGGCCGGGTGCACTGTTTTTTGCACCGGCTGTCGCTATGCTGGCCGTTGTCGTTGCCTCACGGGTGACGTTGTCGGCAGAGGGCATCATGGACGATAGGCATACGCGGAGGCAGGAGAAGCGGCGCATGTGGCCATGGATCGTGATGGCATTACTGGTGGCATGGGTGGCGATGGGCGCCTGGCAACGTGTCAAGCCGTTGCCCGACGGCATGTCCGAAGCCTTTCCCGAACGCATTGCCCACGAGGTTCGCTTTCTCGCCGACGAGACCTGGTATACCCCCTCGGGTGAGCGGCACGCCCGCTGGCAGATCTTCGATGAAGTGCTGGCGATGATCGGTAAAGCGCAGCGGCTGGTCGTGCTGGACATGTTTCTCTTCAATGATTTCGCCGGATCCGCCGACGGGCAGGCCTACCGGTCCCTGTCGGCGGAGGTCACCTCGGCACTGATCACGCAGAAGCGTCAGCATCCCGACCTGCAGGCGGTGTTGATCACCGACCCGCTCAATACCCTCTATGGCGGCATGGCGCCCGATCATTTTCAGGCCCTGCGTGACGCCGGCATTCGGGTGGTGATCACCGATCTGAATCGACTGCGGGCCTCCAACCCCCTCTGGTCCGGGCTCTGGCATCTGGGGCCGCGCTGGCTCGGCAATGACAGCGACGGCGGCTGGCTGCCCAATGCCCTGGGGCCGGGGCGGGTACCGCTGCGCAGCTACCTGGCCCTGCTCAATTTCAATGCCAACCATCGCAAGACTCTGGTAGTGGACCATGGCGATCGCTGGGCGGGCCTGGTCACCTCCGCCAACCCTCACGATGCCAGCAGCCTGCACGGCAATGTGGCATTGCGTTTCGAGGGGGGGGCGGCACTGGATCTGCTGGCCTCTGAACGCCCGGTGGCGGGCTGGTCGGGCGCGACGCTGCCCGGACCGACGCCTCCCGATGGCGCCGAGGCGAATCCCGAACCGCCCCGCGTTCAGGTGCTGACCGAGAGCGCGATCCGCGATGCGCTGCTGGCGGCCATCGAGGCCAGCCAGCAGGGCGACCGTCTGGATGTCGCCGTCTTCTATCTGGCCCATCGGGCAGTGATCGAGGCGCTGCTGGCCGCCAATGCGCGTGGCGTGGTCCTTCGCGTGCTGCTCGATCCCAACCGCGATGCGTTCGGACTGGAGAAGGGCGGTATTCCCAACCGGCCCGTGGCCCACGAGCTGCACGAGGCCGGCATCGCGCTGCGCTGGTGTGTCAGTCAGGGCGAGCAGTGCCACAGCAAGCTGTTGCTGCGCCGGCCCGGCAAGGCCGGGGGTGAGGCCGAGATGATCCTCGGCTCTGCCAACTTCACACGGCGCAATCTCGACGACCTCAATCTGGAGACCAGTGTGCGGCTGACGGGGCCTGTGGAGACGCCGGCCCTGCTCGATGCGGCGGCCTTTTTCGACCGTCGCTGGCACAATACGCCACAGCGGATCACCAGCGAGCCCTTCGAGGCTCACGACGATGTCACGACCTGGCAGCGGCTCCGGTATCGCATCATGGAAACGACGGGGCTTTCCACGTTTTGAGCGAACCCGCATGCCTTGACAGGGCACGCGGCGGCAGGCCAGCGTTCAAGGCCAATGCATCGAGGAGACCCCGCATGGACAAGCTGCTGCTGGCCGTCAAGATGATCATCACGGCTCTCGTCATCATCCTGGTCGTTCAGAATCTTGCCATGGTGGAAGTGCGCTTCCTGACCTGGAGCCTGTCACTGCCCATGGCCCTGTTGCTGGGGGTGATATACCTGCTAGGCATGGTGAGCGGTCGGGGCGTGATCGGCCTGATCCGGCGTCTGCGGGGCAGGGGGGGAAAGCGCGACCCCTACCGCTGAGCGTATACTCCACTGTTTTATTCGACTCATTCGACGTGCGTCACGGCCTGGCGCCGGGGGTCGACGTGCCATGTCAGGCCGAGGCGTGCGTTGCGCTCGAGCTCGGCGATCACTTGCGCGCCAAACAGCAGGATGATGGCGCCCACTTCCAGACTCAGCAGCAACACGACCAGCGTGGCGAGAGAGCCGTAGACCGCGTTGACCAACGAGATGTTGGCGAAGTAGAAGACCAGCAGCAGGCGCACGCCTTCCCACATCAGGGCGGCGACGAAGCCGCCCACCACGGCGCGACGCAGCGCGACCTGGACCACGGGCAGGACCTTGTAGATCGCACTGAACAACAGGAAGACGCCGAGAAAACTGGTCAGGTTGAGGACCGGCTCGGACAGGCCGGCCAGCGGCAGCTCGCGTTCGAAGAGCGTCAGCCACAGTGCATTGATCGAACTGACCACGCTGACCAGCAGGGTCAGGGCCAGCAGGCCTGCACCCAGCACCAGCATGAAGGCATAAGGCAACAGCACCGAGACCCAGGCGCTGCGGCGGGGATGATGCGTGTCCGGCGTGTGGAAGATGATCGCCAGGGAGTCCTCGAGCATGCGAAAGGCGAAGGAGCTGAACAGCAGCAGCACGGGAAAGCCCAGGAAGCCGATCACATCACGAGACTCGAGGAGGGTGCGAACCGCCTCGAGCAGCACCTCGGCATGGGCGGGCGCCAGGTGGCGGGCCTGGATGCTCAGTACATCGAGCAGATGCGCTTCGTCGACCACGCGTGCCAGCAGCACCACCAGCAGGGCGAACAGCGGCACGATGGAGAGCAGGATGTTGTAGCCTACGCCACCGGCCAGCAGAATGCCGCGATTGCGCAGGAAGGCGCACAGTGTGCGCCACAGGAAATGCAGGGCGCGGGGCAGCAGGGTGAAGAGCAGACGTCGTGAACGAACCGGTGGTGATGTCATCAGGGGCTGCCGTAGGAGAGAACTTGCGCCATCATAGGCGCGTGTGGCGTTGCCGCGTCAAACCGCATGTCCGGCGATGCCGTGGCCAATGGCGTTGAGTACACAAGGAGACATTCATGGACCAGGATTCCCGGCCCGAGCGCAAGTCGAAACGCAGCGAACTCGAGCGACGCTTCGAGGCCTTCCTCTGGAGCTCGCGCCTGATGGTTCTGCTGGCCGTGGTGCCGGCCCTGCTCGGGGCCCTCGTGCTGTTCATCATTGCCAGCCTGGATATCTTCTCGGTCCTGGCCGATACCTGGCGCCACTACCTTCAGGGAGGGCCCGACATCCACAAGAGTGTGGTCACCGACATTATCGTTGCCGTGGATATCTACCTGATTGCCCTCGTGCTGATGATCTTCGGGCTCGGCGTCTACAAGCTTTTCGTCTCGCGTATCGAGCCTGCTGAAGGACGTGACCCCCAGCACCCCTTCAACGTCAGCTCCCTTGACCAGCTAAAGGACAAGATTGCCCGCGTGGTCATCCTGGCCGTGATCATCGAGTTCTTCCGGGCGGTGGTGGGCATCAGCTTCGAGACGCCGCTGGATGCCATCTACCTGGCGCTGTCGGTGCTGGCCCTGGCGCTGGCCCTCTACCTGATGGCGCTGGCGCACAAGCAGGAGTGACGCCAGCCGCGAGCACCGGGCATGGCTCATCGGGTCAGGGGAGCCTTGTGGCGTCCCGGGCCGCGACCCCTTCCTCGACACAGGAACCGCAGGCCCATGGACGCAGTGACCCTCAACGAACTCATTGTTTCCCGTGATATCGACGGCCGGCACGACGCCGTCGTATCGCTGGGACGTGACACTCTCGGCAGCGTCAACCGGCGCGATCTCCTCGAGCGTATCGCCTGCCTGGCCGGTGGCCTGCAACATGCGGGACTCGGCCGCGGCGATCGCGTGGTGATCATGGCACCCAACAGCGTCGACTGGATCGTGTCGGCGCTGGGCGTCCTGCATGCCGGTGGCGTGATCGTGCCGATCGACACCCAGATGCCCGCCGAGGACCTGGAGCACGTTCTGGGAGACTGTGCGCCAGGCATGGTCTTCACGACAGGGGGGCTGCGGGCGCGACTCTCGTCGCTCCACCAGGACGTCGCCCTGTTCCTGTTCGATGACGACGACGAGAGGGATGACAGCGCGGCGAGCCGCGACTGGCACGACCTGCTCCAGGCCGAGCCCGTGGCTGCATGCCCCGATGCCAATGACCTGGCCGCCATCTTCTACACCTCCGGTACCACGGGCCCTCCCAAGGGCGTACCGTTGACCCATCACAACATGGCCAGCAACGTGGAGGCGCTCTGCACCCAGGAGCTGGCCGACAGCAGCGATCGCGTCCTCGTGCCGCTGCCCTTTCACCATGTCTATCCGTTCACCCTCGGTATCCTGGTGACCTTGACCCTGGGCGCTCCCGTAGTCCTGCCGTTTTCCATGGTGGGGCCGCAGATCGTTCGTGCCCTGCGGGAGGGCGAGGCTACCGTGATGCTGGGCGTGCCACGCCTCTACGAGGCGATCTGGAATGCCCTCGAGGCACGGGTCGCGGAACGCGGCCAGATAGCGGCGGCGCTCTTTTTCGGCATGCTGACGCTTGCCATGGCGGCGCGGCAGCACCTCGGCTGGAATCCCGGCAAGCGCCTCTTCGCACGCCTTCATCGGCGCATCGCCCCGCGATTGCGCTTGATGGTGGCGGGAGGCGCGGCACTGGACCCGCCGCTCGGTCGCCGCCTGCGTGGCATCGGCTGGGAGGTGGCGACCGGCTACGGTCTCAGCGAGACTTCGCCGATCCTGACCATGAATCCCCCCGAGACGGTCAACCTGGAGAGCGTGGGCAGGGCCCTTCCCGGCGTGACGCTCGAGATTGACGACAGGGAGGGCAGCGGGCGTGGCGAGGTCCTGGCCCGTGGTCCCAATGTCTTTGGCGGCTACTGGAACCTTCCGGAGAAGACGCGCGAGGCCTTCGACGAGCAGGGCTGGTTCCATACCGGCGACACGGGATCCTTCGATGCCCAGGGGTATCTCTACCTGCATGGCAGGGCATCGGCGATGATCGTGCTCTCCGGCGGCGAGAACGTCGACCCGGCGCGGGTCGAGAAGGCCCTGGAGGCCTCGGACAGGATTCGCGAGGCGGGCCTTCTCGAACGTGAGGACCGGCTGGCAGTCGTGATCGTGCCCGAGCCCGAGCTGCTGCGTCAGGCCACCGGCGATGAGCTCAGGCGCATTCTCGAGAAGACGGTGAGCGAGATCTCGACGGATCTGCCGAGCCACCATCGGCCGAGTCAGGTCCGGGTGGCCCTGGATCCGCTGCCGCGAACCCGGCTGGGCAAGTTGCGTCGCCACAAGCTCGAGGAACTGTTCGAGCACCTCGAGCAGGGCGACGAGGCCGCCGAGGCGGTGGCCGAACCCCTGTCGCCGCAGGACATGGCCCCCGAGGACCAGCAGCTGTTGTCCGATCCCGCCGCCGAGCGTACCTGGCGCTACCTGGCACGGCGCTTCGACGACCTTCGCCTGACACCGGACAGCCACCTCGCCCTGGATCTGGGCATCGATTCCCTCAGCTGGGTGGACATGACCCTGGCCCTGCGTGAGCACGCGGGCATCGATCTGGATGATTCGGCGATTGCCAGGGTGGAGACCGTGCGCGACCTGCTCAACGAGGTGGCCGCCGGCCCGACAGGCGAAGGCGATGGCGAGGACCTCCTGAGTGCATTGCGCAAGCCCCAGCAACGGCTCGACGACACGCAACGCCAGGCCCTAACGCCACCGGGACGGGTCCAGCGCGCCCTGAGGACACTGATCTGGGGGCTGGCGCGATTCACGAGCAAGCGGTTGATGCGGGTTTCCGTGAGGGGGGAGTGGCCCGACAGGGTGCCTTGCGTCATCGCGCCCCGGCACCTGAGCGTGCTCGATCCTCTGGCGCTGCTGCAGGTCATGGATCGTCGCCAGGCAGAGGCCCTCTACTGGGCCGGTTGGACCGGCCTGCTCTTCACCGGGCCGGTTCGCCGGTGGTTCAGCCGCACCGCGAGCGTCCTGCCCATCGATCCAGGTGCCGCGCCGCGGCGCAGTCTGGTGCTCGCCGCAGCCGCCCTGGACCGTGGCCATCAGCTCGTCTGGTTTCCCGAGGGGCAGCGTTCGCCGGATGGACGGCTGCAGCCGTTTCGCCCCGGCCTCGGGCTCCTGCTCAAGGCCCATCCCGTCCCGGTGGTGCCGGTCTGGATCGAGGGAACCCATGAGCTGATGCCGCCAGGCCAGCGCCTGCCGCGTCGTGGCCAGGTGAGGGTGGTCATCGGCGAGCCCATCGAGACCGCGCAACTGGAAGAGGATGAGCGCGAGATCATCGAGCGGCTCCGGGACGAGATGGTGGCCCTGGGTAACCCGGGGACGCCGTCAAGCGCCACCGCCGGGCAGGAGGGGTCCGCTGGCGGTGAAGAGACGTGACGCGGCATCAGAGCTGCCCGGGGCAGGCCTCCCTCCTGAACCTTTTACTACTCATGACACAGGGACACCATGGCAAAATTCAACGAGATCGGTACGGCGAGCATTCCCGGGAAGGGAGGCGAGCTGCGGCTGCTGCAGCGCAATGACGAGTTCTCCATCCGTATTGCCGGCAAGACCGGTGACCTCATGAACTCGCGGCTGCATGGCTCCGAGGATGCCCTGGCCGAGCTGGCCTGTGAGCGAGTCGCGGACCGCCCCGGGGTTCGTGTGCTGGTCGGCGGGCTGGGCATGGGCTTTACCCTGGCCGCCGCACTGGCTGCCCTGGGCGAGGATGCCGAGGTCGTCGTCGCCGAGCTGGTCCCTGGCGTGGTGGCGTGGAATCGTGGCCCGCTCGGCGAGGCCGCCGGTCGCCCCCTCGACGATCCCAGAACCCGCGTCAGCCTGGGCGACGTCGGTGAGCTGTTGCGCCGCGAGCCCGGCGGTTTCGATGCCATCATGCTCGACGTGGACAATGGCCCCGAAGGGCTGACGCGTCGGGACAACGACTGGCTCTATTCGCCGCGAGGGCTTGCCGCTGCCCATCAGGCACTGCGTCCCGACGGGGTATTGGCCGTCTGGTCGGCCGGTCAGGACCCGGGCTTTACCGAGCGGCTGCAGCGTGTCGGGCTGCTGGTCGAGGAGGTCACGGTGCGGGCGCATCGCCCCGGCAAGGGCGCCAGGCACCATATCTGGCTGGCATACTGAGGTCTCGTCCTCATCCTCTCTGACGTAAGGGCCAAGGCATGTTGGAACTCTCTCCCCAGGTACACATCCCCGATCACGAGATCGAGATGCAGGCCGTGCGCGCTCAGGGGGCCGGCGGACAGAACGTCAACAAGGTCGCCACCGCCATTCACCTGCGTTTCGATGTCCAGGCCTCCAGCCTGCCCGAGGGGTTCAAGGAGAAGCTGCTGGCGCTGGGCGACCAGCGCATCACCCGCGACGGGGTGGTGATCATCAAGGCGCAGGGGCATCGCACGCAGGAGCGCAATCGCGCCGAGGCGCTGGCGCGACTGAAGGCGTTGATCAAGAGCGTGATGTATGCGCCCAAGAGGCGCATCGCGACCCGCCCCGGCAAGGGCGCCAAGCAACGTCGGCTGGACAGCAAGAAGAAACGCGGTCGCCACAAGGCGTTGCGCGGCAAGGTGGAAACCTGACGTTGACTGGGCCGTCGATGGGCAGGTGGCGACCTTCCATGAGGCGTGTATGCTGGAAGATGTGACTGAGACGGCCGGCCCGCGTAGGCTGGCAACCATCAACCAAGCAGGGGGATACATCGATGGCGGATACGTCGATGAAAGAGCTTTTCAAGGACAACCGCGTCAAGGGCCTGGCGGCCGTGGCGGTGGTTGCCATCATCTGGGCCCTGTTTGCCCAGTCAAGCGTCAGCTCGAGCAACGAGGCGCGTGAGTCGCTTCAGACGCGACTCGAGAACGCCCAGAGCGAGAACGAGGCCCTTTCCAGTCGTGTCGAGCGGCTCCAGACGGCTGCCGGGAGCGTCGATGATCTGACCGAGCGGCGCAGCGAGCTCGAGGCGCAAATCCAGGCCGCCGAATCCGAGCGTGAACAGACCGAAGGCGAGGTTGCCGCGACGCGCACCGAACTGGAGGAGACCCAGGCCTCGGTAGAGACCACACAGGCGGATCTGGACGCGCGTCAGAGTGAGCTGGAGGCAGCCGAAGAGTCGCTTGCGACCACGCAGGAGGAGCGTCAGCAGGCCGCCGATGCCCGCGACGAGGCGCAGGCGTCACGTCAGGAGGCCGAGGAAGCCCGGCAGACCGCCGAAGAGGCCCGCCAGGCGGCTCAGGAGGCCCGCCAGCAGGCCGAGCAGGAGCGCAGCGAGGCCATTGCCGCCCGCGATGAGGCGCGTGCCGAGCTCGAGGGACTGCAGCAGGAGATCGCATCGGCCGAGGAAAACCTGGCAAGCATCAATGACGAGATCGCCGCCATGCAGGAGCAGCGTGACGCCCTGCAGCAGGAGATACGTGATCTTCAGGCCAGCCGCGACGAGGCGAGCGAGGCGCTGGAAACGACCCGCGGTGAACTGGAAGAGGCCAGATCAGAGGTCGTCCAGGCTCGCGAGATGTTCAAGGATCTTGAACTCGCCATCAAGCTGGGTCGTGAGGAGGTCGCCGAGCTCGAGTCCCAGGTCGAATCTCGCCAGTCTCAGCTCGAGCGTCTGGAAACTCAGCTCGATACCTGGCGCAGCGAGCTGTCCCGTCTCGAGGCAGGCGTGAAGGCCGGCGCAAGTGATGACGCGGCCACCCAGCCGCAGGCCGACGCCGCGCAACAGAGTGGTGGCGGTGCCATGCAGCAACAGGAAGAGGTCCTGGAAGACGGCAATGGCAGTGCGGCCGAGCAGGACGCCGACGCCCAGCAAGAGAGTGAATCGGACTGAACCCCTTCGCGTAGCGGTCCAGTTCCCATGACGGCGAGCCCCTGGCTCGCCGTCATGCGTTGTCAGGCATTGCATGCCAGGGTGACCGGCCGGGTATACTGACTCACCATGCCGATTGCGTGGCAACCCCCACTGTTTAAGGAGCGAGTCGTGATCGAAGGGGTCAAGCATATCGTCGCCGTGGCATCCGGCAAGGGCGGGGTGGGCAAGTCCACCGTGACCGCCAACCTGGCACTGGCCATGGCCGCCGAAGGCTATCGGGTGGGCATCCTGGATGCCGACATCTACGGTCCCAGCCAGGCACAGATGCTGGGCGTGGGCGAAGGCGTGCGCCCCGAGTCTGCCGGGGAGAATCGCTTCAAGCCGCTGGAGGCCCATGGCATCCAGGCCATGTCCATGGCCTTTCTGGTCGACATCCGCGAACCCATGGTCTGGCGCGGGCCCATGGTCGCCGGCGCCTTCCAGCAGATGCTCACCCAGACCGTCTGGGACAATCTGGACGTCCTGTTCATCGACATGCCACCGGGCACCGGCGATATCCAGTTGACGCTGGCCCAGAAGGTGCCGGTGGATGGTGCCGTGATCGTCACCACGCCCCAGGACATTGCCCTGCTGGATGCCCGCAAGGGCATCGAGATGTTCCGCAAGGTCAACGTGCCGGTGCTCGGGGTCGTGGAGAACATGAGTCTCCACGTCTGCTCCAACTGTGGCCACAGTGAACCGATCTTCGGGGAGGGCGGGGGCGAACGCATCGCCCACGAGTACGAGACCCGGGTGCTCGGTCGTCTGCCGTTGGCGCTGTCGATCCGCGAGCAGGCGGACGGCGGCCGACCCACCGTGGTGGCCGAACCGGAAGGCGAGGTGACGGCCACCTTCCGCGACATGGCGCGCCAGGTGGCCGACCAGATTCATGGACAGGATGCCGAGGGGCCGGCAATTTCCTTCAGCGAGTGACGGGGCTGTCGTCGTTACGCGGCATGCCGTGACCTTCCCCGCCGGGGCCGCTATGATGTGGCCCCGGCTTGCCCTTGCCGGGTCTTACAGACACAGTCAGGACGTTTCGATGAGCATCAAATGCGACAAGTGGATACGCCGCATGGCCGAGCGAGAGGGCATGATCGAGCCCTTCGAACCGGATCAGGTGCGCTACGACGACGCCCAGCGGCGGGTGATCTCCTACGGGACATCGAGTTACGGCTACGATGTGCGCTGCTCCGACGAGTTCAAGGTGTTCACCAATATCCACTCCGCGGTGGTGGATCCCAAGCAGTTCGACGAGAAGAGTTTCGTCGATATCAAGGGTGACATGTGCGTCATTCCGCCGAACTCCTTTGCCCTGGCGCGTACGGTGGAGTACTTCCGTATCCCGCGTAGTGTGCTGACCATCTGCCTGGGCAAGTCCACCTACGCCCGTTGTGGCATCATCGTCAATGTCACCCCGCTGGAACCTGAGTGGGAAGGCCACGTGACCCTGGAGTTTTCCAATACCACCAACCTTCCGGCGCGCATCTATGCCAACGAGGGCGTGGCGCAGATGCTCTTTCTGGAAGCCGATGAAGTCTGCGAGACCTCCTACAAGGACCGCGGCGGTAAGTACATGGGGCAACGCGGTGTGACCCTGCCGAGGACGTGACAGCGCCGAGCTACAAGCGCCGAGCCGCCAAGGTGTCCGGTGACGGGCAGGGGGTAGTGAGGCAGACGCGCGAAACCCCTCCGGGCTAATCCGGGTGGGGTTTCTTGCGATTTGGGCCTGGACTCTGCTTGGCCGCTTGGCCGCTTGGCCGCTTGGCCGCTTGGCCGCTTGGCCGCTGTCAGTCCTCATCCAACTCCTCGGCGGCATCGGCGTGGGAGAGCCGCATGCCGGTGGCCGGCAGGACCACGCCGTCCATGGTGACCGTGTCGCCCTTAAGCTGCAGGCGTCCCTCCAGGAACCAGCGCACGGCCATCGGATAGATCAGGTGCTCGCGCGCCTGCACCTTCTCCCTGAGATTTTCCTCCGTGTCATCGGCGGTTACCGCCACCTCGGCCTGCAGGGCGACCGGCCCGCCATCCAGCTCCTCGGTGACGAAATGCACGCTACAGCCGTGCACCGTCACGCCATCGGCCAGCGCACGGGCGTGGGTATGCAGTCCGGTATAGTCCGGCAGCAGCGAGGGGTGGATGTTGAGCATTCGTCCCAGGAAGCGGTTGACGAAGCGTGGCGTGAGGATGCGCATGAAGCCGGCCAGCACGATGAGGTCGGGCTCATGGCGCTCGATGACCTTGATCAGGGCGCCGTCGTAGGCGTCGCGGCTGTCGTACTCGCGATGGGGCAGGGCGACGGCATCGATGCCGGCATCCTTGGCGCGCTTCAGTCCGTAGGCGTCCGCCCGGTTGGCGATCACCGCGACGATCTCGCCGCCCAGCGCGTCGTGATCCTGCGCATCGATCAGCGCCTGCAGATTGCTGCCGCTGCCGGAAATTAGCACCACCACGCGCCGCGTCGCACTGGGCTCGGGCGTGAAGTCGTTCAGGGTATCGCCCTGGTAGTCGGTCGCGCTCATGCCCTGAGATTCTCCAGCTGCACCTGTTCCTCGCCTTCGCTCCGCGCGATGATCCTGCCGATACGATGCACTATCTCGCCCTGGGCCTGAAGGTGGGCGCGGGCCTGGTCGGCCTTGTCCGCCGGGACCACGACCACCATGCCGATACCGCAGTTAAGCACGCGATGCATTTCATCTTCCGCAACATTGCCCTGTTGCTGAAGCCAGTCGAAGACGGCCGGACGCGTCCAGCTGGCGGCATCGACGCGCGCCGCCAGTGTCTCCGGCAGCACGCGGGGGATGTTCTCGAGCAGGCCGCCACCGGTGATGTGCGACAGGGCATGTACCGGAATATCGGTCTCCTTGAGCAGGGAGAGCAGCGGCTTGACATAGATGCGCGTGGGAGCCAACAGGGCTTCGCCCAGCGAGCGGCCGTCGATGGTGGTATCCAGCGCCGACGCGCTGACCTCGAGGATCTTGCGAATCAGCGAGTAGCCGTTGGAGTGGGGGCCCGATGAGGCCATGCCCAGCAGGACATCGCCCTCGCTAACTCGCCTGCCGTCGAGAATCTCCGACTTTTCCACCACGCCGACGCAGAAGCCGGCGAGGTCGTAGTCGCTGCCCTCGTACATGCCGGGCATTTCGGCCGTCTCACCGCCGACCAGGGCACAGCCCGCCTGCTCGCAGCCCTCACCGATACCGGTCACGACATCAGCGGCGATATCCACGTCAAGCTTGCCCGTGGCATAGTAGTCGAGAAAGAACAGCGGTTCCGCGCCGGCCACCACCAGATCATTCACGCACATGGCCACCAGGTCGATGCCGATGGTGTCGTGTCGGCCGAGGTCCATGGCCAGGCGCAGCTTGGTGCCGACACCGTCGGTGCCGGATACCAGAACCGGTTCCCGATAGCCCGTCGGCAGCTCGCACAGGGCACCGAAGCCGCCCAGGCCGCCCATCACTTCGGGGCGGGAGGTGCGACTGGCGACGCCCTTGATGCGGTCGACCAGGGCGTTGCCGGCATCGATGTCGACCCCGGCATCCTTGTAACTCAGCGACGCTCCGGCCGGGCGATTGGTGGAATCGGTCATGACGCTTCCTGTAGTAAAATGGCGATCGCAATGCCTGTTGCAGGGCAGTGCGCAATGGTCAGGTTTGGGGGAAGGATTGTAGCACCACCGCGCAAGGCTGGCAGCCCGCCGGCCGTGCCGACAGAGGGAGGACGCGATGCACAGGCAGTGGTGGGTGGTGGTCGCAGTGGCAGCGCTGGGCCTGTGGTTTCTGATCAGTATCGAACCGGTGCTGGCGCCCTTTTTCGTCAGCATGATCCTGGCGTATCTGGGCGACCCCCTGGCCGACCGTCTCGAGGCTCGCGGTCTTTCGCGGCGCCTGGCGGTCTCATTGGTCTTTCTTCTGCTGACACTGGTCATCGCGCTTACCCTGCTGCTGGTGGTGCCGATACTGGGCCGACAGCTCGGGCAGCTGATCGAATCCCTGCCGGCGGTGCTCAGCTGGCTGCAGCAGACCATGGTGCCGCGTATCCAGTCGCTTACCGGCCTGGATCTCTCCACCGATATCGACCAGATGCGTCAGGCGATCGTCGACAACTGGAAGGAGACCGGGACCTTTGCCGCCAGCCTGCTGGCGCAGGCCTCGCGTTCCGGCCTGGCGTTTGTCGCCTGGATCGGCACCGTGGCACTGATCCCGGTGGTGACGTTCTACCTGCTGCTGGACTGGGACATCCTGGTGGCCAAGATCCGAGGCCTGCTGCCGAGAAACTGGGAGCCTGACGCGGTGCGCCTCGCCGGCGAATGCGACGAGGTGCTATCGGCCTTTCTGCGTGGGCAGTTGATCGTCATGCTGTGCCTCGGCGCGATCTACGCGGTAGGCCTCACGCTACTGGGTGTGCGCTTTGGCCTGTTGATCGGGCTGCTGGCGGGCCTCGCCAGCATCGTGCCCTATCTCGGCGTCATCGTGGGCATCTCGGTTGCCGGCATCGTCGCCTTCTTCCAGTTCGGTGACTGGCTGATCCTGCTCGGTGTCGCGGTGGTCTTCGGTTTCGGCCAGCTGGTCGAGAGCGTGGTACTCCAGCCCAAGCTGCTGGGCGACAAGATCGGCCTTCATCCGGTGGCCGTGATCTTCGCCGTGCTGGCCGGTGGGCAGCTGTTCGGCTTTACCGGGGTACTGCTGGCGCTGCCGGTGGCTGCCGTGGTGATGGTGGTGTTGCGCTATCTCTACGCACACTACAAGAACAGCGCGCTTTACGACGCCGAACGTCAACGTGGTCACGACGAGGAGTCGCCATGAGTCGAGCACCCGCGCAGTTGCCCTTGGGCGTTGGGCTGCGTGACGACGCCACCTTCGCCAACTTCCACGCCGGACCCAATGCGACCCTGGTCGACCGACTCGTCCATCAGCTCGACGAGGGTGGTGAACCCTTTCTCTATGTGTGGGGAGCGTCCGGCACCGGACGAAGCCACCTGCTGCAGGCAGCCTGCCATGCGGCCTCCGGCCTTCAATGCCGGGCGCTTTACCTGCCGCTGGCGGAACTCGGTCATTTTCCGCCGCTCATGCTCGAGGAGGTCGAACGTCTCGACCTGGTGGCCATCGACGACCTCGAGCGTGTCATGGGGCGCAAGCGCTGGGAGGAAGCGCTGTTTCACGCCTTCAATCGTCTGCGCGACGCCGGGAAGCGCCTGGTGATCGCCGCCGATTCACCACCTCGTCAGCTGCCGATCATGCTGCCCGACCTGGCCTCGCGACTCACCTGGGGCATGACGTTCCATCTGCAGTCGCTGGATGATGCCGGGCGGCTGGCCGCACTCACGCTGCGGGCGCGAGAGCGCGGCATGCAATTGCCCGACGAGGTGGGGCGCTACATCCTGCATCGCGGGCCACGGCGCCTGGATGCGCTCTTCGAGACCCTGGCGGCGCTGGATCGTGCCTCGCTCTCCGCCCAGCGCAAGCTGACCATTCCTTTCGTCAAGCAGGCGCTGGGCTGGTAGCGACGTGGCGCTAGCCGACCCCGTTGCACAGCTGATCGGCGTTGAAGCGGTAGGAGTAGATGATGTCCTTGGCCAGGAAGCCGTAGCGAGCCAGCGTCTGCTGCCAGTCGCCAAAACGCTTATCCTCCATCAAGGCGTCGTTCACGGCATCACGCAGATCCTCGGCATCCTTTGGAAAGGCAAAGCCCCCGAAGTAGCGGACCTCGCGGCCGTCGATCACCGGGTCGGTGAAGTTGAATTCCGCCTCCACCTGGGGACTCATGGTCTCCATGGCCGCCACCGTCATGCCGGTGGCGGCGAAGGCATCGGCTCGGCCGCGGGTGACCGCCTCGATGGCATCCTGAAGACTTGTCACCGGGACGATCCGCGCCGGATCGACGCCCAGATCGGTAAACATGTCCTGGGTGACCGTTCCCTCCTGTACTGCAACGCGGATCATGTCCGGGCGTTCGAGGAAGTCCTCGTAGGCGCGGATGCCGTTGGGGTTAGAGGCCAGTACCAGCAGCCCTTCACCATAGGAGGTGTTGGGGTCCGAGAAGAGCACGCGCTTGCAGCGTTCCGGAAGGATCGCCATTTCCGCCGCCGCCATGTCGAAACGTCCCGCTTCCAGCCCCGGGATGAGGTTCTTGAAGTCCGTGGCGACCCATTCGATGTCCTTGATATCGAGACTCTCGAGGATGCGACGAGCGACCTCGGGGCCGGCGCCAAGCGCTTCACCCTTCTCGTTCAGGTAGCCATACGGCTGCTCGTTGGCGACGGCGATGCGAATGACGCCGCGCTGCTGAATCTCTTCGAGGGTGTCGGCCTGCAGGCCGGGAATGGCCAGCAGCATGGCCAGCACGCCGGCCATCAGGGTGGATCTGCCCAGGGGAAAAGTGATGTGTCTCATTATCGTCTGCCCCGCGAAGCGATGAGTGATGTGGGAAACACCATGATCTAGCGTCAGCAATCTGACGCGATCATGCCATCATGTCCGCCATATCCTGATGGCGGTGCTTTCAGCGTAGACGTGGCGTTGAAAGTGTGCTGGTCTTATGACGACCGCTGTCGCTGATGTCTGACAAGGCCTGTCGGCAATGTCTGACATGGGGAAAAGGAGACCCGGATCCAGGCACCTCCACTGGCGGGCTCAGCGGCTGAGGTTGATATGACGGGACGCCCCGTTGCCCAGCGTGACCTGACGAATGACCACGCGTGTCTCGCCGCTGGAGGGATCCGGTCCACTGCCCGAAAGATAGAATTCGCCGGCGGGCAGGCCATCGAGGCGAAAGCTGCCATTGGCGTCGGTGCGGGTAGTGTGGGTGTATGCCCTGGCGCGTGGATCGGCGGGCTCGACGGCTCGGCCTGCCAGGGCCTGCGCGGCCGCCTCGGCGGAATAGGTGGTCACGGGTGCCACTGAAATGCCGCCATTCGGTACGGGGCGTCCACCGATCGTCAGCTGGCCGCTGATCACGGCACTGCCGCGCTTCTCCAGCGCGGCATACTCCTCGGTGGGGAAGGCCACCTGGCGGGCGACCCGTCCGGAGGGCTCGGGGGGGTCGATCCGTCCGGTATCGTGGGGTGTCTCCGTGCCGCGCTCGATGACCTCGATGCGCTCGGGATCGACCGCAGGATAGCGCGGCTCGATGATCTGGCAGCCGGCCAGCATGAACCCCACCAGGGCGAGAAGTATCCAAGGTGTCATCTGCGCTCTTCCTCAGCTGAATGAAGCCCCGTGCACCCCGAGCATAACGCAAAAGGGCCGCCGATCGATGATCGGCGGCCCTTTCGTGCCATCAAGCAAGCGCCGGCATGGCCGGCGCCGTCAGGCTTACTTGGCTGCCTTGGTGGCAGTCTCGGTCGCCTGCTTGACGTTGTCTTCGGTCAGCTTCTGGCTCTGCTGCATGAAATCCTGCTGCAGGGACACGACCTTCTCGGCATCGCCCTTCAGGCGGTCGGTCAGGTCCTTGGCGACCTTCTGCTGGCCTTCCATGTAGCTGCGCAGGCCCTCGGCATCCTTGACGTTCAGCAGGCTGCGAAGCTGCGCCATGCCGGTGTCGGTATAGGCCTTGCTGGCGTCCAGCTGGGCGTTGGCCAGCTTCTCGGTGTAGTCCATGGACAGGGCGGCGTAGGCGCGAGCCGGGCCGACGAACATGGATTCGAACTGTTCGGTGAGCTGCTTGGTATCGAAGTTTTGCATCGTGAGTCCCTCCCGGGGATTTCGGATCAATTCGAAGGCCGTGGCGGTCTGCCGATGCCTTCTGCGTCTCTGTTGCAGTGCACCATAGCAAAGCGGTTTGTGCAGTGCAACATCATTTTTTTCGAAGGCAGCAATCTCTTGCAAGGCCGACGGTTGAACACCATGGTTAAGCCATTACGTGTCATTCCAGTAACGAGGAGCGAGACATGATCGACCATCGTATCGAACGCGACAGCATGGGCGAACTGGAGGTGCCGGGCACCGCCCTCTATGGCGCCCAGACGCAACGGGCCATCAACAACTTCCCGGTCTCCGGGCAGCCGATGCCCACCCCCTTCATCCACGCCATCGCCCGCATCAAGCTGGCGGCGGCGCGGGTCAACCATACGCTGGGCCTGCTCGATGAGGCGCAGTGTCGAGCGATCGTTGCGGCTGCCGAGACAATCCTCGCCGGACATCTGGACGACCAGTTTCCGGTGGACGTCTTCCAGACCGGCTCGGGGACCTCCAGCAACATGAACGTCAACGAGGTGATCGCCAGGCAGGCGGCCCGGGAAGGGGTCGAGGTGGGCGCCAACGACCATGTCAACATGGGGCAGTCGAGCAACGACGTGATTCCCACGGCGATTCATGTGTCCGCCGCGCTCGCCGTGGCCACCCAGCTGCGCCCGTCGCTCGAGCATCTGCGCGAGACCATCGATGCGCGGGGCGAGGCACTGGACGACGTGGTCAAGACCGGGCGAACGCACCTGATGGATGCCATGCCGCTGCGCATGAGCCAGGAGCTGGGTGGCTGGTCGAGCCAGGTGGGGCAGGCCATCGAACGCCTGGACAGCGCCATGGGGCGTCTGTGTCGGCTGGCACAGGGTGGCACGGCCGTGGGGACCGGCATCAATGCCCATCCCGAATTCGCCGAGCGCATGGCGCAGGACCTGAGCGAGCAGACCGCGCTGACGTTCTCCCCCAACGACAGCCTGTTCGCCAGCCTCTCTTCCCAGGATGCGGCGGTGGAGCTCTCGGGGCAGCTCAAGGGGCTGGCCTGCGTGGTGATGAAGATCGCCAACGATCTGCGCTGGATGAACTCCGGCCCGCTGGCCGGCCTTGGCGAGATCGAGCTGGAGGCGCTGCAGCCCGGCAGCTCGATCATGCCCGGCAAGGTCAACCCGGTGATTCCCGAGTCCGCCGCCCAGGCTGCCGCCCAGGTGATCGGGCTGGACACGGCGGTGACGGTGGCCGGGCAGAGCGGCAATTTCCAGCTCAACGTCATGCTGCCGCTGGTGGCCAACAATCTGCTGACCTCGATCACCCTGATGACCAACACCTCACGACTGCTGGCCGATCGCGCCATCGCCACCTTCAAGGTTCGGCGGGATCAGCTCGAGGGCCCCTTGGCGCGCAATCCGATTCTGGTCACGGCGCTGAACGCGGTGATCGGCTACGACGCCGCGGCGGCCATCGCCAAGCAGGCCTATCAGGCCGGGCGGCCGATCATCGAGGTGGCCGAGGAGCAGACCGAGCTGACGCAGGCCGAGCTCGAACGTCTCCTCGACCCTGCGGCCCTGACCCGAGGCGGCGTGCCCGAGTAGACCAGACGTCGCTGCCGGCCCGGTCCTTGCCCGGGCCGGCGACCGCCGTTCGCGAAGGGCGGCGCCGGGTGCTCAGAGCGCCTTGCGCCGCAGCAGGCCGGTAATCCCCTCGCCGACCAGCACCAATGCCACGATGGCGATGAGAATGGTGGCGACGGTCTGCCAGGCGAAGGTGTCGATCGAGCCCTGCAGGATCACGCCGATGCCGCCAGCCCCGACCAGCCCGAGCACCGTGGATTCGCGGATATTGATGTCCCAGCGCAGGATGACGATGGCGAAGAAGGCCGGCATCACCTGAGGGACGACGGCATAGGCGATCACCTTTGCCTTGGAGGCTCCGGTCGCTTCCATGGCCTCCACCGGGCGACGGTCGATCTCCTCGATGGCCTCGCCCATCAGCTTGCCGATGAAGCCCACCGAGCGGAACATGATGGCCAGTATTCCGGCCAGCACGCCGGGGCCGAAGATGGCCACGAACAGCAGCGCCCAGATGATGGTGTTCACCGAGCGGCTGGAGACCAGTATGAAGCGTCCCAGCCACAGGCAGGCACGGTTGGGCGTGGTGTTCTGGGCGGCGATATAGGAGACCGGCAGGGCGATGAAGACGGTCAGCAGGGTGGCGAGCGTGGCGATATGCACGGTCTCGACCATGGCACTGACGATCTCGCCGAGGCGACTCGGGTCCGGTGGCCACATGCGTGCCCCCAGGCTCGAGATCTGGTTGGGGGCGTCCCAGACCCAGGGCCAGAAGATGTCGATGTCGCGCACCGCCCAGACGACCAGCATCAGGGTGACCAGCATCACGGCATAACGGATGAGCTGCTCCCGGGGATGGTGGCGTCGCCAGATGCGTTCGGCCAGCAGGTCGGCGTCCTCTACCATATCTTCTTCCTTACCCAGCCGCTCACGCCCTCGCTGACCAGGATCACCGCGATGATCACCAGCAGGATGGCGAAGGCGAAATCATAGTCGTAGCGCCCGAAGGCATTCATCAGGGTGCTGCCGATACCGCCTGCGCCCACGATTCCCACCACCGCCGAGGCGCGCAGGTTGCTGTCGAGCTGGTACATGGAGAGCCCCACCTGGCGCGGCAGGATCTGGGGAAAGACCGCATAGTAGAGTGTGGCGAGGTAGCCGGCGCCTGTGGCTCGCATGGCCTCCACCTGGCCCCAGTCGATCTCCTCGATCTCCTCGGCGAGCAGCTTGCCGACGAAACCGATGGAGTAGAGGGTCAGGGTCAGGATGCCTGCCAGGGGACCGAAGCCCACCGCGGCGACGAACAGGATGGCGACGATCACCGGATGGAAGCTGCGCGAGACGATGATCACCGCGCGCCCCAGCAGGTAGACGGGCAGCGGCGCGACATTGCGCGCCGCCATCACCGCGAAGGGGATCGACAGCAGGACCCCGAGCAGGGTGGCGAGGATGGCGATCTGCAGGCTCTCCGTGAAGCCGGTCAGCAGCAGGTCGAAGCGCGAGAAGTTTGGCGGGAAGCCACCGCCGAAGATGCGCGCTGCCCGGGGGAGCCCTTCGCTGATGCGCTCCCAGTTGAAGGGCAGGGTGGCGAAGGCCCACACCAGATAGACGGCCACCACGCCGAGCAGGCCATAGCGCAGCAGGGGATTGGCGATGAAGGGCGGCT
>Ga0207414_1000350_pt1 | contig 21144 bp, 30 predicted proteins | sample PonA231FremontCA_2_FD_187269 | JGI IMG/M metagenome (GOLD analysis project Ga0207414, IMG submission 187269) | Marine sediment microbial community from Fremont, CA, USA - Pond A23 Sediment 1 (SPAdes) | ecosystem: Environmental > Aquatic > Marine > Unclassified | place: USA: Fremont, California...
CAAGGGATGACCTCATTTTGGATGTAATTACGGGTGTAGCTATCTCCCGTATCACCGGTGCGGATCAGGCTTTTGATCTTCTCAAGACTCATTACCATATCTCACCTCCAGCCGGGCGGCCCGGCGGCTTGTTACCATTCCCCTGTTTCCTCAGACCCGGATTCCTCACTCAACGGAAGCCGTTGCCGCTCCTGCGTTTCCCCGAATCGGAGACGACCGAGCTTGTCGATGAAGGCAATCTCGTCCCCGCCGCGCTTCGCCAGCTTCGGGGTGACGTCATACGCCACCTTGATCTCCCCGCCATCCTTGGGGGTCAGGGTGATGTTTATAGCGACATTGCGCTTCTCCGGAAGGTCCTCGCTTTTCCGGATATCCTCGATGCAGGACAGAATCCCCTGCTCGATCTGCTTCACCAGCTCTCCCGCGTCGATCTGGACCAGGGTAGGGATCTCTGCAGTTATATTCACGCTATTCATATATTGCTCCTTTGTGGTCGATGAGAGCTTTTGTAATCACTGATCCGACCTAGGCCACGTCTTAGCCCCCGGAAGAAGTGTCAGCGGAGCTGACGCCAAGTCTACGCCTTATTTGACGCAGCTCATCACGAACCTCCTTGAGCGTCTGGTTAAGATCATCGAAACTTTGGGCCGAGCTTTCCCTGATCTTCTGCTCGCTCCAGGCCTCCAAGATGCCAGCCAGGGTCCCGGAAAACTTGAGGGATTCCCAGACCGGATTGCCTTTCTTATCCTGTCCTTTATACAGGGCGAGCTGATAGCCGTGGCGATCGCTCGTCACGTAGTAATCGCCTGAGATATGCACATGCAAAGGCATCGTCCATCCTCCTTTTTACCGTTTCCTTCCAGGGATCCTGCTCACATCCCGGAACCGTTCCCGGATATCCGCCCACGTCTTTCCGCGGCATTCGTTCCGGATCTTGATGCCCCCGAGGACAGTCGCGAAAACGAGCATATTCCCGTTGATCCGGGACACGGCGAACCCGAACTCCGCAAGCCTCGTGAGTGCTTGGCCTACGATCTCGATGTCCCGTTTTGACATCTTCTTGTCCACTCGGTCCGGCCCTCCAGCTCCCCACAATTCGGAATGATACCGAACAAGCCGGTATTCCTCCTCAGTCAACAAATCCTCCGGGTTGCGGTCCGTGGGGACTAGGGGAAGCTCGTTGTATAAATCCTCCTTTCGCTCCCCGCCCGCCGCAGGTAAGGCAGTCGAGCTTGTGGATGAAGTCCGCCGCATCTCCAGGACTTCCTGGAGCTTCGGAAAATAACGACACTCCTCCAGGACTGCTTGACTCAGCTCGAACCATTCATCCTCGGTCACTCGGTATTTCTCCAGGGACCGGGACCAGGATTCCGCGAGAGCGTCGATCTGCGCCTCCGACATTCGCGTCCGGAAGTTGGCATCCCATTCGATCATCGCTCCCTGAATAGATCCCTGGGATATTCTCTCGACCATGCTCCATCCCCCTTTTTATACTTCCTGTGCTCGTCTCTGCTTCCAGGCCCGGAGTTTCTCAAATTTGCTCTCCTCCTCCTTCTCCTTCGGCGGGTTGGCTTGCTGCCGCTCCATGGAGGCGATGATATTGACGATCTTCATCTCCCCGTTCTTCCCCTGCTTCCGGAGCCCGGAAAGGCTGAGAAGCTGATAGGACCAGAATTCGTCCCGGACAGCCCACTTGAGCGCCGGGAGGATCTCGCGCTGTAGATCGTAGCCATCCCGTTCCGTGAGCAAGCGCAGGACGTTGGCCCCATCCCGGATCTTCTTTTCCGGCAAAGTCTTGATTTTTGTAGGATGCTGAGTCTGCTGATGGATATGGAATTGGCGAGAGGTTTCGTAAAGCTCGGGGTGCGTTTCCGAGATATCGGGTTTTTTTTGCGCCGGTAGGCCGTCCCCGTTTCCCGAGGAATTTACTCCAGAACTACACGGGATATATTCTTCCCCTTGTTCCATTGTTGTACCTTGTTGCCTATAGTGTGCCCCTGTAGTTACCGCCGCGTGCCCGCCGCGTGCCCGCCGGTGTGCCCCTGGACCTTCCTTTTTCCCGTCATTAGAGGGCTCATCTGTGACCGCCGGGTTGACCGCCGCGTGCCCGCCGCGTGCCCGCCGGCTGTCCGCCGGAACATCCCCCGAGTTCTGCCTGTAATTACCCGGATCTTGGTAATAGTCGTAATTCAAAATAGATATAACCATTCCCCGTGTAGTTTTCCGCCAGTCAAGCATTTCGTTATCACGGAAATACTTTAACGCTACCCTTATTTGCTTAAAGGTCGGATATTCCCGGCGATTGCCCATTCGATAGGCCCCGGCCTCCCGAATATCAGACAAGGTGGTCAACAACTGCCCCCGCTCCAGGTTCCCGCGCCCGCTCTCGATCTGGTGAGACGCCTTCAAGAGAAGCCATGTCCAGAGCTTCAAATAAAGGGGAGGCTTCTCCATCAGATCGCTTTCAAGCAGACGGCGAGCGAGCAGGACATATCCTCCCTTGATCCTGTCCGACATTGAACATTGCCTCCTCCCGTTAATAAAAAGAGCCGAGCAATGTCAGGTGCATCCCCAGGAGATGAAGGGATGCGGCGAACATCCCCGGAGGACCAGGGATGCACCAGACGTTGCCCGGCTCGTTTCGCTCGATTTGCTTGATTTCATCTCCTGTCGGTCCTCCTTTACAGCCTTCCCCTCGTAAGCCGCCACCTCACGAGGTCTTGATTCAATCGGGATATTATTTTTACAAAGCCGCACAAGGGGAGTCAACGCCCCACGATCACAGAATAGCTCAACCGTACAAAATCCGACGTCACCTGGATACCGGAGTACTGGACGCGGATCTGTTTCAGCTTTTCCCCTATGCCCCAATCCTCGAGGTCCGCAGACAAGGAAGGATTGATCTGCATCTGCTCAACCCGCCTTCTGACCTCGCGGTTTATCTGAGCGTTGGCCTCCGACAATGTATGCTTGAAGCTGGATCCGCGAGGGACCACGACTTCCACCATGCCATCTACATGCTTTTGCTGCCCCACGTTTACCTCCTTTCTCGTTTGGGTTTCGGAAGCTCCAGGGATCGCATCCTCCGAAGCGTCAACCGGCGCATCCATCGCCTCAGTGGCCTTACTATTGTCCACATAGCTCCCTCTCCCGTCTTTCGAGGTACTTCCCGTAGACTTACATCCTATAAGCCATCCCCGCTCCCACAGAGGCCAATGAGATGCCATAATCAGCCTGATCCATCTTTTCCCCTTCGCCGCGGAGGATCTTCCAGCATTCTCCGCAGCGGTAGTCATTGGTTGGGGTCCCGCATCCCTTACATCTCCGACTGCAGTTCTCGGTATTCCCTTTACCTTTTGAAATCCCAGGCTTTGCGCTCTTGGCTTGATTCTCCGCGATTTTCTCGCGGACTCTCTCGACCCAATCCCCTTTCATCCTCATTGCGGGGAGATCCGGCCATACTCGCCTGTAGAGGACCTCGGCGTTGAGGTTGTATTTGATCTTGTTGAGGCTGAGCTGATAGAGCGCCACAGCTTGCTCCGATGCCGCTCTGGGCTGGATGTATTTTCCCTTGTTTTGCCCGTAGGTATCCCTGCGTCGCACCAATCCCGAGTCGTTCATCTCGTAGTCCGGGAATCCCGGAATCTCTCTCCATTGCTCCCCAGGCTGCTGTTCCATACTTGACCCCCGTTAGTCAAAAGTTTCCGAGGCAATGTTTAGTTTTGTTAAACATAAATGTTTACACCGGCGCCACGTAGGCCGGGACCCCCGCGATACCCTCGATCCTGCTCCTCGCCCGCTCCTCATCGCCGTTGCTCTCCGACATGTGCAGAAGATGGATCTCCTCCAGGGAGGAAAGATCGTTGGCCCGTAAAGCCTCCTCCAGGCGCTCCAGGCTCATGTGCCGCCGCCGGATTTGCGAGGCCACAAATCCATGCAGATCCCCGGAGAGGACACGCTCCCGCAGGAGCGACGCGGTCCAGTTGCACTCCACGCACAGATGCGTGACTCCCGGAAACCGGTATCTGAGATACCCGGTATCAACGGCGAATAGGAGCCGCTTTCCCCCGGCCCCCAGGAGGAACCCCACGGGCTCCTCCGAATCGTGGACCGTAGGAAATGGCAGGATGCTCCAGGGGCCGATCTGGAACTCCTCCAAGGGCCGGACGATATGAAGGCGATGCCCCGAGAGGCCCGCAGCACGGGCCGTCCCCTCGGTACAGTAGACATCCGTTCCGGCCCGCATAAGACCTTGGGCGCCCTTGGCGTGATCCTGATGCTCATGCGTGAGGAGGCAGCCCGCCATGCGGGTCAGCCCGAATCCTAGTTGACGGGTAATTGATCGGACGGGCAGGCCCGCTTCGAGAAGCAGGCCCGACCCGTCGGCCCAGGCTGAATACAGGTTCCCGTAGGAGCTGCTACGGTATGCCGTGAACTCCATGCTAGAACCCCGGCTCGCTTCCGAGATCCTCGCCTTCCTGGAACACGGAATCCTCGCTGCCGTGATCCGCAGGGGGCTCACCCTTCTCGTCCTGGGGTGGCTCCTCTTCGGAAGCGGGAGCTTCGCCAGAGCTATAGTTTGCATCGACCACGGACCCCTCGCCCTGATCTTCAAGTAGAGTCAGCTCCTCGGAATTGGCGTCCGTAATCGCCGCCTCGGCCTCATACTCGTCCTCGATCTGGCCTTCCCGCTCAACGGCCTCCTGGAGGATTTCCTTGCCCCGGCCGTCCACACTCGTCGCCACGAAATGCCGGGACAGCTTGCCCAGGACGGTCTTTTTGGTCATGTCCTCAAGGAACTGTGCGTGAGTCGAATCCGGCTTGAGGCTGCCATCCGTATTGACGGGATTCATCTTGCTTTTGCTCCACGCCGCCTTGATTTGCTCCCAGGTCATGATCAGCGTGGACATGACGTTGCCCTGGTGGTCTATGGCCTGGGCATAGGCCCCCTTGGGCGTCTTACTGTTACCAATATTGTCCAGTGATTGAACGTGCCGGACGATCTTCTTCTGGCCCCGGTCGATCTCATACTGGAAGTCGTCCTCCGGCCAGATCACTTCGGCCGGGATGTCGTAGATGCGAGGATCCAGCCGCTTCGCCAGCATCTTGTGGCCCAGGTAGCTTTTCTGGAACACAAGCTGTTGTCCGTAGGCGATGAAATAGCCGTGGTGCCGGGACGGGTCGAGTCCTTGCACGACCATGTCAAAGAGGGACTGCATGATCGAAGGCCGGGTGCAGGCCTCCAGGACGGGCTGTTTATTCTTCGTTTGCGTCTGCTGGAGGATAAGCCATGCATTCATAATCGCGTTGTGGGCGCTGTAGCCCTCCGGAAGATCAATCTTCCCCATTCGGATCATTTCCTCGACCCGATCGCTCACTACCTGAGTGACGGGTTTTTGTTGCTTCTGCTGTTGCGGTGTCTCAGCCATGCTCAACCTCCAATTCTGGATAGTTTAGGTCAACAATCAGCTTGACCATCTGCATCCCCGGATGCAGGAGGTTCGTTACACTCTCGATATGATCAGCAAAGACCGGAACATGGACCCCGTAATGCCCGGCCAAGGTCCGGATTATATCGAGGCCCGCGTTGATACGCTTTGCGCTATTCAGGGACCCGTAGGGGACCCCTTCCACGGTTATTTCGCAATCCTCCTCGATGCCGCCGTTGAGGTTTTCGTGGAACATCCGGAAGCGCACAAGGCCGAATTGCGAGTTGATCCGCTCCTCCAGGAGCGTCGCCTTCTCCACGTCGAAGCGCTCCATGAGGTAGATTTCCTGCTCCAGGCGCTCATACTCCTGGCTGAGCTTCTTTTCTTCCTCCTGCAGCTCGCCGATGCGGGCAGCGCTCCGCTCACGGGCCTGTAGGTTGGCCCGCTCCGTCTGCCATTTCTCAAGCTCGCCCTGGAGTTCATCGAGCCTTTCTTGCCCGGAGGAATCAGCCTGCTCCAGCTCCTTGTTGATTTCCTCCAGACGCTTCCGCCCATCCTGAATCCGCTCGGACCAGGAGGACTTCCACTCCTCGAAGGGGACCACTTCCAGCTCCTGCTTTTCGATCTGCTGATCCAGGGAAGCGATCTCCTGATCCAGCTTATCGGAGCGCATCCGGAGCTGCTCGATCTCCCCCTGGAGGCCCTCCACGGCTTGCTTCTTCTCCTTACCCTCCCGGTTGATCTCGCGCAGGCGCTCCGCCTGCTCCCGGTTGCGCCGTTCGTAGACCTCCTGGATTTGCTCCTGGGGAAGCTGCTGCCCGCATGTCGGACACGTTTGATCGGGCTCGGGCTTGTTGTTCGCCACCGCATGATACTGGCTCCGCAGCTCGTTGACACGCTCGTTGAGCTGCTGGAGGTCTTTCTCCTTCTGAGAGAGGTTAAAGCTGACGTCCCGTAGCTCGCGGCTTTTCTCCGCCCGCTGATCCTTGAGCTGCTGGAGGCCGTCCCGGCTCGTCCCCGCCGCCTCGTCGTATTCCTTTCGGGCCTTGGCCTCCAGGTCCGCAAGCTCCCGCTGTAGCTCGCTATATTCACGGAGCAGTTTCGACTTGCCCCCGGAAGCCCGGAGGGAATCAATTGATGCCTGGACCTCGTTGATCTTGTTATCGAGCCACTCGCGGGTGTATTCCTCGGCCGGGTCAGACTTCTGCAGCTCGTCTATCCGGGGCGGGATCTCGCCCAGGCGCTTATTGATCTCCTTCTGCCGCCCCTTGACCACCTGCCGGTAGTCCTCCAGGGTCCGCTGCCCCAGGATTTCGGGAAGCCGGCTCAGCTCATTGTTATTCTCGACCACTTCATGAAATTTCACGCTGCCACAGGCGGACATGATCAGCTCCCGCCGTCGATCCCACCGCAGGCCAGCGACATAGTGCGGGTCCGTAAGCAAGCGGAACGTCTCCTCCTTGATGAGCTCCCCGATGCGGGCGTCCCAATCCTTCTGCTTGACCGGGACCTGGTCGATATACCGGCGCGTCTCGTGGCCGGAGAAGTGCTTGACGTTGCTTCCCCGCTTCTTCTTCCAGACCTCGCGGTAGACCTTGGCAAGCTCGATAGTCCTGTCCGCGGTCTGGAGCACCGCCTCCACGGTATGCTCCAGGCCCCGGTAGGGCTCGCCGCTCGCGTCCAGGGTCTTGAGGGTCTTGATCTCGAAATCCGCCTTGCCCCTGGAGTCCTTCCCGAACAGGAGCCAGAGCCAGGCGTCCAGGATCGTCGTCTTGCCTGTAGCGTTATCGCCCCGGATAATGGCGTCTCGGCCGCCAGGGGAGAAGACGAACTCCCCGACCCCCTTGAAGTTGTAGAGCCGCAGCTCCATGAGGTAGATCATGATCTGCTTCGCGGCTTCCTGAGATCCTTCCATATCGCGCTCCTTTGCCTTTCTCTCGTTTTCCGGGGGCTCGGGCGATGCCTACGCCGCCCCCTCCTGCCGTTCCTTCTCTGCCGCCTCTCTGGCCTTCTGCCTGGCCTCGGCCAGGTCGGCCCCTGAATAAAACCGCATCCCGCACATCGTACAAACCCTCGGCCCGGTGCACGGGATCGCGCCGCTATACGGGGCATGATGATGGTTGCAAATTTGCTCCCGGACTCCCGGATGCGCGGCGAATCGCTTGCGTCTGATTTCGGCCATGCTGCCCCCCTACATTGCTTGGCCCCGGAGGGACGTACCTTCGGGGCCGGGTCCCCTACGCGGTAGCGATCTCCTTCCATTCGCCGGGAGCCAGGTTGATGATCTTACCCCCGGTAGCCTCAAGCTCCGTTGCCTTGTCATAGTCCTCTACCCGCTGGCTATATTCCGTCACGGCCTGGAGCAGGCCATATTGCGTGTATCCGTTCCGCGGTGAATTCTGGTAGAACGACTCCGTAATGGGCTCCTTGAGTGAGGCCATGTTGAATTTCTGGCAGAGCTTCTCCACGGCCCGCGTGGGGTGCTCGACCTCCCGGTCCCGCGCTTCCCGGAGCCCGGCGAGGATCTGGTTAAACATTTCCTGATCCATCGCGGCCTGGACGATATCCCGGAGCTTGAGCATCAGCGCCTTATCGTCCGCGGCCTTGGCCTCGCTGGAGAGAAGCTGCTCGACCTCCCCCTCCGGGTCCAGGGCCTTGCCGACATGGTGCTTGCCTTTGCCGAAGCTCTGCGCGATGGCCCCATTTTCGCAGGCCAGGGTGTAGATCAGCGGGGCCACCATGATCCGGCCCAGGCCTACCTCGCTATTCTTGATCACGATGCCGGACTGTACCACGTCCCCTTTGCTGATCTCGCCTTGGATCCGGGGCGTGGTGGCCTTGAGATACATCCGGCGGTCCGTGACCTCGCAGGATTGGACCCGGAGCGAGGTGTCCTGCTGGAGAATGGGCAGGACGTTCTGCAGGACCTCGCCGTTGTCGATCCGGCGGTATTTGTTGGATAAAAAGGCCCGGACCCGGCCATCCAGCATACGGATCATCCGATCCTCTGGCTCCCGCTGGAGCAGAGTGTTGACGGTATGATCGAACAGATCGGGATGCCCCGTCCTCATCCGATCATAGAAGCGCTTCGGAATCTTGAGGCGCTCCGCGATCTGCTCATGCGGGACGTCCTGGACCGGGGCCTGAACGATCTCACCCCCGGCCGTCTCCAGCGCGGTCCGGCCCTCCTGATCCGTTTCAGCCCGAAGGTGCGGGGTGTTGACCACGTAGTCCTCCTTGATTTCGGCCTGCCGTTCCAGCTCCTGGGCCAGTTCCGTTAATGACTTGCCTTGTTTCATACCCATCTCTCCTTGGTTAGGGTTGCCTGATCCTCGCTGCCGGTCCCCTCCCCTGGAGGAAGCGGCCCGGCGACGAGAATCAGACCTTGCCTTGCTTGATCAGCTCGATCCGTCCCCCTGCGCGGACCCACTGCTCGTATGCTTCCCGTGACCCCACCGCCATCATGGGGGCGTTCTGGAACAGATAGGCCGCGAGGGCCGGGAGGACCTGGATGTTCGAGTCGTCGGCCCTCGCTACAGCGTCCCGCAGATCGTTCGCGATCACGGCCTGGAGAAATCCGCCCACGGGCATGCCCCGCTGGATATAGTCCTCCAGGCGCTTATGGACGTGCGCCGGGAGCGTAAACCCCCGGAAGGAAAACTCCGCTTCTGCCTCGTTCATGCAACGCATAGCATCCCCCTTAGAGAAGACCCCGCCTCCGGGCTTCATCGAGTATTTGTTGGTCCGTATAGTCCCTGATTTCGCTATCCTCCGTGACTTCCTCTGATCCCTCCATGATCACCGCGATAGCGTCGCGGCATCCGAGCGCCCAGTTGCGCTCGCCCTTCTCGCCCTCGTATCGGTAGACCTCCCGCAGCTCCGACCCTGTCGCCCGGTAGACCCGCACATAGGGCCACCAGTTCTTCATGCTGCCGGGCTGATCGAAGGCCAGAATGAAGTCGCCCTCCAGGACCTCAGCTCGCTCCCCCGGCCGCAGGAACTCCCCCACGAAGGCGTATCCGTTGGACCGGGACGTATCGACATGGTCCAGGCGCTTGCGCCAGCTCTTCTTCCGCTTATCCTCCGGTCCGGGGACCTCGACAATGACCTTTCGCATACCCTTCCCCTTTACCGGCGCCTGCCGGAGTGCTTATTGATTTCGAGCCATGCGCGGCCAGAAGCGCCCGTCCAGCTCGCCCTTGTCGTGCTTATATCGCGCCCCCGTTTTAATGCGCAGGACCCGGCGACAATAGGCCCGGAGCTTCTTCCACTCATCGAGGGACTTGCCGGACCACTCGGGCCACATATCGGGGTGATAGGCGCTGCCGGGCTCCTTCATGTCTTCCAGGATTGCCTCAGCCGCAAGGACGATGTTGCGATCCGTGATGCCCGCGTTGCGGATGTCCAGGTATTCCTCGACTTCCGGGTGGACTGCGAAGATGGTCATGGCTACCCCCTCTACGGCAGTACCGTTGCTTCGACGATTTTCTTGACCCCGCCGACCTCCTGCTTGAAGGCTTTGGCGATAGCCTGCTTGGCCTCGGTCAGCGTTCCCCAGGCTTCCCCGGTGTAGGTAGTGAAGCGGCCCTCGCCATCGGTGCCTTCCATCTGGATAACCCAGAGGCCATGCCCCCTCGGGGACGCGCCCCACGCGCTGATATACTGCTCTTTGTTCGTCCGCATCCCTATCCTCCTTGGTTTGCGTCTCCTGATCTCGGCCGGGACCGGAGCGTCCGCTCCGTCCCCGGCGGGGACCAGGCCCCGCTTGATTAAAGGCTCGGCCCGAACCAAGCCTCGTCCCGTTCGTGAATCCTGTCCTCGATCCCGCTCAAGTGTTCCAGGGAACCGCCGCCGGGCCGGAGGTAGCACTCCCAATCCGGGTTGTGCTTCATCGCCTCCACCGCCAGGAAAAGCTCCTTGCGCTCCCTGCGATTAAGCGCGAAGTCCGCGCCCTTTCTGCTCGCCTTGAGGTATTCCTCCAGGGTGAGCCCGTTCATGCGCTTGGCCTCGGCCTTGATCTGCTCCATGCTGAGTTCCATCTCTATTCCTCCAGGGATAATGTTTCCGGATTGCCTCGGGACCGGGACAGGCTCGCCCCCGAGGGAGTCCGGAAACTCCCTTCGCTCCAACGCCTAATCTTTTTCCGAGCAGAGCGCGAGGTGGCCCCGCGAGGTGATGAGTGCTCGGCGCCCTTCCGGGCTTATGTGAAAGATCGGTTTTTGGCTTGTCGCCGTTTTGGTCTGGAGAGTTTCCCTTTCCCGTTTCCCCGCCTAATGTGAGTCCAGAATACCGAATGTGTTGTTCAGGTCAATACTTTTTTTGAGACTTTTTGAGTTTCTCGACCCCCGCATGATGGGTAACGAGAAAGGCCGGCAACTTAGCTCCCATCAGCCGCAAGAAAATGAAGCGCCTTCTTCAACCCACGTCTGATGAGGCGCGAGAAAACTCCAGCTCCCCGGCCTCGAAGGCCGCCTGCCATTCCGCATCCTCCTTGGCCTCGGGCCGCGTTTCATTATGTCGGGAGACGTCGATTACCTCGCCGCTATCGTAGATCCGCTGGAGAATGTAGCTTGCCGTTTTCCCCTTTACCCTCACGGGCACGATCCGGAACCGCCCGCACTTGCTATGGGCGGCCCCTTGCCTGCTTATATTCCACTGCACTCTACACCCCATGACTTCACCCCCTTATGTGCTCAAACCACCTTCTGGCCTCTTCCCAGGTCAAGAAAGGGAGTCCGCGGACGTTCTTCCACCGCCCGTTCTTCCCCCTGACCTGGACCCGATACCGCAGGAGGCCCAGAGGCATCGGCGTCTTCATCTCATGTTCCGCCGCGATCCGGACTTGATCCGTGGCATCTACCTTGACTCCCCGCATATTCCCTCCTCATGGATTAAGAAAGCCCGGCCCCGAGGGGAGGCCGGGACAAGTCAACTCAAAGCCTAGCAATGGACTGTGTGGCTTTCTGCGCGGCCCTAACATCCAGGCCGAGGGTTCATGGCCTTCTCCAGGGCATCATCCAGGACCCCGCGCTCGCCGGACAGGCCACATTGTTTATATCCCTCGCGGACAATCGAGAGATACCCGCGCCCCGGTGGCTCCTCGCCCCGCCGGGCCTTGGTTTCCGGGGTCATGATGTAGACGATAGCCCGGACCCGGCGCCCGCTCCCGAGAGTGACCCGGAGCTTGATCCGGTTGTAGAGGTGCGGATATCCCTCGTAGGTATCCAGAGCCTCCCAATCCGCGGGGTCTGTTACGTCAAAGACAAATCCGGGAACCGAGGCGGGGCTGAACATCTGAATATCAAGCGGTCCCCGGAAGGCCAGTCGGTATCCGTAGAGCGTGGCGGGGCCGACCATCTCGGCCCCAGGGCAACGCCATGCCATTTGATCGAGGTTCAAGTTCGACCCGTATGCGAAGTAAAGCATGTTGCCCTCCTGTTGATTTACTGTTCCACGTAGCGGACCTCGACCGCGCTGTCCGGGAAACGGACCACGATCGTCTTGGGGACGTTGAATTCTGGATACGGCCCCAGGCAAGACACCCGAGCCTGCTCGACTCGCCGGTCCCCAGGGAAGTGTTCTCGGAGCCTGACCCGGACCCTGTCCTCGTCAAAGGCCTCCGGGAATCCATAGAGGGGATATTCCTTGATCCCATACCGTGCCACGGCCTCGCTGAACCTATACATATTGGCCTTCCTTATTCGTCTATGATTTCCTTGATAATGCCGAGCCGGTGCAGCTCCCGGAGGAAACCCATCGGCATATGATCTGGGAGATCCTCTCCGAATTGCTCCTTGATCCGCCCCCTGGTCGCGTCCATATAGCGCCGCGCCAAGGTGGCCTCGCTCTCCATCGTGTCGTGGCGCAGATGATCCCGCCGCGCCAGGGCCACCACAACGTCGAGCGGCCTCTCGCCCTCGATGACCTGGTCGTTATCCAAGATGATCCGCATGGCCTCTCTCCTTATCGTTTGGGGCCGGGGATCGCCCGGCCCCGTTTCTGCTAGGCGGCCGCCTGGAAGTGAGCATGCCGCGCCCCGAGCCACTGCGCCGCCGCCGCGTAGTCCATGTCCTGCGGGAGAGCGAAGCGCAGCTTGCCATCCGCGTCCATCTCGACCTTGGTCTTGAGCGGGTTCCGGTTGTCGTCCATGGCCTCGCTCAGCCGGGCGCTGACCGTCTTCCTGTTGAGCCCGCGCCGCTCGGCCTCGTCGAGGACCTGCCGCTTCGTGTAGGTTCCCGCCTCGATCAGCTCGTTGAGGAGCAGAGTTGCCTTGCTCCGGCCGGCCCGCTTGCCCCGGATCGCCTCGTAATCCTCGGCCGATCCGTTCGCCGCCGCGATGAACGCCTTGACGTCCTCGATGCCGCGCCCGGTAAGCTCCCGGCCCTCGATGGCCGCCTCGACCATTCCCTGCGTGGCGAGGATCCAGCTCTCGATCTTGGCCGCCTCGTAGCTCCCGCTGTGGCAGCGGAACTCAACCGTGTTCCGCAGGGAGTAGCTGGTGAGGTTCAGCGTGCTGTAGCGGTCCCGCTCGGCGTAGCGGATCGCCAGGTTCCGAGTCGCGCCCGGCTCGTAGACGGGCTTGCAAAATCGGTTGCTGCGTCGGCTCGGCGGGAGCGCCTGCAAGACCGCCGCCTCCATGTCGAGCCATCGGTCCGCGACCCGGACCACCTGATCGTAGTCCGCGATGTAGTGATGAACGTGCAGGCCGCAGCTCTTATTGACCTTGACCTTCCCCTGGAGGGCCGCGCAGACGATCTCGATGGCCCGCAGGCCCTCGCGGCCCCGCAGGACCGGGCTGACGATCTCGGCGCCGTGCGGATAGCTCGGCTCGGCCCGGATCGAGGCGTCGAATTGGACCTCCCAGATGTTCCTGTTCGTCCCGTCTGTGTTGTGATGATACCCGGCGGTGCGGGCCGCCATGTCCATGCCCTCGGCCCGGAAGGCCTCGTTGATGATGTCTGCGAGTTCGCCCTTGCTAACCTTGCTGACCAGCTCCAGCTCAACGCCGTATGTCCTTTCTGTATTCATAACCCATCCCCTTATATTGCTTGGCTTATTCGTTGACTTGTTGGTGCGAATCCCGAGGCCGGGGCTAGGACCCTACGTCGGAGGGGACGTTCCTCGGTTTCCGCTTGGCGCCCTTGAAGTCAGGGTGACTCCTTTGCTCGCCTTGCCCGCCTTTGGGGCTTGTCCCTCCGTTTCGTTAAGTCCAGAATAGCAAAATCAATATTGGCGTCAATGATTTTTTGAAATTTTTTGACCCATACAACCCGCGCACAATGGGAGACGAGAGATAGCATTAGCTCGTTGCCCATCAACCGCGAGAAAATCGCAAAGCCCGCGAGTGCAGAGAGACGAGCGGCGAAATAAGGGGAAGGATACTTTTTTTGACATTCTTGGAGAGCGCGAGCATTATGGAAAAAAAGCAGGAGGGATACCGAATGGACATGGACACGCTTCGAGAGCGGCTCCGATCTCACCTCACTTTCGGAATAGAGGGGGCTCACTTCGACAACAAGCGGCTGAAAAGGCTCGCCCAAAAGGCGGGAGTCTCGGAGCAGACAATCCGCAACCTGCTCCAGGGGACCATCAAAAGGCCCCAGGCGAAAAAACTGAGAATGCTTATCTCAGCTCTGCAGGTCGAAGAGAGGAACGCGAGCAAGCGGAAGGGGGTCTGGTGATGACGAAAGTTGTGGTTGAGGGGGTCGGAATAATAGAGAGCAAACAAGATGCCTTAGAAGCTCTGTCTATGATCCGGCGCAATCAAGGAGGGAGAGGGACGGAAGAAGGGGACCACAGGGACGCGGACGCCATATTGTGCGCTTTGCTCCATGTCCTCGGGTACGGGGATGTCGTGCAGGAGTACGCGCAAATCGAAAAATGGTACGCGTAAGGGAGGAGCGCATGATCGGGCTTTACGTTGAAGGCGAGCTATTCTGGTTTGACTTCCCGCACACCCTGGAGAGCGAGGACATGCTCCTTGCTCGCCTGGAGCGGGAGGCATTACAGGAGGACTCCGAGAAGGGACAGAACGTGCGGGCGCGGCGTCATATGCGGTATATCATGAGGATGCAGCGAGAGTTGGCAGGCTCCGCGGGGCGGGCGGCCCAGGCGTTTTCCGAGCTAGGCCAGGCGATCGGACAGGCGTTCCTCCTGCCGCCCACCGTGAGAGGCCCGGACCTGGACCTGGATATAGAGATGGAGCCGGGGAGGATTATAGAGCTGGAGAAGCCGCGCAACCTCCCGGAAGCAAAACTGCTTCGAGAGAGGCGGCGAAAGAGAAGGGTGTGAGAAGTAAAAAGGAGCTTTCCGCCTAGACCACGGAAAGCCCCTCTGAAAAGCTGTCACAAGCCCTCACGCCACTCTATAAGGCTAAATCATGCCTCCTCTACCTCCATTTGTTCACGTCCGGTCCGGACTGAATAGGTGATATAGCCCACCTCGATCTCCTCATCCCCGACTTGAGCCGTGTCGCCCGGACGGACCCAGGGATCCACCTCGGTCCGGTAGCGGCGCTTGCCCTCGCGGACGGAGCGATACGTGACCTTGGGAAGCTCCACCCGCACCGGATCGTTGTTGCTCATCGTGCGCCGTCCGGTCAGCGTAATCGAGGCACTGCGGCCGCCCTGGTCGTGCCTGGGATCCTGGAGGTCAACCCGCGTGATCTCGGCAAGCTGGCGCGAGCCGTCCGCGAGCTTAGTCCCCTGGTAAAATATCAGCGCCCCGTTGCTCCGGGCCTGGACCGCGTCCAGCCACGCATCGTCGGACACCGTGGCCTGGAGGACAGTTGGGCGGCCGTTGCGGCGCCGGAGCTGCGCCGAGGATATGGGGATCTCAACATCATCGAGTCCGTCCTCGCTCCCGGTAAGAATCAAGACATAGACCTTCTGCAGGGCGATATCACGGGCGAACCTCCAGGTGTGCCAAGGTCGGAATCCCCGCAGATGTCCCCTGTTGTGGGCATGCACATAGAAGATATGCAGGGCCTTGTGTATAGGCGCGAATCCACGGGCCACGGCTCGGCCCCTCGTCGCCAGGACCCCGCGTCCAATGATCGGAGCATATCCCCGAGCGTGGGCGCTCCCATAGAACCCGGTAATAATACGCGGAATGAGCTGCGGGCGAAAAGATCGCGCTTGGCCCTGGCCCGCCTGGGGACGTGTGCCCCATCCGTAGCGGGCCGGGAGCGTCCTCGCCTCGGCCGCCCGCTCGAAGGAGATCAGTTGATCAATGCGTATGCCCGGATCGCGCCCGGTCACTCTCGCCTGGCCCGCCGGGGTATCCCAGACCGCCACGCCATCGAAGAGAATCAGGGGCCGGAAGGTCCGGGCCGATCCACGGGGAACGATGAAATGCGGGGGCATGGGCTGAGGCGCCCATCCCCGGAGGCGGAAACGTCGAAGGCCGAGAGAAAACCCGGCCCAGACTCGGATGTCCCTGGAACGGGCGCGGAATCGAGGCGTGTTGACTACGCTTCGACCATAGCGAAGCTCAGCATCATAGGACCGCACTTGGCCGGTCAGAAGGCCCAGGTGATAGACGAGATGAATCAACCGGTCCACGTCATGAGAGGGCCGGGCGTATGCCCGGCCTCTGTTCTCGATATACAGGACCAGCTCGGACGGGCGCCACTGAGTGATCGGGCTGTCCGTCCACTCCCGCTGCGGGGTATCAGTCCATTCCCAGAGGGGCATACGCTAGACCGCCGCCAGTTCCAGGACGCCCTCGGAGGCGAAATTGAGCGAGAAATCCACGCCATTCACCGAGACGTCGGAGGGTGTGTCGTCCAGAAGAATATAGGCCAGGAGGGGGTCGGCCACGTCCTCGCTGGCCTCGACGATGAGCATATAATCTGCCGTTTTGGAGTCCGGGTCCACCTCATCGGACAGGCGGACATAGATCGTGTTGCTGCCGAGTGAATCGTTATCGCCCCATCCCCATTCGCCGGGAGAGAGGGAACCCGCCGTGCCTTCCGTAAGGAGTCGCCCGCCCGCATAAACCGCAAGCGGCTTAGTCGAAACATCGCCTTGATTGTAATAAAACTCATTGGTTCCGGACGAAGAGCTGGACCAATAATCGCTTGATCCATCATTCAGGCTCTTGCGCGGACTGCGGGCGAACAGGAAGGCGTGGCGCATAGTCTTAGAGAGCGAGGTCCAGGTCACATCATCCGCGTCAAAGCGCATGACCTTGGGATCATCCGTGAGGATGTTGATAATCTGACTCGTGAGCGCCTGTCCGTTGCTCACGTACCCATCCCCGCCGGAGACTTCATTCTCGCCGGGTTTCCCGGCCCAGGATTCCCGATTGGCATGCTCGCCCCCGTATTCCTCCCACTCCGCGCCGCCATCAGCAACTGTCGCGCCCTGGGCGGTAGGCCAGGAGGGCTCGGAGCTGCCGCTCGTCCCCGCAGTGATACAGCGGTAGCGATGACCGTTGCGGGACGTCGGGATCTTAATATCGCCCACCTCGTAAGAGGTATCCGTCGCCCATTGTCCGTATGAGGTGGAGAACTCCTGGGCCAGGGCCGCCTTGATGGTATCCACGGTCAGGTTGATCTTCCCCCGAGCCTGATTTTTCAGGAAATAATCCGAGAAAAAAAGCCGTGCACTCATGTCAGTTTCTCCTTGATAAGGACTGTTATTGCTAGTTGGCCCTCGCGATATCTGTACCGCGAGATTTTAGCCCTGTATACGCCGTCGAACATCGCGACCCTGAGCCAGGCATAGGTAACATACAGGCCCCAGATCTGCCGCTCCAGCTTGGAGGATACAGAGGGGACTGTGATCTCCAGCGTCCGGTCCGCGTGGGCCACGCCGTGGTCCGTTATGACGCATCCCCCGTCCAGGGTTGCGGTCCGGGATACTCGGCGCGGGACAGTCACCAGATCAGCTCCGGGGCCTGGATGCAGCAGGATCGGACTGTATTCAGGGTCGTATTGCTCTGCGCACAGGCTGATCATATCCACTCCCTGGGGATGTCCACCATCTCAAAATAGTCGTGATCTACATCCTTAAATGGACCTCTGTTGTAAACCCAGTCGCACTCCTCAGCATTCTCGCCCTCGTCTGCCATATTCCAGACGCATACCTCTTCCCACCATATAGGATCCTCTGTCTCCTTTTCCAGCCAAACATGGTGAGCAGAGTTTTGAATCTCAGTTGTAATGTGCATCCCATTCATCTGAGGATTGAGTCCCTGGCTGTCGCCTACGGGGAACATATCAATAGCACTGAAAGGTTGGTCAGGATCCTGAGCTTGTCGCAGGATTGTGCTATGAAAGCCATGCCAATCCCATCCGGCAGAAACCCATGAATCACCACAATACGTAACGCCGGTAGTGTTGCTGCGCTGATACGGGATCTGCAAATCTTGGTAGTCATTGAGGCCGAACAGGTAGGAAATCTCTTCATTGTATTCCGCATCTGCCACTGGATCGCAAGAGCACAGCTCCAGACCCGTCTGGGCCGAGATAACCTCAAATGTTATGGCATCACTATCTTGAAAGACTCCGCGCCATCCTTTTTGAAGCAAAGCCCAGTTAAAATACGTAGTAAACATGATCGTATAAGTACTCACATACTTCTCTGTTGTGAGACTCTCCTCCTCGTCGTTGTGGACCCAGCTATCGCCATCCCATCGAAACATCTCAAAAGCACTTTGCACCAAGAATGATACGCTGTCCCCTTCTCCCCAATTCGCATACGACCATGCCTCGCGGGGAATCGAGACTATTGTTTCGGCAGTATTCGGATCAATGGGAGCGAAATCCTGATCCTTGCGGCCACTGTATAACCCCGGAAGGTTCTTGAAGGTGAGCTGGAACTCAGCATCAGTAACAAAATCAATATACCATTGATCGTGCCGACAAGCCGGGCCTAGCTGGACACGGGGCCAATCAAACTTCTTTGATGCAGACTTGTTGCTTATCCCCGTATTGCTAATGAAGGAAACTTTGTATTCGCTCCCCACGGTTGTCGAACCGTTAAACTCTACATTCGGGAGGCCATCTTCGCGGAACACGAAATGCCCCGTCTTCTCGACGTCAGGTTTCCAGTTATCAATCCTCGGCTGACGCCATTTGCGCTTCTTTCTATGTTGCACCGTCTTGAGCCCCGCAAATGGGACCTCAATCCCTTGGACCTCTTCACCGTCTGCTCGCATCACGGAGTCCTGCACAAACGTATCGAGCGTATATGGCGAGGGCAGCCATTTGACTGGCCACACCTGCACAATCTGAGCGTTGTAGAAATCATCTGTCTGATCATCTATGACTACCTCGAATGAATAATAATCAGGCCAGTCTGGGTGTTGCCAAGTACCGCCCGGATTCTTCTTGTATCCTACCGTCGATTTGCGAATATCCTCCCTTTGGTAGAAGTGAGTAAACAGTCCGTTGTATGCCTGCAAAACCACTACCAGCTCGGAGGGATCTTCCCCCTGGAGGGTAAATGGTCCAGCCACTCCAGCGCTATCGGTCCAGGCATCTGCGACCAATTCATGCCATATTTCGAGGTCACCGATTTTATCTTTGGGGAGCAGACCAATACGTTTGCTCTTCGTGCAGTCATAATCGTTAATCCTGATCTTGACATAGAACGAGCACCGCGCTGGTTCCTCGACGAACCCGATCACGCGGGGCTGCTCCCAATCCTGGCTCTGCAGCTCCACTACCACCTCGTCCCCGTCCTGGAACGCCTGGGCGTTGCAATTCATGTATTTGACCGGGACATCCTCCAGGGACTCGCGGCCCGCGTTGACCTCGATCCCCTGGGCGCTGCTCGTCTCCGGGAGGAGATCCACCCCGCAGGTGTTGGCCGCAGCGTCGATATTTCGGATCGTCCCCCGCCGATACAGGGGGCGCCATGTCTGCCATCCGGGGAGCATGGCGGTATTCCAAAATGCCCCGGCGGGGGTCTGGGAGATGATCGGAGTCAGTTGCCCGTCCCGATCCGGGTTCCAGACGGCCCCGTCCTCGTATCCGGGCCGGATCTGGACGTGTTGATCACTGCCAGGGACCTCGATAGTCCCCACCGTCCCGGACAGGGAGGTGGTCAGATCCGCGCACCAGGCGTCCACCTCCGGGTTGTCCGGGAGCTTTCGCTCAATGAGGTTGATGCGCTTCCGGGCCGCTTCCCGCTCCCCCTCCTGGATCCGCTGGATCCGCTTCTTGCTCCGCAACCCGGCCGGGTCGTATTGGGCCTGGATCACGGCCTTCTGGGCCTCCTTGAGCTCCTCCCAGGCCGTGTCCTCGTCCTGCTCCTCATCATCCTTGGCGGCCTGCCAGTCCCAGATCGCCTGATCCAGCGTCGCCCGCGCATCGTCGTAGGCGCTCTCGGCCTCATCGAGCTCGGAGCGCAGGGCATCGAGACGCTCTTGGATGTGCTCGATCTTCTTTTCGAGCTGCTCGATCTCCTCCCGCGCCCGCGCCTCGTTGTAGAGCAGGCGGACGCGATAGAGGCCAGAGCCTTTATGTTCGAGGATCTCTGCTTTGCCCATTAGTCCAAGTCGATAGTGTCCATTTCCGCGGAATTATCATATGCAGACATCTTCAGTTGTAGCGCACTCCCCGCTCCGTCATGACCTGTAACGTAATTCACCTCTGCTGTATTCTCATTGTTGTCAAATGAGAAAGTGAACGTGTGTGTGTCAGTATATCCAGAGACATCCAAAATATATTCTTGCCAACTTGTGTTAGAACCTACCGTCTTTAATACTGTTCCATCTATCTTTATTTCTGCCGCCCCTCCTGTATTTGAAGTGTTGACATAAACTTTAAGTGTATCTGCATTAGATAGGTCGAGGTCTATTTCCCAATAAGACCATGAAGAACTGCCATCCAGGTTTCCTGCTGTGCCCTGATCCAAGAAATTTTCAGACTTTGTTACTGACGACCATAGGTCTGAGATAAAGTCTGAAAGGAGTAGCTCTGAAATCCCTATAATACTATTGGCTAACTCTTGCATTGCAGTAGCACTATCCATCAAGGTATTTGCCATATAACTGTAATTGAATGCTTTTTCTGCTTCTGTTTGTATAGACCCCATCTCATATATAAAATTTGATTTATCAACGATATAGTCTACAGAAGGATCATCGCCATACCTAATCATCCGACCTTTTGCCTTGTAATAATATGTTGTTTCTGCAGGAAGACCAGTAATGTTTATTGTGTATGTATCCCCACCATCAGCAAAAATCCCTCTGTCTTCATCAATCGATGTTCGAGTCGAATTGCTTAAATCAGAATTAGTCCCATACTCAAAAAAAACACAAACCGCATCAAGCAGGCTTTTATCCAGAGCAGTAACCTCGCCGTTCAGGTCAGCTTGATTATCAGCTATATTCGAAGCACTGTTTGTCGCAATATCATAAGCTGTCATACATCAGCTCCTTAGCTAGTAGTCGTTGTGAAAGATTCCGTGGACCCTTCCTTGAAGGCAGGCTCGGTCGTGAAGGAGACGATATCCCCTTCTTTGAAAGCATCAGCAGGATCCATAAAAGCAAAATGCACGCTCGCCGCCTCATCCCTGACCGCAGCCGCAGTCACGAACTCCTTACTATGCCAAGCGTTATCATGCTCCTGCATCGCCTGGACCTCGGCCCAGGTCTTGTTCTCCCGCGCGTATTGCTTTCCATCATCCGGGGCTTCCTGGACCGCAGGCTGCGCCCATGCCCCGCTTTTCCTGAGGTAAGGATTCCCATCGTCGGGCGC